>Ga0213868_10005884_pt1 | contig 10935 bp, 17 predicted proteins | sample PICome_9_FD_160087 | JGI IMG/M metagenome (GOLD analysis project Ga0213868, IMG submission 160087) | Coastal seawater microbial communities near Pivers Island, North Carolina, United States - PICO127 | ecosystem: Environmental > Aquatic > Marine > Coastal | place: USA: North Carolina...
TTTTGATGTTCATCGCATCCTTGAATCTGTACAGCGTTCAGGTACAGCTGATAATGATGCTAATGCATTAAACAACATGGGTAAGTTTCCGGGTGGAGTTAAGGTTAATCACTACTTCACTGATACCGATGCTTGGTTTATTCGTAACCAAGTTCAGGACGGTATGAAACACTGGGAACGTCGAGCAGATACTTTTGGTATGGACGACGACTTCGACACATCTAATGCTAAGTTTAAAGCAACTGCGCGTTATGCGTTTGGATGGACAGATCCAAGAGCTCTGTACGGTAGTGCTGGGGTCTAGTCCTACCCATCAGCTGGCGTTTAGTAAGTAAAGCGTTAACAGGAGGCATCGTTACCTCTAGGTCTGGTGGGAACCTTTAATCCCACCAACTTATTTTTAACTTATCGAATATATATCCCATACATGAAGAGAGACTATAGAACAGAGAATCAAGCTAGAGATAAAAGTAAGCAAGCAGCATGGCAAGCAAATTACAGGCTTCGACATAAAAATAAAGCCAGCCTAGCTGCAAAAAGAGCAAACCTAAAAGCTAAGTATGGCATAACCTACGAAACCTTTCTTGAGATGCATAAAGAGCAGAAAGGTTTATGTGCTATCTGTGGTCAGGAAGAGAAGGCAGAAAGAGATCTAGCAGTAGATCATTGCCACACAACAGGCAGGGTACGCGCCTTATTATGCACTACATGCAATATAGCTTTGGGTGGATTTAAAGACGATCCACAGCTTTTACTTAACGCAAGAGACTACATTCTAACTCACTCAGAGTGATTAGGGAGTTGACGATTAACATCAGGAAGCGATAATGAGTGCAACAAATTTTTCAGGCCCAGTAGTTTCAGCTGCTGGTTTTACAACAGGTCAAGCAGGACAGCTTACAGATATAGCTGCGGCATATGTATCAGTAACAGCTGGTCATACGTGTACTTATGCTGATCACGACAAAACACTGTTTCTTGCAGATGCAGCATCAGGTGATGTGACACTACCTGTGGTCACATTAGCTGGGTTTAGGGTACGTGTAGTTTGTGGCTTTGCTATAACTACTTCATCAGGTGTTATCTCAGCAGAGGGTGATAATATCTCAGGTACTCTAGTAGTTAATGGTGCTACTGTATTAGCTGAAGTTGAAGACCAAATTAATTTTATACTTAACCTAGCTGAGATTGGCGATTACGTTGATTTTGTAAGTGATGGTACGAAGTGGATTGTTAGTGGTATGGGTGGTGCAGCAGGTAGTATCACAGCAACTGATCCAGCATAACCTTTCTTTAGGATAGTAATATATGAGGTCACATAAGAGGAGGGTAGATTTACCTTTTGAAGATGATGACCTCTTATTAATTAGGAATAAACATAATGGCAAGTACAGCTAAGATTAAACGATTAACAGCCACAGGAACTGTATCTACAGCAAAGATTAACCTTGTAGGTGGAGTTCAAGTTATAGGAGGCACTGCCGTAGATGGTGCTATCTTATATGATGCAACAGCTGCAACAGCTGCTAAGAAAATACTACAGGTTACTGGAGGTACTATAGTTGATTTAAGTAATCCAATACGAACTACAGACTTACACGTAGTATTTGGCGTAGGTGCAACAGAAGTGTTGCTACACTTAGTCTAATGGGTTTACAGGCTAGAGGATCACATAGATTTATATGTGATAGGTGTAGATTAGAGTACCGATCTAATGAGAAACGAAAAGAATGGAATGGAGCAGTGGTATGTAGATCCTGCTTTGAACCTAGGCATGAGTTAGACTTTTATAGAATACCTAAAGAAGATACATCTGTACCTGACCCTAGACCTGAACCGTCTGTAGCTTACGTTAGTGTGGACGAAGCCTACCCTGTATTTACATTAACAGATGAATTTGGTACGCCTATTGTAACAGAGACTAATGAGTACATCCAAGTACCCATAGGAATAATTTAATGACACAAATAAGAGAGTTAACATACAAGGCAGTACCTGACGGAACTGAGAAAGTAGCGATACAGGAAACGGACACTACTACTAAGTACACTAGCATACAGGCTATGATAGATGCTTTAGGTATCACAGGTGCTACTGGAGCAGCAGGTGCTGATGGCTCTATCACTAGATACGGAAGCGGTGTACCAGCTAATGGGTTGGGTGCTGATAATGATGTCTATATAGATATTGCTAATAGTGGTCTTGTTTACTATAAGGCTGGTGGTGTTTATTCTTCGACAGGGTATTCTACTACAGGAGCTACGGGAGCTACAGGTGCTACTGGCCCAGAAGGCCCAACAGCAACAGGTAGCGTAATAGGCCCAGCATCAGCTACTGATAATGCCATAGTACGTTATGACGGTATTACTGGAGAACTAGTACAGGACTCCGCAGTCATAGTAGATGACACTAATAATGTATCTGGTGTTGGAAATATAACTCTGACTGGAACTGTTGATGGTCGAGACGTAGCAACAGACGGTAGTAAGTTAGATGGTATCGAGGCATTAGCAGACGTTACCGATGTTACTAATGTAACAGCGGCTGGTGCATTGATGGACTCTGAACTTGCATCGATTACTGATGTTAAGGCATTAAACCAGAGTGTAGTTAGTGGAGCAACACCAACTTTCACAACAACCAATTTTACTGATGCCACTAATAAGCGGTTCATGTCCGACGCACAAGAATCTAAATTAGATGCGATTGAAGCTCTGGCAGATGTTACTGACGTTACGAACGTAACAGCGGCTGGCGCGTTAATGGATTCTGAACTGACTGATTTAGCTGGGGTTAAAGGCGTTACCATCTCCACTCTTCAGGTCAAGCCAGTTGAAGGCGCGTTTGCGGATGGGGACAAAACCAAGTTAGATGGTATTGAGGCGTTAGCAGATGTAACAGATGCAACAAACGTAAACGCGGCTGGTGCAGTCATGAACTCTGATTTTACAGTTAAAGGTCAAATTGGAGTGGCTACAGGGAGTGGAACAATAACAACACTAACCGTAGGTGCTAACGATACAGTATTAACAGCAGACAGCGCGGAAGCTAGTGGAGTTAAATGGGCAGCCTCTGGTGGCGGCGGTGGTGGCTATTCATATTTTTCAGCAGACTTATTCACAGGATAATATTATGGTAACAGTACACTCCGTTAACAATTATCACACCAATCACGGTGAGAGGGTAGCATCATCGCTTTAATCGGACATCTAAGTGGCAGTACAGACGGACAACCGATCTTGATTGCTGCAACCGCAACAGCGGGAACAACAGTACACACAGCAGTAGCGGCAACAGATCAGATCGACATGGTGCATTTATATGCGCTGAACGGACATACAGCAGCAGTGGCAGTAACAGTGGAATGGGGTACAGCAACAGCTACCAGCAATCTAGTAGTTACGATACCAGCAGATTCAGGGCTAACACGCATAACACCGGAGGGTGGATTGCCAGCGCAGAACAGCAATGTTATTGCAGTGTTCGCGGGTACGACTAACGTAATAGCAGTGATGGGTAAAGTGGTTCGGTCTACAACTGATGAGGCGTTCTGATGTCTTATAGCACAAACAATAGCAATTATTGGGAGAGATGACTATGAAGCGTGTATCTAAACCTGTTAGCGAGTTGTCAAGTCGTTATTTGTACGCAACTGATAAGCTCACAAAAAGCTCTACCCAATCACAGGGAAGCGCAGTAACAAAAACCACTTTTGATGGCGTTGAGGGGAAAGAGCCGTTTGATGGGTCTGCCGATCCGTCAAATAACCGTCTATATGTCCCTTTCGGCGGGTTCTGGACATTGATGGGCGAGGCAGGAATCGATAGTGCTAATTTTTTCGGCGTCTTACATATATATGTTGATGGGGTGGAGGACGCAACATTGAATATAGCCAACGCAGATTACACGGAAGATGGTCTTGCCTCGATCCATTGGAGTAAAGATTTGACTACAGGGCAATATGTCGAGTTTTACGCCAGCTTCAGCTCATCTTCAAACAATAAACAGGTTAAAGCTGGAGCGAACTGGAGGCTTGTATGCCTGAGGCCAGCAGAATGAAATATTTTAATACTCCAATACCAAACATTGAGTATATTGCGGTTTATCTGCACCCCGGAATTGACTTTAGATTTCAAGATGACTCGGACGGATTCGGATGTTTCCCTACACAAAACCAAGGATCATTGTCTGATGAAGCAACACTAAACGCAGCAGAGCCTGCGGCGATGGAAGCACAAAGCAAAAAAATGTTAGGTCTATACGCAGAGGAGCAGTCACTGAAACATGGTGCTAACATGATTGACCCCAATAGTCCTACATTCGAGACTGTAGCAGATCCTAATAGCGCTCCTGATGAGATTCGGAAAGCAACGGGTATAGCCAGAGCAAAGATGCACAATGGCAAGGCGCGCGGTGCGGATGGAGGTAACTCGTCTGTAGTCGGTAGCAAAGCAAGAAACAATGCGGCGCAAGCTATTGAAGAATCTTTAGGCGTGGCGCTTGTTGATATTGAGCTTGATATTGCGAGTGGATTGATAACAACTAAGGCTGAGATTGATGCTAGGATATATTCAGTCAATCTAACTTATTAATTAAGCATAATACTTCCAGTTTATAGAAGTATTGAACATTAAATATTATGGAATAAATGTAGTATGAAATTTTTAATAGTATTAGCAGTTGCGTTAACACTATCAGCTTGCGGTGAAAAGGCTGAGGTTACATCAACAGCTATTGTGCAGCTTCACGGTCACGGTGGAGTTAACCATTCACATCAAAATGGTGGTGGGTCTCACTCACATAGTAACGGTACAGCATCTAGCGCATCGTCTAGCAACTCAGAATCTTCTGGGTCAGGGAGCACAACAATAGGTTGCCGCAACAATTGCAATAATAGTAACGGTAATCAAGGCAATAACGGGAATAAGCCTAGCAAGCCTTCTAAGCCTGCCAAGCCTTCTAAGCCTTCTAAGCCTGCCAAGCCTTCTAAGCCTTCTAAGCCTGCCAAGCCTGCTAAACCTAAAAGCCACTAAGCTATTATCCATAAGGAGTCCTCATGTCGGATAATGACCACTTCTCAGTTAAAGAGTATATTCAAGGAATGGATGATCGCGTTACTAGACGTCTAGAAGAGTTGCTTGAGCAAACCAAAAAAACAAACGGGAGGGTTCAAGAGTTAGAACGATGGAAGGCGTACCTAACAGGTGGGTTGGCTCTCGTCTTTGTTTTGGGCTTACCGAATATTATACGGATCTTTTCATGAAGAATAAAACGTTTCATACGTGCACGTTAACCTTGCTATGGGTTTTAGTTGTGCTAGCGACTGTCACATCAATAACGCCTTTCGTTCCGTTGAGTTGGGTGATTCACTATAAGGCGACTGAGTACTCGGATGTCTGCGTTGGTGAGCGTCAGCAGGTTGTAACAGCTAGGCGTGACGTGCCGTTTGCGTTATCTGCGACCAGCACTGGAGAGGTTCACAACATTACTGACGGCATACGGCTGGAGACAACGATCAAGCGGAAGACCGACTTCGTTTATCAAAAATCTGACAGCGAAATTAATTACACAATACTTTGGGATAGTCCATTCATCGTTGCTGGGGAATACGAAGCGATACAATTCATTGATGTTCACTTTAGTTGGTTTAATATTTCTGGCGAGGCACCTCGCGGGGTATTTTCTGTAATTGAGTGCCAGTAAATTAAATGCAACTGCTAATGTTTGGTGTTGTTAGTATATTCCTTATTTCACTAGAGAGTAATGAAGTGTCAATAAATAGATTAGCAAATGAAATAGCGTTTGATGAGGGATTTTCAGAGACCCCTTATCAAGACACAGTAGGTGTATGGACAGTGGGGTACGGATGGAACTTGGAAGCAAGACCTATATCAAAAGCTATGGCAAGACGGCATATGCTTGAGATAATCAAAGAAGGTATGGAATACCTAGAACGGTTTCCATTTTGGGATAAAGCTAACGGTGCTCGTAAACACGCCTTTGTAAATATGTACTATAACTTAGGTAGGGGTGGCTTCAATAGCTTTAAGAAGATGATCGCAGCAGCAAACGATGGTGACTGGAATAAAGCAGCTAGAGAGGCTGTTGATTCAAAGTGGTATGTTCAAGTAAGAAACAGAGGCCCAAGAGTTACAGAAGCCATCAGAACAGGTAAGCACAGAGAGATATTATGAAGTATAAAATATTATGGATAAGCATTATCGCATCAGCATTGTCTGGGTGCGCGGTTACTTATAAGGGTGTAGCTGTATACTTAGATCAGAACACTAAGACAACATCTGAAGATGGTTCGACTGCATCAGTTGCAGTAGCAGCAGACAAGGCTAGAGTACCTCTGCATCAGCAGGGTTCAGACGTAGCAGTACCGCTACTAAAAGAGATTGGTAGCATCTACTCTGACCAGCTAGACGCTGCGCTCAAAGCACTGAAGCAATGTCGCAAGTTACTTGAAGGCGGATATGATTTTAATTGTGACAAGATCACAATGCCTGAAAGACCTGCGCTACCTATAGAGCCTACGGATCCTGTTGTACCTCCAGTAATATTACCTCCGGTAATTGATCCAGACCCACCGGAGGCTTTACCTATTACTGAGTCATGGTCAGGAGGTAATCTTTGGAAGCCTGTGGCGGACAGCAGGGGTGGTGTACCAGCTATTCTCACTAAAGCAAGCATCCCGCAGGGTGCGTTTAGCTTACATAAAACTGATGGCACTGAGATACCTACTAACGTAGAGTATAGAGGAAGGACTAACGGTGACAGGGAAACTTACTTTATTCTTAATCTTAAAGCAAACAAAATACCTAACAACTCTATTGTTAAGATAGACAATAGAACTTGGTTAGTTCCAGACCCAAACCAGCGTTATGAGTAGTGTAAAAATATTACAATTTCAAGGCGTGTCTTTAATCAGCAGGTTGATTAGATTTCAGACACGTTCTAAATATTCACATACGGCTCTGCTAACTTCTGATAATACAGTAATTGAAGCGTGGCACAAAGGTGGTGTCCAAGAAGTTGCTAGTATATCAACACTACATACTCCCGGAACTAAAGTTGATGTATTTGAATTCACTTGGAAAGTAGATAAAGAATTAATAGAAGAGTTTGCTAGGAAGCAAGTAGGTTGTAAGTATGACTTTCTTGCTATACTTAGATTCCTTAGTCGGAGACCATATACTGAAAATGATCGATGGTTCTGTTCTGAATTGATAGCTAGCGCAACTGAATATGCTGGCTACCCTTTGATTAGATTACCATCATACGAGGTATCACCAAGAGATATTGCAGGTAGTGCGAAACTGCGCTACGTTGAAACAATCGTTACTGAGTGATTAGTAATAAAACAAAGAGGAATACTACATGGCATTAAGTGGCTCCTACGACTTCTCTCAACACAGAGATTCGATGATAAAGGATGCGCTAGTTTCTGCTGGAGTTATCTCAGATGATGAGACACCTACAGGTGAGATGAATGCTTCTGCCAACAGGTTATTCAATAGAATGTTGAAGGCTTGGGCTGTGCATGGTTTACAACTATGGCAACATAAAGATTCAATACTATTCTTAGAGGATGGAAAAACAAGTTACGATCTACACCTTACAGGTGATAGGTGGATTATAAAAGATGATGCAGTAGAGACTAAAGTTAATGGTGCATTAGTAGCTACTGACACAGTTGTTACATTAGATACTACTACAGGCATGACTGCCGCAGATGTAATAGGTATTGAGACAGCAAGTAACACCATGCATTGGGATACTATTGCTAGTGTAGATACTGCTACTACGTTAACTTTAACTACAGGGTTAGCAGCTGCTGCTGCGGATAATGCCTACTGTGTAGCTTATACAACTAAAGCACCCTACCCTAACAGGATAACAGATGTCTACTTAGTACGTTATGCAGAGGATGGCTCTCACCAACCTATTGAGATTATATCTAGGGAAGAGTATTACAGGTACAATAACAAAACGTTTGAAGGGGTTCCTAACACAGTTTACTTTATGCCTGAGCGCACCCAAGGTAAGCTACGTATATGGGGTACACCTGATGCAGATAATCATAGGTTAGTTATATCAGCACAGTTTCCTGTTGATGATCTTGATTTACCTACGTCTGCTATTGGCTTCCCGCCATACTGGATGGATGCTATACACGCTAACTTAACTTATAGGTTATACCTAGATTATGGTAGAGCTAGGGGTACGGATAGGTACGGTGTTGAACCTAGGTTAATAGAAAAGAGAGCAGACAAAACGTTGCAAGAAGCTAAAGACTTTGACACAGAATTTACAGAACTACAATTTGAACCAGAGGTGTACTTGTGGCACGGACAATAAACTTACCTTATCAACCTGCATGGAATGATAGTAACGAGATACTAGCCAATGGGCGTATTAAGTTATATGAAGTTGGCGGTGCGGTAACACCTAAAGTAGCGTACTTAGACGCAGCAGAGACTACATCTGCTGGAAGCACTATTGACTTAGACTCTTCAGGAAGACCTGAGAATGGGCCTCTATATTTTAAGGGTCTATACTTTGTGTTGATTGAAAAGAATACAGATGGAACGTACTCTACTCAGGATACTATAGATCACTTTGGTTCAGAGGAAGGTACTACTGTAGTATCTACAGGTAGTAACGCTCCGTTAAATGGTTCGTTTGAAGCAGACAGTGATTCAGATGGAGTACCTGACTATTGGAATGAAACAGATTCTGGTACTGTCATATCTCTTGAATCAAGTGGTGCACATCACGGTAGTACTTACCTTAAGTTTACAGGGACAAGTGGTTCAGCTGATTCATTAATCACTGACTACTACCCTATCACAGAAGATAAACGACTAGCAGTATCGTTTGCACTTAAAGCTAGTAATGCTGCTGCTGAACCTAAAGTTCAGATACTGTGGGCTGATGAAGCACAGGCAGCTGTTAGTACTACTACTATATATAACGGTGATGATGCCGCTACACCGACTGATTGGACTGCGTTCACTAATTTAACTTCTGATGCTCCAGCTACAGCAGCATTCTACAGAATTAACTTAATAGGTAACGCAAGCGGTTCAGCTTATGATGTATGTTTCGATAACATCACTGCAACTGAATTGTATGATGTGTTATTTCCAGCACCCTACAAACCTGTAGGTTTAATTATAAGTAACAACGCAACAGATGCTGAACATGATTTAGATATAAGTGCAGGTGCTGTTAAGAACCATGACTATACGCATGACTTAATACTTGCAACTGGTATTACTAAAGCTTTTGATGCGCCTTGGGCGTATGGTACAAACAATGGTGGAGATGATGGCACAGGTTTACAAGTAAGTACACAGTACTACATCTATTTAATACATGAGACATCTACCAATAGAACAGATGTTATAGGTAGTGCTAGTGCAGCTAGTCCTACGCTACCTACAGGCTGGGATAAGTATAGGCGAATAGGTTATTGGATGACAGAAGCATCTAGTAATATGGATAGTGGGTTTCAGCTTGGAAATAAATTTCAATTTGATACTAGTGTTACAGACATAAATGACAGTAGTGTTGCTAACGGTGTTTATGAAACAGGCACTTTATCAGTACCACCCAACAGTACTGCTATTGTTTCTTCTAGTCTTAATGTAACTGCTGGTACAGGTAATAATCAAGGTATTAAACTTCGTCACGCAGATTTTACAGCAGATTCGGATTCGTTAGTTATAAATCCAGACACAGCAAATATGGATGAAATATCAGCTGTTTTTGAAGTACCAGTTAACGCTAGTAGTCAGATAGATTACTCAGTCCGTACTGATGCAACTACAACTTCACTTAACGTAAAATCTAAGGGTGCTATAGATCACGGGAGGGATAATCCATAATGATAATTTCAATATTTGATAATACAACAGGTAAGTTTTTACAATCTGGTCATGCTAAATATGACAAAGATAGTGATACATACACAGGTAAAGATCCTAAGACAGATAGCCTTATACAGGATAACATAGTTTTAAAGGGGCAGTATGGCCCTGATAAAATGGTAGATAACTTGGGTAGAATACAAGATGATCCTGACTATACAGCAACACAGAATGCTAAAGCCGCTAGAAAACAGAATCAAAAAGATGCTCAAGCAGAGATAGAAGTAGCTTCTGATACTTTCTTAAACCCTACAACAAATAAACTTTTAGACGCAGAAGTCAATGAGATACTATTAACAATATTAAAAAGACTTAGGTAATGCAAGCACAGAAACTAATATTCAACCCTGAAGGACATCCTGCAATACAGGGTGCTTCGCAGACTGCTATCAATATGTATAGGATAGCTAGTCCTTTAATGAAAAATGAGCAGATGTGGAGTGATACTCCGGGATGGACTAAATATGCTTCACTAGGTAAAGGGGAAATAAGGGGAGGAAGTAGGTTCAGTAAGTACGGTAACTCAGTAATAGTATCAGGTAATGCTGTGTTTACTGTAGGTATGGGTGGTGCTCTAGCTCAAGTGGGCAGCTTAGATACAGAGGTGGGTCATGTAAGTGTGGCTGAGAATGGTATTGAAGTTATGCTTGCAGATGGTAACGCTATGTGGCGTTACGATGGTACTAGCTTTGCTAAAGTTACTATGCCTTTTACTAATCCACCCACTAGGGTTATCTTCCATGAAGGGTTCTTTATTTCATTTGAACCTGACACAGGTAACTTCTATATATCAGATAGCTTTGATGGCTTAACATGGAATGCATTACAGTTTGCTAACGCTCAGGAGAAACCTGACTTATTAAAAGAGATTGCATCTGATAGAGTACTATGGTTGTTTGGTGAGTCAACTGCACAGGCGTATGATAATACAGGTGCTACCTTTCCGTTCACACCTAACTATCAGGGACGTATGTTATACGGCATACGAGGTAGAACA
>Ga0213868_10005887_pt1 | contig 10933 bp, 9 predicted proteins | sample PICome_9_FD_160087 | JGI IMG/M metagenome (GOLD analysis project Ga0213868, IMG submission 160087) | Coastal seawater microbial communities near Pivers Island, North Carolina, United States - PICO127 | ecosystem: Environmental > Aquatic > Marine > Coastal | place: USA: North Carolina | collected...
GCAAGAAGCACCCGCCCCTTGGCGTTGCCAAACCCCAAAAACCCCTCACCAGCATGGTAGAAAATTGATAGAACCGGCACACGTTCATCGCCAACGCGAAGCAATTCACGCTGATCTGACATGCGCGAAACGCTCATCACACCATCGGATGATCCAAATGCAACAATGTCACGCGCCTCATCGACGACAAAAACGGAAACGCTCCAGCCGTTTTTCACGACACTGCGAAGGTATTCATCATTTGCCAAGCGCCAATAGCGGATTTGGCCATCATATCCGGCACTGTAAAGAAACTGGCTATCATCGGAAAATTGAACCGCATTTACCGGCCCTTCATGCCCTGTGATGAAACGGACGCCCAATTCGGCCTTTTCCGGCCCCGCACCCATTGGCCAGATGCCGATTGATCCGTCCCAACTGGCCGAGGCAAGCATGCTATTATCGGCAGAAAAGGCAAGATGAACGATTTTGCCCTTATGGCCACGAAGGATAATCGGTTCAGCTGACTCGACGGTTAATTGGTCGGCTTTCCAGACAAGAACAAGACCATCATCACCGCCGGTGGCAAGCCATTTCCCATCAGGCGAAAACTGCGCTGTATTCAGCGCCGCTTCATGCCCGATTAAGGTTGATTTCTCGGCAATCTCATCGGCGGACCATAACACTGCCGAATAGTCAAAACTGGCGGTGACAAAATGTTTTCCATCAGGCGAAAGTGCCAAATGACGAACAGGCCCACCATGCGCTGTATAACGGTCAAAGGCAGTTGCAGAGATTGGCAGCAAACCAATCAAACTCAGACATAGGAACAGCCAGCCCAAAGATGAGCTGGCTGATTTAAAGATGGAATAGCAAGATGACATTGAGCACCTAAGCGTCAATAGACATCAATTATTCAGCAGGCTTTGGGTTGGCTTTTTGGTCTTCTTCTTCAACCCAAAGATTATGGTGCTCTTTTGCCCAGTTGCGATCAACCATACCTGAATTCATCGCATCGAGAGCGCCTTCCATACCAACAGAACCGATATAGATATGCGCAACAATCATAGTCATGAGGCCAAGCGAGACCACACCATGCCAAAGCTGATTCATCTGCTGTTCTTGAAGCGGCGTGAAATCGGTTGGCAGGCTAAAGCCAATGCTGTTCAACAAGGCAAATGTTTCCGCAAACATACTTGTCTGGAATGGGAACATCAGCGCAATGCCTGACATACTGACCGAAAGGCCACCAATCATCACTGCCCAGAAAATGATTTTCTGACCGGCGTTGAATTTACGCGCTGGTGGATGAACGCCTTTGGCAAAGATACCGCCGCCCATGGCCAACCATTTCAGGTCAAGCTTGTTTGGGATATTGTGGCGAACCCACAAAATAAACGCCAGACCCAAACCAAGCATAAAGGCAAAGGCCAGATAATTGTGCGCATATTTGCCAAATGTGGTGATGGTCGCAAAGGCATCTTTGCCAATAATTGGCAAAAGAACATAACGACCATAAAGCAAGTTCAAGCCAGTTATTCCCAAAACCACAAAAGAACCAGCCATCAACCAATGGGCAAACCGGTCGATCGTTCCAAACCGCATAATCCGGTCTTCAGATGGGCCAGCATCAATCGTGATCCGGCCGCGAACCATGTAGAAAACAACGAGCAAGCCAATGATACCGGCTAGACCATAAGCGCCATAAACCGATAATGGACCATTGCGAAAGGCACGCCAATTATCACCTTCGGACTGGATCATGACAGCCGATAATTCGCTTTTCATCTGTGTCGATCCGGCATTACCAGTCCGCACAAAGCGCCACAAATCTGTATCAGACTTGATGCCAAGCGCGGTGCCAGGCACCTCGCCATTTGTCTGAGCCATTGATGGCGTGACAGTTCCGGTAGCGCCGATAAACAACGCCGCCAGAATGGCCAAAACACCTAAATATTTGCGTAACATATTCCCCGGTCTCCCTAGCTTTAAATCGCGCATTTAATAAACGCGCTGAGCATTTGAACGATTGATCAGCGTACGCAGTTGGTCCTCAGACAATTGCTGATCCGTTTTACCTAGATAGGTTCCCTTTTGGTAGCTGAGAACCCGGTTCTGTTCTTCTTCAGCACAAGCCGAAAAACCGATCGCAACCGCAGTCAGCGCGAAGAGAACTAAAAATTTACGAGTGATTGCAATCATTTGCCCCTCACAAACCCCAGAAGCAAAGCGCCTATAGCTGCCAAGCATCTTGGGCGGAATTAATAGGAAAAAGGGGTGAACCCCCACTATGGGGGGTCCACCTTATTTTATGATCGCTGATTAGCCCTTGATGGAATAGGCAGTACCCCATCCCCAAGCGCCAGATCCAAATCCACGGGCGACAATACGCTCACGGAAGATGTTAGAGACTTGGTCTCCATCACCTGCGAGCAACGCCTTGGTTGAACACATTTCTGCACAAATTGGCAGCTTGCCTTCAGCCAGACGGTTACGTCCGTATTTCTGGAACTCCAGACTGCTCATATCTTCTTCTGGACCACCTGCGCAGAATGTACATTTGTCCATTTTGCCACGTGAACCATAGTTACCAGCCTGTGGATATTGCGGTGCCCCGAAAGGACATGCATAGAAGCAATAACCACAGCCAATGCAAAGATCCTTTGAATGCAAAACCACACCTTGTTCGGTCTGATAGAAACAATCGACAGGACAAACGGCCGTGCAAGGCGCGTCTGAGCAATGCATACATGCAACAGAGATTGAGCGTTCGCCAGGCTTACCGTCTTGGATGGTAACCACCCGACGACGATTTACACCCCACGGCACCTCATGCTCGTTCTTACATGCAGTAACACAGGCGTTACATTCGATACAGCGTTCTGCATCACATAGAAATTTCATTCTTGCCATGTGTACCTCCCTTATACGCGTTCAATTGTGCAGAGCGAACATTTCGATTCCTGCATCAATGTCACTGAGTCATAACCATAAGTGAACGCTGTGTTGGCTGATTCACCAAGTACATAAGGATCTGCACCCTCAGGATACTTGGAACGAAGATCTTTACCCTCAAGATGTCCACCAAAGTGGAATGGCAAGAAGGCAACACCCTTAGCAACACGCTCAGTAACCTGAGCCATCACCTTGATCTGCGCACCTTCAGGTGTCTTAACCCAAACCATATCACCGTTACGGATATTCTTTCCGTTGGCATCGAATGGGTTCATCTCGACAAACATGTCCTGCTGCAATTCTGCAAGCCATGGGTTTGAACGGGTTTCATCACCACCACCTTCATATTCGACAAGACGACCAGAGGTCAAAATCATCGGATAAGCAGCCGTATGGTCTACATCCTGGATCGACTTATACAAAGTCGGCAGGCGATATAGCTTACGGTCTGAATAGGTTGGATAATCGGCAACGAGATCACGGCGTGATGTGTACAATGGCTCACGATGTAGCGGAATTGGATCTGGGAATGTCCAGACCTTCACCCGTGCTTTCGCGTTACCAAATGGTGCACAACCATGCTTGATTGCTACCCGCTGGATACCGCCTGAAAGGTCAACCTTCCAGTTGGTCTTGTCACCAGCAACTTTTTCGATAGCCGCACGCTCGTCTGCGGTAAGATCACCGTCCCAACCAAGCTTTTTCAGCATACCCATAGTAAATTCTGGGTAACCGTCTTTGATTTCAGACCCGACAGGGTAAGAACCTTCAGCCAACAGATTGTTGCCCTCATGCTCTACACCGAAACGGGCGCGGAAACAAAGACCACCTTCAGCTACAGGCTTTGATGTGTCGTACAACAATGGTGTGCCTGGATGGCCCATCTCTGCAGTACCCCAGCAAGGCCAAGGCAGACCGTAATATTCACCGTCAAGTTCACCACCGACAGCCTGCAATGTTGTTCTGTCGAACACATGCTGATTTGCCATGTGGGCTTTGATCCGCTCTGGCGATTGGCCAGTGTAACCAATTGTCCACATGCCACCATTAAATTCACGAGTCACATCTTCAACATATGGCTCGTCATTGGTGACTTTGATCTTGCGGAACATACGATCAGCAAAACCAAACTTCTTGGCAAACTTGTAGATGATGGTGTGATCAGGCAACGAGTCAAATGATGGCTCGATGATCTTTTCACGCCACTGAAGCGAACGATTTGAAGCAGTTACAGAACCATAGGTTTCGAACTGAGTTGTTGCTGGCAGTAGGTAAACACCGTCGGTACGATCAGACAAGACAGCAGAAACAGTCGGATATGGATCGATCACAACCATTAGGTCGAGCTTTTCCATTGCCGTCTTCATTTCTTTCATGCGAGTCTGTGAGTTTGGAGCGTGCCCCCAGAACACCATTGCACGAAGATTGTCTGGCTGGTCGATATTCTCTTTGTCCTCAAGAACACCGTCAATCCAGCGTGAAACCGGAATGCCTTTCTGGTTCATCAGGCTCTTTGACTTGCCGTCTTTGCCTTTAATCGAGTCAAAACGACCTTTCAGCCAATCAATATCTTCGTCCCAGACACGTGCCCAATGTTTCCACGCGCCAGCTGACAGACCATAATAGCCCGGCAGTGAGTGTGAAAGAACACAGAAGTCCGTTGCACCCTGCACGTTACAGTGACCACGGAAAATGTTAGCACCACCACCGGCAGTACCCATGTTTCCAAGTGCGAGCTGGAATGCACAATATGCACGGGTGTTATTGTTACCGTTTGTGTGCTGTGTCCCACCCATACACCATACAAAGGTACCCGGACGGTTGTTCGCCATGATCTTGGCAACACGCTTTAGCTGTGCACCTGGAACACCAGTTACACGCTCAGTTTCAGCTGGATCCCATTTTTTAACTTCGGCCATGACGTCTTCCATGCCGTAAACCCGCTGGCGGATAAATTCTTTATCCTCCCACTTGTTGTCAAAAATGTGCCACATGATGCCCCAAATAAGTGCAACATCTGAACCCGGACGGAAGCGAACATACTCATCAGCATGGGCTGCTGTACGGGTAAAGCGCGGATCACAAACAATCACAGGTGCGTTGTTTTGCTCTTTTGCTTTGAGAACATGCATAAGGGAGACTGGGTGTGCCTCGGCAGGGTTACCACCAATAATGAAAATTGCCTTTGAATTGTGCATATCATTATATGAGTTGGTCATCGCACCATAGCCCCAGGTGTTAGCAACACCAGCAACTGTGGTTGAGTGACAAATACGGGCCTGATGGTCACCGTTGTTTGTACCCCAATAAGCATAAAACTTGCGGAACAGATAGGCCTGCTCGTTGCTATGCTTTGCAGATCCGAGCCAGTAAACTGAATCGGGGCCAGACTTCTCGCGAATATCCAGCATCTGATCGCCAATCTCATTTATGGCATCGTCCCAGCTCATCCGTACCCATTTTCCGCCAGTAAGCTTCATTGGGTATTTCAGGCGCCGCTCACCGCTAGCGGTTTCCCGCACGGAAGCACCTTTGGCACAATGTGCACCAAGATTGATTGGGCTATCCCAACCAGGTTCTTGACCAGTCCAAACGCCATTTTGCACTTCAGCAACAACGGTACAACCAACCGAACAATGCGTACAAACTGACTTTCTAATTTCAACTGATGCTGCTGAGCCTACAGCTTGAGCTGGCGTCACATTTGACCCAACCAATGCTGCAGCAGTTGCTAAACCTCCAATAGCAAGACCTGAACCACGCAAAAATGCGCGGCGGTCAACAACCGTTTCGGCTGCCTTGCCAATGAAAGATGATGACAGGGGGCCATTCGCAACCCCGGACGTCTTCTTTCTAAGCATGTTATCCTCCTAAAAAAACAAGAAAAGCTAATTAAAACCGTGCTGAAGCGTAAAACGCTTTAACATGTTCCGTCTCACGGTAGCCAGAACCTGACACCACTTCAACTTCGCCTGCTGATGCTGATTTACCTGCAACCGCTACCACACCGACAGCCGCAACAGATACTGCAGAACCCTTGAGGAAGTCACGACGACCTGCAACTGCATCTTTTTTGTTTGTATCTTCCATTTTTCCCTCCAAAAATGTGCCACACCTCATGTGTGACTCTATAAAACAGGAGCTTTCCGCTATCCTGTTCCATCCATACTGAAAGCTTGGCTTTCAATCTCTAAAAATGCCCGACCAATCACGCCCACCGGCGCAAAAAACACAGCAGTTTTTGCAGCCTCAATGTCGCGCATAAGCAAGTCAGCCCATGGCTCAATGTGTTTACGAAAAAATGTGGCTTGTTCACCAACTGAAAAGCGCCGCCCAAACCGGCCACGAATCAGCCCTGACATCATATCAAATAGGCTAGCTATGTGATCTTCAGGCTCTTTCACTCCTTCGGCGCGCCGAATGCCAATGGCACTCATGTCCGAACGCAGATTTGCTAGCGGCTTATCATTCAAGAATCCAGTCAAATAATAAGATGCAAATGGCAGAATTTCACCGCGACCAACGCCAATAAATAACGAAACATATTCGTTTCTAATCAATTCGTTATCGATTGTTTTAGCAAGATGAGCCAGAGTCAGACAGGCGCTGCCAATTGGCGTTTTATCGCCTTGCAAAAGCGCGATTTGAGCGATCAAATCATCGCTCGGCTCTGTGCGCAGCAGCGAGGCGATAAAATCGTACATATCGGCGCGAAGAGCGTCTTCTTCAGCAATTTCAATCGGCGCTACATCTGCGTTTGTCATTCAACAATCCTAATTCTGTATACAAAACGCTAACACATCAAAACCACCCCTGCAATGCAACAGTTCTCATTTGGAAAGATTTTTTACAAATTTTGGAAACAATCTTTAAACAGACGTAAACCAAAGCAAGGTGACGGTTTGACCGAATCTATTTTTTCCGAAAATCCATCCTTGCTGGACGCCAAGCAGGAATATGATTTTGCACAGTTTCTTCCCCATTATTGGTGGTTTCTTTCATTTGGGCATGGCCGCCAACGGGCGCTTGCAGCGTTTTAATGTCAGCAGTGCCTTTTTCCAATAACGTAGGCGCGGAACCGGCAAATTCGGCTTGTTTCTCGCCAAACTCGTCCAAAATCATCTGATTTTTATCCAGAATTTTGACCAATTCATCCTGCATTACGGCCGTTTCAGCATCATTTTGTTGCGCCAAACGAGCATCAGCGTCAATAGCTTCGTCGGTTTCGCGCGCCTTTGCCTGATCAGCCTGGTCGGCCAGGTCATCGGCATGCTCTTTTTCATTCTGCTGGCCGTCTTTTTCCGCATCTTTGGCTTCGGCATCGCCCTCTTTGGCTTCGACATCACCCTCTTCGGCCTCAGCGTCGCCCTCTAGAACTTCGGTTTCTTCCGGTTCAACAACCTCTTTTGCATAGCCCTTGCCAACGGTATAAGCAGTTTTCATGCCTTCAATGACGGTGGCGGCATCGGTGTAATCCTCGCCGTATTCAACCATATCATCAACAATGCCAAATAGCGGATTCAACCGCCACAGACGCCGCAGTGCCATTTGCCGAACACGCCCGGGAAGGCCCTTGCCGTTCAAAAACTGTTCAAGCCCGCTTTCTTCGGTGATCGCCTCAGGATCGGGAAGATCATATTTCTCAAGAAGCTCAACATCGGTTAATGCAGCGTCTTCCTCATCTTCGACACCAGCATCTTCGGCGATTTCGGTTACGGACACCTCATCTGGCACATCTTCGCCTTTGGCGATTTGGCTTTTACGCGCTGACCAGCGCGACAAAAACCCACCCTCACCATCGTTGGCATCTTCCTTGGCCTCAACATCATATTTCATACGACGCGCCATGCATTTGACCCCACATTCTGATTTAATAAAAAATATAACCGCTTTTGCGATCGCACCCTAGCACAGAACTAGTGATACTCACCACGCTTCTTACGGTCAGACGGCACCTGAAACATATCACCATCGCGGCGCAAGCGTGGGTCGGCCCCACCAAGCTGGTCACGGTCAACGCGCGCCTTGTCACGTTTGCGCTTTATAAATGGTTCTGGCTTGAAATGGATTTCAACAAACTCTTTGACAAACTCGGCAATAGGACCTTGCAACGGTAATTTTTCAACCTGATCTTCGCCACAATCCTCGTAATCTTGGATATTGTAAGGTGATAGGCTGATTTCAGCGAGATGAATGTCAATGTCATCATCACCTGAGTCATCTTCATCTTCATTGTGCCGCAAAACCGCATAGATCGCCGGTTCAGACGATGCCAAATTTTCCGCATAGGCCTCTGCTTCGGCGCGATGCAGATCAAGCGATGCTTCGGCAGTGAACAGCAAGTCACTGGAATCATCCCCGGATGGCTGACGCAAACGCTGAAACTGAACATCATTACTTGGTGGCAATCCACCACCGGCGCTAAGCTCAAGGGGCACCAAATCATGGATTACCCAGCGGTGCGATTGCCATTTATTTTCAATCGACTGGCGTTCAATAATCAACCGAACGGCATAAAGAACATGCCGACTGGCTGGCGTAATTAAATTGGTCACGGTGAAGAAACTCCCATCAATGTCCACGACTATCCATCAAAATGTCTGCGCTTTGCAAGGTATATCGCGAAACTTACTTGTCTTTAGCGCGATGTAAGCTAGTTTAACGGGACAACTTGTATCCAAACAACCCTGACCACAACGCAATCAAAAGGTTTTTTTCAATGAATTTATCAGACGCCAAGGTAATGCTTTGTAATTGCGACGGCACAATGACGCTCGACGGCACCAAACTGGCAAAAGCCTGCGGTGCCGAGGTTGGCTGCAAGATCGCAACCTCGCTTTGCCGGACAGAAACGGGCGATCTGGCCGCTGCCATGCGCGACGCCCGTGACGCGAATCAATCTTTGTTGATTGCCTGCACACAAGAAACATCAGTTTTTAACGCCATTGCCGAAGAAATTGAGTGCCCCTTGCCTGCAACCGTCAATATCCGTGAGCGCGCTGGCTGGTCAGATGAGTCAGCAAGCAGCACGGCCAAAATTGCCGCTTTGATCAAACAGTCAGGTGATCGCCAAACACCATCACGAAGCCTTGCGCTAAATTCTGACGGCCGCTGTTTAATTTATGCCGATATGGGTCGTCCGAACGGCGGTGCCGATGCTGCCATTGCGCTTGGCCAGAAATTAAATGGTCAATTAGGCGTTACCGTTATGATTGCCAATCCAAACGATGATCTATTTCCAACAAAGGACTGCGGCATCCTTGCAACCGGTAAAATCAAAAGCGCCAAAGGCCATTTCACGCATTTCGATATAGTGGTTGACCAATTTGGCGCGGCCTTGCCATCAAGCCGTGACTCGCTTCAATTTGAAAATCGAGCAAATGATGTTGAAACAAGCTGCGATATTCTGATTGACCTGACTGGCGATACGCCCCTTTTCACCGGTTGGGAAAAACGCGATGGATATTTCCGCGCCGCTGGTGATGACATCAACGCGCTTGCCGCCATCGAGAGCGAAGCCGCGCAAATGATTGGCGGCTTTGAAAAGCCAATCTATGTGAATTTTGACGAAAATCTATGCGCCCATTCGCGCAATAAAATTGGCGGCTGTTCACGCTGTCTTGATGTCTGCCCAGCCGGCGCCATTCAAAGCCTTGGCGATCATGTTGCGATTGATCCGGCCATTTGCGGTGGCTGTGGGCTTTGTGGCGCAGTCTGTCCATCGGGTGCGGCACAAACCGCCTACCCGCCTGCAGACGGGCTGTTAACCAGCATCGCTAACCTTCATGATTATTATCAGACAGCTGGCGGCAAAACCCCAAGCCTGTTGCTTCATGATGACTCCTATGGCGCTGAAATGATTGAAACCATTGCCCGTTTTGGCCGCGGTTTACCAGCCAGCTTGCTGCCTGTTTCGATGCATGCAATGGGCCGTGCTGGACATGATATTATTGTGGCGGCAATTGCGCTTGGTTATCAGCAGGTCTTTGTGCTGCTGAATCCAGCCAAAGATGTTGAAAATGCCCCGCTTGTCGATCAGGTGACATTGGCACGATCAATGCTTGCCGGTGTTAAGGCTGATGCTGATAACCGCATTATTCTTGTTGATGCTGTCGACCCTGACGCGGTTGCTGAAATCTTTTACAACAGCCCTTGTAAAAACAATGCCAAATCAGCGCCATTCAGCCCGATTGGTGCGCCGCGTTCAATGACACGGCTTGCCATGCGCGGCCTTGCCAATGCAAATGGCACGGCGGGAACCGTGATTGATTTGCCTGCTGGTGCGCCTTATGGCCGTGTTGAGATTGACACAGACAATTGTACGATATGCCTGTCTTGTGTCAGCGCTTGCCCCGCTGGCGCGTTGCAGGATAACCCTGATGCACCGCAATTGCTGTTCCGTGAAGATGCCTGCCTGCAATGCGGTATTTGCGTTGCAACCTGCCCTGAAAAAGTGATCGCGCTTGTGCCGCAATTCAATCTTGCCGACAGCGCGATGGCAACCGAGCTGATTATCGAAGACACACCATTTGAATGCACATCCTGCGGCAAACCATTTGGCAGTTCGAAATCAATCGAGCGAGTGATCAGCAAGCTTGCCGATCACAGCATGTTTCAAGACAGCGCAAAGACCGACATCCTGAAAATGTGTGAGGATTGCCGTGTTGAGGCCATGTTCGAGCAGAAAGATAAAATGATGGAAATGCGCGATCGGCCAAAACCCCGCACGACTGACGATTACCTGAATTAGTCAAGCCGTTAAATCTGCGGCAGGTTGGATTCAAAATCTGCCGCGGATCAGCCTTATATATATTCAAATATTAAATTAAGATGGATCACTAACCGGCAGATTTACAAGTAAGTTCTGCGGTTTCATTCTTACGATCCCTGCCTCATCCATTGCCAGCCCAAGGTAAACCGGCTTACCCACCATTTCAGCAACAAACCCGTTATCGGTTTCCAATTTGAAAAGACATAGAATGCGCCGCAATCTCGGCTC
>Ga0213868_10005897_pt1 | contig 10919 bp, 9 predicted proteins | sample PICome_9_FD_160087 | JGI IMG/M metagenome (GOLD analysis project Ga0213868, IMG submission 160087) | Coastal seawater microbial communities near Pivers Island, North Carolina, United States - PICO127 | ecosystem: Environmental > Aquatic > Marine > Coastal | place: USA: North Carolina | collected...
GACCTAGGTGTGTGTCACAACTGGTCACTGGCTGCAAATCAACTTGCTATTTTAGAATAAGAACGATCAGGATAGTATTTAGATTGTAAATCAATCTCTCGAAGTCATAAATAAAACACCAATATAGATCTCTCAAACTATCAAAAATGTTTTTTAATCATTTGCAAGCAATATATATATTTATATCCCTTCACCTCCTTGCTTTCTTTGCAGCAGGAGCCCCTTCCAATGATATATCAGTGGTCAAAGATTCCTTATCATCTCCTCCTTCACTATCCTCATCAGAACTAGCATCCGTGATACAACCCAACATTTCAATATGCATGATAGTATTGTCCGTGTTGGGAATCGAACAGTATTGAAATGCATATACAGTCTCTCCTTCTGAAATCATAGCAGCTTCTTGTCTGAAAGCAACTGGTTTGAAGCAACCCTTGTCCATTTGCTTCCTAAATATTTGAATCATTCCCTGGAAAGTATCATCGTTCCCCAAGTGTTGCATATGCTTCAATATATGAAAAATCAATTTATCCATGGTAGAGAGTTCATATGAATGATGACCTAAAAGACTTCGAAGACGGTCTTCATACTTCCCTCCATCAGCGGCTACAGTGGATGCATTCGTTCCTCCCTCAACAAGTTCATATATCAATCCCAAAAAAGCATCATACCTCTTTTGACCGACAGACATACTTCCATCTGGATTCATGTGGTCAATAAGAGTACGCAGACTTTGATCTTCATCGACTGCAAAGGCAAGTTTTCGAGCGATATTAAGACGATAGATGAGAACTTGATATAAGCGAAAGAAAAGATAAAGACTTTGGGGACCAAGCATGATCTTATCACCGTCCCGTTCGAGTCCTTCTTCATCCGTAGTGTCCATATCTTCTTGTAAACCAGGGAACCGATCAAGAGGTAAGATGGTGCAAAGAACAGCATTATGATTCAGATACGCTGTACCAAATGGAAGAGAGACAACGTAAGACTTTTCAGATTCTCTACAGCTTACGACAGTTCCTTCACCAAATACAGTCGAAATAGCTACACCCGTAGGAATTGGTTGGTTATCAAGAAGATTGAAACCGATATCGGCTTCCTCCTCTTCTTTGGTACGGTGAGTTTTCATCACTTCCTCAGTAACGTGCATGTCTGCAACCATTTCATTTTCCTCATCACTACTTTCATCGTCATCATTTACACTTTCTTCACCGCTTACTACTGCTGGTTCGGTGTGATGCGGTTTCGCCGCGTAAGTAACTGCCGGGCTTTGCATCCAAATCTTGCTCAAGCCAACGAAAGGTGCTAAGAAGTCCAGCCATATCCTGTGGGTTTTTTCCTTATCAACCGAAGATGATGATCTCTCTAGTGCAAATGAGAGGATTCGGTAGGCATCGCATTGAACTAATGAATTATTCTCAAAGAACATACTGTAATGGGGAGTAAACATGGATGGAACAGGCTTGGGTAGCTTTTTCAAATCCATTTTTCTTGGAATATACCTACCCTTTGTTGCATGATAAAAACTGCCATAATCCTCTTTTGCTTTGTTTTTATTTGATAGGACAGTTGCATCACTTTCTAAACCGTCATTTGCAGCACGGTCTTTAATTTCACTCAGCAATGTCCTGGTGCTAGTTAGTCTCTTATCAACGGTCCTCCATGTCAAACTCCTGTGATCGAAACTCTTATAATAATTAGCTTGCGCTAGCTCCATCCATCTGACATTCAATATTTCTCTTGCATCCAAGAAATCCTTCAGTTTTTGACTAAGCCTCTTCACAATAACAGGAATGGCAACTACTGGATTTTTATGCAAAAGGTCGAGCATTTCCTGTCCAGCATCACCATAAATCCTGGCAATAGCATGCTTGTGGATAGTAGTTAGGATTCTTTTATCAAAAGAAAATTTGATTACCTTCCCACCAAGTCCGCCTGTTGATAATGCTTTCATTTTTTCTTCAGATGAATTTGATCCGAGTTTAGTTGAAAATGACTCTTTTTGCTGAAGAACGGCAATCTCCTCTGCGATAGCCTCGAGACGTTTCAAAGCAGTAGCAGTACTATCTATGACCATATCAATCTCAAAACGTTCATCCTCAATTCTGAAAAGATTTTCTTCGTGTTGATTCTTTCGCATGTGCCTGAAAGTGTAAGTCTCTTCATTTCCATCAGGTAAACTGATCCAAACATCATTCAGCAACTTCGAGTCCTCCTCACTGCGTCCACTAAACTGCGCTGCAGGATAGTCACGAGGTAGCGCACGATAAGATGGAGAGCACCGACGACAACGCTTAAAATCGATATCTGCCAAAGGAACAAAATACCATGAATCATCATTCGATGTCGAGCTGGCTGCACCTGCTGCATTGAGAATACGCTTAAATTCTTCATATAAATCAGCATGCTGCTTTCCAAGCAGATCTTCCAGGTACCTTAGCAGTTCATTTTTATTAAGAATCTCTTGTGCATATAAATCTATACACTTCACAAATTGATTCCAAGTCTCACCATCCCTGGTTGATTCTTTTAACGCCTCTTTAGCCATATCAAAATATTGCCTTTCAACAGCCGCATTATAGACAACAGCTTCTGGAACAACAGAGTACTGCATCGTAACATTGGAAACAGCTTTATCGGGACTCCTTTGCATCATTGATGATCTAGTCATATCAATAATCTCTTGTCTACCTCTATTCATGGCCAAACCCCGAGGTCCTTGTTGAATTACATTATTTGGATACTGGTGCTGTTGCGCGGCGGCAGCAGCAGCTTGGCGAGCTTCGGCTTCTGCAGCGGCGGCATGTAATCTTACCTTCGCCTGCTCTTGTACAGCTTCTGGGAGGAAATACGTAAATTGCTTCAACAAATCAGGATGATCTGCAAAAAGGGCAGACACCTGTTCTAAAACTTCTCTGATACCCCGTTGCTCTTTTTGATATGTATGCAAAATTTCCAAGAACTGTTGATATGTTCTAGGCTCATTGGCAAAGCGTCGTTTGATCGTCGTAACGTAAGAAATGGCATGATCGAATTCCACTGCCGCTGGAGGTTCTCCTTGTTCTTGCTCTTTCATGGAGGGGTTTTGTGACATAGGTGGTTGATGGTGCATGCCCACTGGGTGATGATGGACTTGCTTTGAGGGCATATTTAGTTGCGGTTGCTGGGCCTGAGGTGGCTGTGCAGGGTATGACGGACGCTGCACAGTCATTCTGTGGAACAATGTTAAACAAAATAAATAAGAAAAATATACATCAATAACCATCGAACATCGTAGATATCATCATGAACTTACTCGGGTTCTGGTCGTTTGGGAGCACGACAATATTTTCCTCCCTCTTGCAAATCTTTTAAACTAATTTGGTAACCTTCCGGTAGAAAAGTATTAAATCCTAAGATCAAATGATTATAGCCACTGAATAATTCACTGACTCTCATGATAACACCTGGAGTATCAATTTCTTGTGCCTTGAAATGCTTCATAATTTCAAGAAATTCATTGTAAATGCGAGGTGCGGATCCAAACTCAACTTTAACTTGATCGAGATAATTCAACGCATCTTCGACTCGAAGCTCACGCAAGAATCCTTTTGGAGGGGAAGCCGATCGATTAGTTGGTGATGCCATTTGAGCAGGAGCTGTAATTTGAGCAGGAGCTGTCATTTGAGCAGGCGCTGGCATTTGAGCAGTAGCTGGCATTTGAGCAGGTGCAGGAGTTTGATCAGTATCATGAAAAGGAGTAAAACGGTAGGTGGGGCGAGGCACCATCGCGAAGCCATTATTACCAGGTTCCTTAACCTGCGAAATTTGTATGGTATCATTCGACGCAGAAGTACTGGGCACTGCTTCATGGACTTTGGTTGTGTTAGCCGTAGTAACTTTAGCTCCTCCGTCAGAGTCCGAATCGCCTGAACTCATCTGGGTAGGTTGTACTTGATCCATGTTTTCCTCATGCGGTACCTCTTTCTCTAAAGGATATGAACTAGTATCTTCAGCATCAACATGTTTTTCTTCAGTTGCATTTTTCATCATACCATCATTCATAGATGCAATAGAAGTATCAAGTTGCATTTCGGTCGAATGAGAAACAACTTCAGGTTCACCGTTTGATGCTGACGGAACACTGTCTTCTACAATGCTTGGTTTACCGTCCACAGTATGAAGATCGGAAGTTATGTTTTCTAAAGGTGGCTCTGTGGGAACTTTATATTCCTCAGTCTTATCGTGTTGTGGTACAATAGAATCATCCATATCCATCTTCATTGGTTGTTCCTCAGCAGGTACGGTAGGAGGAACAAAGTTTGAGCCTGTAAAAGATCCAGCTGCAAACTCTTGTTTTGGCGCCAAATTGTGGACATCTATCTCAGGAGCAAGGTCCGACGAAGGCAACTTGGCGACATCAGTAGTGCCTTCCGTAGATGAAGTTGGTTCTGAAGGCGCAGGTTCCTTTCTTTCTTCTAGCATTAGCTGATCAGGTTGAGTGTCTTTTTCAGGAGAATTCTCTTCTGGAGATCCCATACTTTCATCGGAACTGGAACTGTAACCCAAAAAAATAGGCATTGTGATACGCAGAAAAAACAGCACCAGGTACCAGGGAATAAACTGTATATCTTCAAATCTCTGACTTGATCTTAGTTTGACTTCTTCTTTTCCACGAGATGTTTAGAAGTGCTTTCAAATTGTAATAACAACTTGGAATGCAAACCTATGTGCGATATATATCTAAACACGTCCTGGAGAATAGCTGAAGAGAAAAATAATAAAATATCTCAATGTGAAAATGGCGTGAGGAAAGGGGGTCAAATACAGCCCCCTATAGTGTCTTTATCACGTAAAATATAATCCCAACATAGCAGGAAAAGTAAAAATTGAGTAGACGAAAACTTGACATATTGGATTGACCTAGATTGAAATAGCTTCGTGTATCAATGTATAATTAACATCATAAGAGAATAAATTCATATTACTGTTGTTTTTCTTTGGTAATTACAGCTGTGTGGAGTCATCAGAGAGTGGTAAAAAGATTTGAAACGAAGAAGGCTATTTGTAAGCTAATTTAGCGCATCTTCGTTGCACTTGTATCAACACACACACAGTGAGTGGACGGAATAAATCGCACAGCATTGGTTCTGATGCACACAACCTTGTTCTTACAAACAAGTGTAATCAAGACATCCAAACTAAATCTGATAGTTTTCTTAAGTTAATTAGAGAAGAATAAATAGAAGTCGGACGATTGGATCCCTTTGGCGTTGAAATAAAATGGAGACCGCACCGATACCGAAGATGCCAGTAGCAGTCAGCAGCCAAGATCGGACCAATGAAACTACCTTAACTCACAATGGACCCACTCCAAAGGATACCCCTTCCATATCCTTATCACAAACATCAGTGGCTGGTACTGAGACTGAAAACTCGTTGAAATCGGAGTCACCGACACATATTGATGTATCCGATGACAATTTACACAAATTGACCGTGGAGGAACGACTGAAACGCGAAAGTTCATCGTCGGATCTTAAACTTCTGCTGAACTTTGCATCCTCTGCATTTGCCCATCCTCCTACTGTTGAATCCAAGGTAATGGATGATGTTCATACGAACCAGAATTTTTCCAAGGACGATCCTTTGATGTCAAGTTCTAAATCCCAGAATGAATCCTACAACTACAATGATGCGAATGCCCAACTTAAAAACCTTACTAATGCCGCTTCTCATAGTGAAAGTACTCCATTTTTACCATTGTCGATACCAAAGAAGTACACAGCTTCAGATCCTGTGCGATTGACCGTGCTGTCGGATTACCCTCTCGGAACATCTTATGCATATAACAATGGTCACCCCGTACCCCTCCCTTATATGTCATCCTCTATCCCAGCCGGTCCAGATAGTGTAAAGTCCCTTAAAAAAGAAATGAAGAAAACGAAGCTCGGATTTAAGCGTGCAGCTGCTGAATCCGCCAAAAGGACATGGTCTGAAGCTATGGCGATCTCAATGTCATCCGATAATATTCTTCATCCTGATCATAAGAGAACTCTGTATGATGACTCTGATATGTCATCATCATATAGGAAGAAGATCAAGTCATTGCCAACAACTACTACACGTTCTGGTCGAGAGACAAAACCCTCCAACAAAGTTGCTGCAACGCTTATTGAAAAGCATACGGATAGTGAGAGAGCCTCGACGGCACTACCGACCGCATCAGACGCATTAAAGGTGCGTGATATGCTCCTTGCGGAAAAACGAACAAGAGGCCCTAGTAAAATAAAGGATAGAAAACCAAGGGAGTCGAGTGGGCATATTCGGGGTGTAACTCAGCGTCCATCTGGGAAATGGCAGGCTCAATTGTATTTCGCTGGAAAATCGCGTTATATTGGTGTCTTCGACAGTCGCGAGAAAGCAAACTTGGGATATGAGATTGCAAGAGAGTATTTGCATAGTCATTTCTCCGGTACTCATTACTCGGATGCTGAGAAATGCATGAACGAAGCTCGAAAAATGGCATTCGAAGGAGTAAAAGACTTTGTTGTAGATCACGTTGATGTGCCCAGTGACAATACTGGAATTGGTGGTGAAAGTAAAGAGGAAAACATTGAACTATCCACCGAGTCATAATTGAGGAGCATGTTCAAAGGACTTGAAACTAACGTTACTTTAATTCGTGTGTTTCCTTAAAGTCACACTTGCGTCGTCTTCTCAGTGCTGAAGAAAAAGCGAATCAAATATACGGGAACTACTTTATTGAAAATAATATGGCTTGATTCAAGATAATTAATGATGTTCTTGATGGAATCTTTTTTGAAATGCCCTCGTTAAAAAATATGCTGAATGAATCAATCAGTCTGTCATTTTTTTTCTGATGATTTTTGTATTCAGACCTCTTTTAGGTTATGATTTTTTAAAAGCTATCATGACTAGCCTCCCTTCAGAAAGCAACTTCAAAATAATATATATATATATATATCCACTGTGAAACTCTTTTTAAAAAAGTACTTGAAACTTGTAAGTAGTCTCTGTTCTCGAAGTCACAGAAAGTAAAGTACACAAGACCAGTGAACAGAGTGAGGGAAAAAAGGGAAAGGGAAAACAACACCGTTTTGAAAACAGCAGACGGCTACTCATAAATAATCGAACCACAAATACATATTCAACAACAATCACTCCAGATCCTAATTTCACATACTTTAATTTGAATCATGTCAAGTAGTGCCGGAGGAATGTTAGCGCCCGAAGAAGAAAATGAGGCTGAAGTTCGTCGTGAGGATCAAGAAGCAATCAATAAATTTGGTCGATTGAATGCTCGGTTGAACGACTGTCGTCAAGAATCTGCTGTATTGAAGGTAAGCATTCGATTGATATTCTGATTCAAGCCATCCATTAATGATCAGCTGTTCTGATCTCTTTCTTTGTAACATTGGATTATAGAAAAAGATGGAACAGTATGACGATGCATCAACAGAACTCATGATGGGGTCAGGAGACAAGGTGCTTCTAAGCCTTGGAAATGCTTTCTTTGAAATTGAAGAGGAAGAAGCCACTGAGCTTTGTGAAGAAGAAGTTGGTGCTTTGCAGGAGAAAATGGACAAGTTGAATGAAGAAGAAGAGGATATTTTGGAGCAGCAAAAAGAGCTCAAGGCTATTCTGTACGCTCGTTTCGGAAAGAGTATAAACCTAGAAGAAAAGTAATTTTCTAACGTGTTTAATTGAGAAGAAGCAGCTTCATAGTCAGAGTTCAATACAGCTATCTCAAATCTACAACTTCATCTGGATTTGCATCTACTGACACATCCGAAATAGGAGGCGGAGGTAAATCATCATCTCCATCATTTCCTTCTGGTTGTGACTCTGGAATCATACTGGATCCAATCTCTCCCATAGACAATGTCGGTGGCATAGGGAAGGAATTCAATGATGTTGTATTATATGTCGACTCTGCTTGTGATGATTCAGATGGCGTCTCATCTGCAATATCCAACTTCTCCATGGCTTGTTGCGTCTCATTGGTGCTTGTATTGTTGCCTTTATGTACTTCATCCTTCTCAATGATTGTAATTTCATCATAATCTCTCACGACACTAATCTTTCGATCAAACGATTTCCCCAATGTACTTCTACATTTTTGTGGTAATTTGTGTAAATAACCCCTTCCAACTTCTGCACCCAACAGTGATCCTCCCCACTTACGATTGGGCATCAACGTTACTACTCTGACTACATCTGTTTCTGTATTATAAACGTATAACTCCAAAACTCCACCTTCATGTTCATACAGAATATCTTCCAACACTTCTTCACTATCTAGACTTTCCATCGTAGTTCCAAGGAGATAATCTGTATTTGGAATTAAACCACATTGTGCTGCAGGCGAATTGGGCGTGATGGATAAACAACGAAGCAAATTATCTTCTGCCGTTGAGTAATCATCCATCCGTATCGTTACACCTAGTAGTCCTTGACCTTCCCACTTGGCAGTTGGAGTTAATGATATGAATCTTTGTGTTTTGGATTTGATATTCCATACCACTGTTATTACAATTCGAAATCATAACACAAAAAAACAGAGATGAGTCCACAATGCAGATCACAATCCAAATCCTTCCATCTATCTGATCTCATCATCAATATAAATTACTTACACAATTCAAGTTCCTTATCCACATTATCTTTAATAATAGCAACAAAATCCAAATCTTCAAAATACTCACTATCTCCATTTGCATTACTCCCATTATCAAAAAGCAATTGACCATTGACGCCGACTAAGAAGTCAAAGAAAGAAACAAGACCAGCTTTCGATGCTGGAGAATTGGGTTGCACTCCCAATACCTAAGTCATTATCAAACAAAAAGAGTGTTAGTATGTATGTATGTGTGTATCCTGATGATGTATTCTGGAAACAAGGATTTGGAACGAGTGAACATCCAAACCAAAAATTTGTTCAAGACACAGGACCGCATCCTTCTAAATATCTCTTCAAGATAACGTACTCTGTATCCTAATGTTGTACACCCATCATATTCATGTGTCGATGTTTCGTTTCCCATGATTCATTTATTTATATGCTAGTGTTGGTATTAGTAGTTGGTATACGTTGGTACAAAATGTTCGTGATGAATGTGCAAACAAGCGTTTGATCCCAGAATCAATCCAATTCGATTATCCCAAAAAAGGCGCGATCCAAAAGAATCCGTTGAGATTGTAAATTCTTCATTCCCACAACAAGCAACACAGGCAACAAGCACATATATCATCATACAGAGATACAGAACATAAATCTTTCTTTTTAAATCATCACACTTAAATAAATAAGGGTAAGTTTATAGTGTTGTAAGAAATCTTGAGGTTCACCATTACGACGAAAGGGTTTTGAACCATGTTGTGGTTATGACTCGCAATTCAACGGCGTATTTCATCGTTGCCAAAAAAAAATAGTCGGTGACTGTTATGCACGATCCATTCTGTTGTGGGTTCATTCCACAATTGAGTTGATACCACAAGAAGATTAACAACAAAACCTTCCTAAATTATCTTTGATATTGAATTGTATACTCATTAAAAAAATATACGTGTTTCAAAAATCACAAAAAATAATAATAGAACATGTCCGCACGAGTTGACGAAGAATATGATTACCTGTTCAAAGTGGTCCTCATCGGAGACTCGGGGGTTGGAAAATCCAACCTCCTTTCCCGATTCACTCGCAATGAATTCAACCTTGAATCAAAATCCACCATCGGAGTAGAATTCGCCACTAAATCCATCCAAGCCGAAGGAAAAACCATCAAGGCCCAAATCTGGGATACCGCCGGTCAAGAACGTTACCGTGCCATTACCTCCGCCTATTATCGTGGAGCTGTAGGTGCACTCTTGGTCTATGATATTAGCAAGCACTCCACCTTTGAAAATGTTGAAAAGTGGTTGAAGGAATTACGTGATCATGCAGAAGCTAATATTGTCGTCATGCTCGTGGGGAACAAATCTGATCTTCGACATTTGAGAGCTGTAGAGACGGATGAAGCCATGGCATTTGCAGAGCAGCATAATTTGGCTTTTATTGAGACATCTGCTCTTGATGCTAGTGGAGTTGATACTGCCTTTCAGAGAATTTTGACGGAGATTTACAGGTTGATGAGTCGGAGAAATATGGCAGCGGAAGAGGCGGCAAATGCCAAGGGTTTGTCTTCGGGACAGACGATTAGTTTATCTGCTGATGCTGGGAAAGAGAAGAAGGGATGTTGTTAAACTTGCATAATGGGTTGGACGTTTTTACTTTGCTTTTAGAAAAACAAGAAATTGCAATAGTATTTATTGAAATAATATATTAATAAATATTAGGATAGAATTGAGGGATGGGTTTAGTTATTTGTGTTATCTGTTGGGAAGGGCTCCGTATCATCGAATGTACGAACTAGCCCTTTTGTTTCAATTTCTCCCATCAACCAAGAACCAACCATATTTAGTATTCCATCACATAGATACATTATTTTTCAATCAAAAACAAGATTATGAAGAGAAAGAGAGTCAGCAAAGACAAGTCGGAGGATGAGGAGATTGCATCCTGTCCATTGTATGGTACACAGCAATATTGGGAAGATCGTTACAAACGGAATTATACAGATGCAAAGGGATCATCGAATGTGAACGACGAGGGTCACGATAAAGAACATGAGTGGTATTTTTCATATAGTGATCTAAAACCGTTGCTTTTACCTTTGGTACTTGGTAGACAAGATGAGGAAGAGGATTGGAGCGATGCAAATGTGGATGACTTTGAAGAGTTTGAAGATGATTTAGAAGATGAAAATAGTGACGCAGATGAAATGAATCAAGACAAATCTGAGGAGGAAGAAAAAGAGATTGAAAACAGCGTAACAGAGGAGGACGAGGAGGAGGAAGAAGAGGAGGAGGAAGAGGAA
>Ga0213868_10005898_pt1 | contig 10918 bp, 14 predicted proteins | sample PICome_9_FD_160087 | JGI IMG/M metagenome (GOLD analysis project Ga0213868, IMG submission 160087) | Coastal seawater microbial communities near Pivers Island, North Carolina, United States - PICO127 | ecosystem: Environmental > Aquatic > Marine > Coastal | place: USA: North Carolina...
ACTGCCGCACCGATGGCAAGAGATATTATAGATTTTTATATTCAAAATAAAAAAAAGAAGTTGGCATATAATGAATGAGTACATTGAAAATAATAGGAGGCCTTTTACTGGCTTATCATCTCTTTTTTATATTGATCTAAAGCTATTTATGCCTATCATCATTATTACGATAATAGGATTAGTGACAATATATAGTAGTTCATCGGGAGATATTGCACTTGTTCTGAAGCAATTCACTAGAATCTTGATTGGTGTAATAGTGATGGTCTTTATTGCTCAAGTTCATCCTGACAACCTAAAATTATTTGCGCCCATTCTGTATTTCCTGACTTTAGTATTATTAATCATGGTTCTTTTTTTTGGTGTAGGTAAAAGCGCAGATAGATGGTTAGATTTATATATAATTAGGTTTCAACCTTCAGAATTAATGAAGATATTTGTGCCTTTAATGCTAGCATCATACTATTCTGACAAACCATTACCTCCTAAAGTTAAATATATCTTCATTGCTATATTAATAGCCTTGGTGCCTGTTTTCTTAATAATGAAACAACCCGACTTAGGCACTTCTTTGCTCATAGGAATGTCAGGAGCAATAGCAATTTTATTAGCTGGTATGAGCATTAAGTTTTTTCTGGGAAGTACTTTTTCTATAGCTGCACTTGCACCTATACTATGGATGAATATGCATGAGTATCAAAAGCAAAGAGTGTTAACCTTTTTTAATCCTGAGCTTGATCCTTTGGGGTCAGGATATCATTTAATGCAATCTAAAATTGCTCTTGGATCCGGAGGTTTTTTTGGCAAAGGTATTTTTAACGGTACACAGTCGAAACTTGGTTTTGTCCCAGAGCATTCAACAGACTTTATCTTAACAGCATTTGGAGAAGAATTTGGTTTCATGGGTGTTTTAGTATTGATGACACTATATCTCTTTATTGCTCTACGAGGATTGAGTATTTCTATCAAAGCCACCGATAATTTTGGAAGAATATTAAGCGGAACGCTTAGCTTGACAATTTTTTTATATGTCCTTGTAAATGTAGGAATGGTGATTGGATTTCTACCAGTTGTTGGAGCGCCATTACCATTTATGAGTTATGGGGGCACATCTATGGTGACTCTATTTGCAACCGTAGGAATTATAATGTCAATTAAGTCACATCAGAGGATATTACGAAAATGATTAAAAACATATTGATTTTATTTATATTCATGTCTCTTCCAGTGTTTGGTCAAGCTGAGAAAGAAGAAGTGAATACTTTTATTAAGTTTATGCATGATAAGCATTCATTTGATGAAGCGGAGTTAAGAAATTTATTTGCAAATATTAAAGCGCAGCCACGCATCAAAAAATATTTTAAAAAAGCCCCCGAGAGAACACTCACATGGAATGGATGTGCTCTTAATGATAAAAAATGTACAAATTACAAAAATTTATTCGTAAATAATAAGAACATTAAAAATGGCGTAAATTTTTGGAAAAAGAATCTTATTGCTTTAACCAAAGCTGAGGGTGAATTTGGAGTACCTGCTGAAATTATAGTTGCTATAATTGGTATAGAGAGTAAATATGGTTTAAGAACTGGAACATTCAAAACTTTTGATACCCTTGTTTCTCTCTCTTTGGGCTCAAACAAAGGAAGAAGAGCTAAATTTTATAAAACTGAATTAATTAATTTTTTATTAATGTGCCGTGAAAATAATTTTGACCCATCTCTTATAAAAGGATCTTATGCAGGAGCTTTAGGTAAACCTCAATTTATTTCAAGTAGTTATAGACATTATGCTGTTGATTTTGATCAAGATGGCTCAATTAACTTATGGGAATCAGATTATGATGTCATTGGGAGTGTTGCAAATTATTTTAAAAAAAATGGATGGAAAACTAATCAGAGTATTATGACATCTATTTCATACTCTCAATCTAATATGAATAATACTGAGATAGCATCAACAGAAACTTATAAACCCTCTACACCATATAAGTCATTCGAAAAAAATTTCATTTTTGCAAATACACCTATAAATCAAGATGAGCTTTTGTCTGTGATTGGTAGGAAAGAAAAAAATGGCAAAGAGTATAGTTTTGGGCATAAAAACTTTTATGTAATCACTAGATATAATCGTAGCAGACTTTATGCCCTGGCCGTTTATTACTTGAGCGAAGAAATCAAGAAATCTAAATCAGACATTTTATAAGATTGATTTATGATATAATTTTTTATATATGAATATTTTTACTAATAATCTCATTACTAAACATACGCTATTTATTATGCTCTTAATATTTGGTTTTAACATTAACGCTGCGCCAATTCCAAAAGCTCCAAATCCAGATGTTAAATCCTACATTCTGATAGATTATGATAGTGGAATGGTGATCGCTGAAAAAAATGCTGATCTTATTCTTCCTCCAGCTAGTATCACAAAAATTATGACATCTTATATTATTTTCACTGAGCTACAGAATAAAACTCTATCCAAAAATGACGATGTTCTTGTAAGTAAAAAGGCATGGAAAACTGGAGGATCAAAGATGTTTATAGAGGTGGGTAAGAAAGTAAAGGTTTCTGACCTGCTCCATGGGATTATTACTTCTTCAGGAAATGATGCGAGTGTTGCAATGGCTGAACACATCTCTGGAGATGAAGAAACATTTTCTATTTATATGAATCAATTAGCGGAGAATCTAGGCATGAACAATACAAGTTATGCTAATTCGACAGGACTACCAGATGACGATCTGTTCACTACAGCTAGAGATATTTCTTTGTTAGCTCGCTCGTTAATAAAAACATTTCCTAAAGAGTATAAGTTATATTCAAAAAAAGAATATGTATATAATGAAATTAAGCAATACTCCAGAAATAAGTTATTGTATTTGGATGATACTGTAGATGGGATGAAAACGGGTTACACTAAAAAGGCTGGTTACTGCCTAGTTAGCTCTGCTTTAAGAGGAAAAAAGAGATTAATATCTGTAGTTCTCGGCGCTAAGTCAGCTGAACATAGAACCAATGCATCTAAGTCGCTACTAGAATATGGATTTAGATTTTTTGAAACCCATAAGCTCTATGAACAAAATAAAATAATAACAGAAGGCAATATTTTTGGTGGCTCTCAACAGAAAATTAAGCTTGGAGTTCTTGAAGATGCATACATATCTATTCCCAGAAGGCAAATCAGGAATATTAAAACTAAATATGTAATAGATCAAAATTTAACAGCACCAGTACAAAAAGGTGAATCTATTGGTTATGCAGTCATACAGCTTGAAGGTAAGAATATAACTACTATTAAGCTATATGCTATGGAGTCGATAGATGAGGGCAGCTTCTATAGAAAAACTCTTGATTCAATATTGAGAAAATTTTAAACATGGATGAAATATATCTCAACGGGAAGTTCATAAGTAGATTAAGTGCGCAAATATCAATCATGGATAGGGGTTTTTTATTTGGTGATGGTGTATATGAATTAATACCTGTCTATAACAAGAAAATCTTTTTATTGCATAAACATTTAAATAGACTAAAAAATAGCCTCGACTGTATTGGGATGTCTGACATAGACGGCATCGAAGATATAATTGACCAGCTCATTTCTAGGAATACTAGTGAGAACTTTTTTATTTATCTTCATGTTACTAGAGGTGAGCAGTTACAGAGAAATCATATTTATGGAAAAGCAATAGAGCCTACTGTCTTGGTTATGTGCGAAGAATACCCTTCATATGACAAGGATCAGATAAAAAAAGGATTTCATGCATGCATGCATGAAGATTTTAGATGGTTAAAATCTAACATCAAAAGTATTTCTTTATTAGGAAATGTAATGCTAAAAAATCATGCATCCTCTAATGGCTACTATGAAACCCTCTTAATTCGAAATAACAAATTAACGGAGGGATCTGCTAGCAATGTCTTTACAGTAAAAAATAATATTATTCATACACCAAAGCTTAGCAATGAGCTCCTACCAGGTGTAACAAGAGATTTGTTAATTGATCTTATAAAGAATAATAATATGAGGATAAATGAATCTGACATTAGTCAGGAAGATTTATTAGCATCTGATGAAGTTTGGTGTTCCAGTTCTACGAATGCTGTTGTGCCTATTACAATGGTTGATAAACACCAAATTGGTTCTGGAGAAGTAGGAAATATTTCTTTGCAGATCTACGATATTACGAAAGATTTTATAAAAAATTATTAATATATAAGCCGCTAACTTATTGTAGCGGCTTATATCTGTTTAGTTGATTTAGTTTGTCTTAGGATCACAAGAGTACGCAGCAGCGTTCATTTCTTGTGCTTTTGCTGTACACTCATCTCTTGATGAAAATGGTCCAACAGTTTCAAAACGATCGAAATCATTCTCTATTGGATATACTTTTGCAGTGTATTCACTTGGAGGATTCCCAGTTCCACCACTACATGCAGTCAGCACAGCTGTTAACATTAAGACAGACATTATTTTGACTTTATTCATTTGCCCCCCGTTTTGGCATTATTACTGTAATAAGTCTTATTATACTTCTTCTTATCTTCAATTAACAAACATTTATTTTATTATGGTTCAATGAAATTATATGAATATATGAAAAATTTGAGGTATAATTGTGTTTGTATATAATTAAATGCTTATTTAAGGTGCATTTATAATTACAGAATTTAAATCAATAGGGGAATAAGATGAAAGAAATAACGAAGAATAAAGGGAATTTGAGCAAAGCTGCTGATTCACGCAGAGGGTTCATGAAAACGCTCGCAACGGTCGCTGCTGCAACACCTGTGATAGGTTCGCTTTTTAAATCTCAAGATGTTGACGCAGCATTAGCAGATCATACTATGTATCTAAGGGGTTCATATTTTGAGAGTTGTACCTGTGAAACGATATGTCCATGTTTGCTTTTGTTAGATCCAACAGAAGGATTTTGCAAGGCAATCCTTGGTTGGGATATTGAGAAAGGTCATGTAGGCACTGTTGATGTAAGTGGACTAAAGGTAGCAATGTGGTTAAATGCTCCAGGCAACCTATTAGATGGAAAATTTGAAATGGCTGTTTATATTGATGACAGAGCAAGCAGATCTCAATTCAATGCATTAAGAGATGCATATCATGGAATACATGGTGGTCATTTGGGTGTAATTGCGAGTCTTGGTAAGGGTGCCGAGGGTGGACCAAGGGAATATCTCCCAACTAAGTCTGCTAGAATAAACATGACTCAAGCAGGACCAAATAGACATTTAAAAATTGACGGTATTCTAGAGAATAAGATGGAGCAATTGAAAGGATCAGCTGGAGCTGTTACAGTTCGCGGCACACCTTTAGCTGTTGCACCACCATTTGCTATAACAGTAAGTAGAGCTTCAAAAGCTACGTTTACTGACCATGGAATTAATCATTCATGGGAAGGCGGTAATGGTTTAAGTTCACCATTCGTTTATATGGATGGCGCAGCTAAACAAACAGCTATAGAAGTATAATTTTTTTTATTAGGCTCACTTATTTATAATAAATAAGTGAGCTTTTTTTTGATATTTAATATGAATACAGAATCTAATATGCAATTTAAACCAGCCCCTCTCAAGGATAGAATGACTGTTTATGTTGGTGCGTTTGTCGTGATAATTGTTTCTTGGCTATATATACTTGGTATGGGCTGGCACATGAATACTCTTCCATTTGTTAATAATCCAGCGGCAATGAGTATGGACATGGATATGGATAAAAAATCTATGGACATGGACATGGACGTGGATATGGATAAAAAATCTATGGACATGGATATGGATAAAAAATCTATGGACATGGATATGGATAAAAAATCTATGGACATGGATATGGATAAAAAATCTATGGATATGAGCATTGATAACGAGATGACATTAATTAATAAAGTTCTATCTTGGATGCCGCCATCTCAAGGGTCCTGGATGTTAAAAGATTTTTTACTTTTATTTATCATGTGGTCAGTCATGATGATAGCGATGATGACTCCATCTATACTCCCGATGCTTTTGTTATTTACAACCTTAAATACTAGGAACAAAGAGAATGGAAAAGAAGTTAACTCAACAATGACCCTTCTATCAGGCTACTTGTTTAGTTGGGTGTTGTTTAGTTTAGTAATTACATTTCCTCAGTATGCCATGCATAAAAGTGGATTGCTTAATCCAATGATGGAGCCTTCACATGCTTATCTTGGTGCCATCATGTTATGTTTAGCTGGTATCTATCAATTTACGCCGTTTAAAGATGCCTGTCTTACAGTTTGCCAATCGCCACTGAGCTTTCTGATGAACAACTGGAAAGATGGAAAACTCGGCACTTTTCTTGTTGGATACAAACATGGCTTTTATTGTATTGGTTGCTGTTGGGCGCTTATGATGACTTTATTTGCTCTTGGTGTAATGAACATTATGTGGGTTATGATACTTACATTATTTGTATTGTTTGAAAAACTGGCTTATAGAAAACCAATATTATTTAGACAAGTAACAGGGGTATTTTTTATAGGTTGGGGTATTTTGTTAGTAATCTAGTCCTCTTGAATATTAAAAAACACATAAAGATATATGGAAAAGTGCAAGGAGTTGGTTACCGCAACTGGCTACAGTCTTTTGCAATTAAATATGGTGTTTTTGGCTGGGTTAAGAACAATGTAGGCGGAGAAGTTGAAGCTGTCCTAATTGGGCAAGAAGATGTGATTAATGGATTGATAGAACAATGTTATATGGGGCCACCTAATTCGAATGTTGAGAAAATATTAATAGCAGACTCAGATGACCCACATGACCTTAGATCTTTTGAGGTTGTAACAGATAATTAATTAGAGTGATATTGTTTTTCTTGCCGCGTTTAATCTTTCCGGAGTGCCAATATCATCCCATAAGCCAGAGTATATCTCTGCATTTATATTTTTTTCTTTTTTTAGTATATCACCTAACTCTTTATCCTGATACTTAAGGAAAAGTTTTGGACTATATACGCCTATGCCTGTGTATGTATATTTATTTCCTTCAGTTGGACTTTTGCCATTAATATCAAAGTCACCATTAGAATAAGTTGGCCTAGGAGCTAAAATAATATGCGCTAGACAATTTTCTATCAATTCGTAGTTAAGGTCTACAAAAAGGTAATTTGTCCATATGTCTGCGTTAACTATAATAAAGGCTTCATCATTAAACTCACTCAGTGTATTTCTTATACCGTTAGCTGTCCCAATAGGCATTTCTCCTTCATCACTTATAATTATATTGAGACCATATTTAGAGCCGTTACCAACATGATCATGAATGTAACTACCAAGATATCCAGTATTAATAACTATTTTTTCAACCCCGGCTTCTGCTAATCTTATGATCTTGTCTTCTATTAAAGTCATATTTCCAATTTTCAACATCGATTTGGGTATGTCTCTAGTGAGAGGCATCATCCTATTACCTCTGCCAGCTGCTAAAATCATTGCTTGTTTAATCATAAATATTATCCAATTTAATTTCTGTAAAGACTCTTTTAACTTCTGATAGTTCAGAATATTTTGATAGAGTATTTTTTACATAAGTAAAAGTTCTAGGGATATCATTAAGATAATTTGGCTTATTATCTCTATAATTTAATCTAGAAAAAATTCCTATTGCTTTTAAGTGTCTCTGCAAACCAGTAATGTCGAACCAGTATTCAAATTCTTCATAAACTATATTATGATGCTTTTCAATTTTGGCAAAGAAAGAGGCTGCCATGGAGTATATCGTTTCATCATCCCATGTTATGTAACAATCTTTTAATAGAGAAACAAGATCATAAGTAACAGGGCCAATAACAGCATCTTGATAGTCTAGTACGCCAGGGTTCTTTTCTGAAGTAACCATTAAATTTCTTGAATGAAAATCTCTATGCATAAAGCTTTTTGGAATATTAGAAACTATATTATATATTTCTTCATAACATTGATGAAGTTCATCCAAGTGATTAATTGAAAGATTGATATTCAAATGTTTTCGTAAGTACCATTGATCAAAAAGCTTCATCTCATTCATCTGTTCAGATTTGGAAAACTTCTGAAGGCCTTGCGTGTCAACTTCATTTTGCATTTTGCATATGCAATCTATAGCATCAGTATATAAACAATATAACGTTTCTTTGTTTAATATATCTAAATACTTATTATTGCCTAGATCTGACATAAGTATTAGTCCTCGTGACTGGTCTACTTTATATATTTTTGGAATATTGATTTTAGCTTTAAAGAGCCTTTGTGTTATATCTAAAAATGATGATATAGATTCATACTCAGGGGGAGCCACCATGATAATCTTTGTTTTTTCATTAGATGTTACTCTAAAGTATGATCTAAAGCTTGCATCAGCAGAGGCGCTTTCAATAGAATATTTCTCAGAAAAAAAAGGCTTAACCCAATCAGTCAATTCAGATATTAAATTTTTATTCATTTGATAATCTTACATGATTATTTAATTATTTTTTATAAAAAAGCTATACTAAATAAAAATGCTATTAGTTTTAGATATGAATAAAAAGACAATTTTCCAAGAATCAATTGATTTGCAGTTAAAAGCTAAAGAGATCGGTCTAGATTGGCTAGAAGTTAATGGTGTGGTTAATAAATTATACGAGGAAGCTAATGAGGTTGTAGAGGCAATAGCATCTGGGGATAAATTGGCAATCAAGGAAGAGCTAGGTGATCTATTTTTTACCTTACTTTGTTTATCTCGCCATTTAGAGCAGTGTCCTGAAGAAATACTAACCTTGGCAAATAAAAAATTTGAATCTAGGTATACTAAAGTTCTAAATCATCTTAGCAAGACGGGTAAAAGCTATGCTGACCCAGGAGAGATGGAAAAGATTTGGCAAATTATAAAAAAACAAACTTAACATCGTTTTGATAAACTCATATCAATTTATTACTACAAATAATTGAATTAAATATAAAAGATATCTTTAGTTATGAGATATTTCTTTTTTTTTATATTTACAGTATTTTACTACTTTGCAATCATAACATCGAGGTCTTCTAGCCATACATGTATATCTACCTAGTATAATTAACCAATGATGAGCATGCATTTTAAACTTATCAGGTATATTTTTTTCTAGTTTTTTTTCTACCTGAAGAACATTTTTACCAGTTGCTATACCTAATCTATTCGAAACTCTAAAAACATGAGTATCTACACCAATTGTTGGTTGACCAAAAGCATTATTTAAAACAACATTAGCTGTTTTTCTGCCAACACCAGGGAGAGATTGAAGCATATCACGATCTTGTGGAATTATATTTTTATACTCATCAAGAAGTATTTTACATGTCTTGATAATATTTTTTGCTTTTGCATTATATAGGCCAATGGTCTTAATATATTCTATGAGCTTTTTTTCTCCAAGGTCATAAATACTTTTTGCATCAGGAGCAATTTTAAATAATCGCTTGGTTGCTGCATTAACACTTTTATCAGTTGCCTGTGCTGATAATATTACTGCAATTAATAATTGAAACTTAGTCTTATATATCAGTTCTGTAACTGGATCAGGTGTTGCTTTTTTTAAAATCTGAAAGATCTTGGAAAGGTCATCTTTATTCATATGTTTTGATTTGTTTGCGCTTAGTTTCTTCCCTTAATAAAGCATCTTTTATGTAAGATTTTATTTTGGCAGAGGAAGCCAATCTCTCTCTTACTAAAATCTTTTCTTTTTTTTGATAATTTAATCTAATTTTTTTATTTTCATAAAAACTCTTTGATTGATGAGATTTCTTGGTTGGCCAAGTCCATGATTCTTCATTTAAATTAGTAATCATTTTCATGCAATTTACAGGGCACTCAGATATGCAGAGTTCACATCCATTGCACTGATCATTTATTATGAAATGAATTTTATGTTTTGCTCCAATGATGGCATCAACTGGACAAACCTTAATACAAATAGTACATCCTATACAATCATCATGCTCAATTTCCGCTATTGAGTATTTTTTAATTTCATTAACTGCAATTTCTTCTTGTGATCCTTGTAATATATTTTTTAACTGATTTTCTGTTTCTAGCGACCCTGGTTCGCATTTATCTAAACTTTCATTTTTATCTATTATAGCTTCAGCATAGGCATCACAATCTTTATATTCACATTTCTTACATTGTAGTTGAGGTAAAGCTTCTAAAATTTTATTTTTTAAACTCTTATCCTTTAAGATCATTACGATACCTTAGATCCTGGGTTAACATCTTTTTCGGGTTGTAGAACAATTATCTCTCCATCATTTTGTGTAGCAAGCATCATTCCATCTGATGTTCCAAATTTCATTTCTCTTGGTAATAGATTTACTATTACTACTACTAGCTTATCAATCAAGTCTTCAGGTGCATATGATTTCTTGACACCAGCATAAATAACCCTTTTTTCCTCCCCTATATCAACTTCAAGTTTCAACATTTTTCTTGAGTCTTCAACTTCTTCAGCATGAAGTATTTTTCCGACTCTAAGGTCTATTTTAATAAAATCTTCGATAGTAATTTTATCATCAGTCATTATTTTTCTCCTCTATTAAAATCTTTCATAGACTTTATGTTCTCATTATCAATACGCTTAATAATTGGTTCAAATTTATTAATTTTCTTATTAAGTAATAACTGATCTAAGTTTTTCCAGTTTATTGAATCGCATATTAAGATATCTTCAACTTTGGCAGATATATTGGGCAATATAGGTTTTAAATAACCAATTAGGATCCTAAAAAGGTTTAGCCCATCTGTACAGATTCTTTGAACTAAGACTTTGTCAGTATCATTTTTTATTTTTATCCAAGGTTTCTCAGTATCAAGATATTTGTTAATTTTATCAGCCAAAGAAGATATAAGCCTGACATTAGTCGAGTAATTTCTGAGCTCATAATTTT
>Ga0213868_10005901_pt1 | contig 10912 bp, 15 predicted proteins | sample PICome_9_FD_160087 | JGI IMG/M metagenome (GOLD analysis project Ga0213868, IMG submission 160087) | Coastal seawater microbial communities near Pivers Island, North Carolina, United States - PICO127 | ecosystem: Environmental > Aquatic > Marine > Coastal | place: USA: North Carolina...
GCCTGTTGACCAAAAGCAACCATCCAGTTAGTACCGCCTTGAACCTGTACCAAGAAGTCACCAACTTGATAACCAGTTTGCTGGACTATGACACCAGAGCGAGACATGTGCTTACTGCTTGTTTGAGTGGAAATACCCAAGCGTTTCTGTGCAGCAGCTAGTTGGTCAGCATCAATGAAACCCTTACGGTGTGCTTGGCTAAGGCGCATCTGTTCAGCACGAAGTTTTACTGCCGCAGCATAACCCTCCTGAAACTCGAACCTTAGTTTACGATTGGCATCAGCTTGTGTCCTAGCAGCCTGTGCAGCCTCACGGGAACTAGCAACAGATGCCCTAAGCGTATCGTCATAACGCCTGTTCATCTCATTTGCTTCTCTACGTGCGGCAGATAAAGCCTTTAGTTCCGACTTTAGTACTTTAGCTGAAGCATCCGCTTTTTTCTCTTCATTGGAAGCCTTTAGTATAGCCTTGCCATAAGCAATAAGTTCATCCTCTGACTTCTTATACCTTTTAGCTAACTGTTCAATACCCTTAGAGGCTTTGGCTTGTGATATACCACCACGGTCATACGCACTGGATAGTTTTTTAACACTAGCTTCTAGGTTCTCAGTAGACTTAATGGCTGAAATTACGTTTTGATTTCCAGTTACCTTAATGTCAATACGGATGTCATCAGCCATTTGCAGTCCTCATACGTGAGCGTCTAAACTATTAGATTTAGCCCTGTTAATATATCTTGGCAGAACCTGTAGATTCCACGGAACGTGTAGGCCACAAACATTTTTACCATTCAAAGGGATTATGTGGTCAACTTCATACTTCATACCAGATGTAACCTCACAGTCCCTCGCTTGCTCGTAGAAGTTATTTATAGAATCCTTCTGCTCTTTTGTAAGCCAACTAGGTGTCGCAGAAGACTTTGAGGCTCTATAATTAGATGAATATCCCCTATATTTACTAGGGTTTATTCTGTACATTTCAAGCCTACTTGTGTTTATTTTACCCCTGTTATTTATTAAGTAACTTGAGCTATAGCTTCTTGCTTTGTCAGGGTTATCTCTGAACCAATCTTTTGAATAGCTAGGGTTGTTTTTCCTAAACTTCTCATTACCAGCCGCCCTAGAGTCTTTGTTGTTCTGCCTATATAACCTTTGAGCTTCTTTTATCTTCAGCTTGTTTACTTGTTTGTAGGACTTCCTACACGTCTTACAGTAAGCGTCCAAGCCATCTTTTGTAGACTTATCTTTGTAAAAAGATTTATTAGGTAAAACCAAGTCACAAGCCCTACACAATTTAGTTCCCATTGTAAACATCCATAAACCTCTCATCTAGGATGAATATAGTCTCAATGTCCCGATGGTCAATCTTATTACCAGTTATTTCCATCCAATCTTTAATCATGGAAGGCTCTAGTAAGGTAGGACCATTAAAACCTGAGTTTCTACGGCGGTTAAGAAAGGTAAAGGCAGACCACACGTGGGCTAATAGATCAGGAAATCCTACAGAAGGTTCCATTTCTTTTAAGCTACGTCCAGTCTGCCTTTCTACTTGTTCTAGGTGGTGTCTCTTGGTAATGCCATTAGCATCTGGCTTGTTTAGGTTAAACTGATGTTCAGCCCACTCAAGTAGATCAGATGCTAAACTTGAGTAAAAACTTCGGCATCCGCGACAGCCTCCTCAATTTGGTCCTTGATCCAGAAGACCTCTTGGTAAATCTTTGTAGCTTCATCAGCAGTAAACTTAGGTTGCTTACCACCAGAAGTGATATTCCAATCCTTAGTGGTCTTAACCAACATCTTGATTGTAGCTACTTCAAGTTCTTCTGCTGTGATAACATTAGTATTACGGTTGCCTTTAGCTTGCATCTGCTTCAAACGGATGTTAGTCTGTTCGTGTACAGCAGATTTATACTCTTTAGAATGTGGGGCGTAGACAGTAATAGTCATAACACTACCGTCTTCATTCTTAAGAGGCTCAAAGGTCTGTGGGTGCTTCAGTTCTACTTCAATAGTTTCAGTAGTAGGGATAAGGTTCATCAAGTCCATGTCGGGATTTCCTATTGTTTTGGTGCAGCCAATGACTGCTTTAAGTTAAACATTTGATCGGGTTTTGATTGGTGTAGCAGGCTGGAACCTAACCCGACGATAAGCCCCAGCCCTGTCCCCTAAGATGGCTATTGCCAACCTAAGAGGGTCTCTTAGGCGCTCGTATCAGGACGAGAGATAACCAAGTTAGAGCCTTCTGTAGCATCGTAGAGAGCCACGAAAGGCAGAGTAATCACTCGTGAACCTGTGCCACCATCTACGGGTACATCAGCGCCGTTAATCTTAATACGAGGGAACTGGAAGCTGTACTCGTTAGCACCTGTAGGGTCATCTACACTAACGATCAACTCACTCTCGACTTCATCAATAAAGCGGGTAATCAGTGAGGCGTCTTCAAAGTATGCTGTGAACGTACCTTCGATAGTGGCCATACCATACTCAAGGGAGGGTGCAGAGTCGCTACCTACAACAAAGGTTGCTGCTAGAGCGTTATCAATAGTGAAGTCAATAGACGTAACAATCGCTACGGCAGATGCACTAGCTACGTTACCAATGCTAAGATCACCTGAGTACGAGTCGAATGGTTGTGCAGCAGAGGCAGTATCTACAGTCTTGCCTGTACCGCTGATAGTCATATCCTTGCCTACCATAGAGAGGGTAGCAGTAACCATCTGGTTTGGAGCAATAGAGATAGCTAGGGAACTAACCGAGCAGCCTGTGAACACACGGAACTGACTAATATCGTTAGCTGCGTCTTCAATAGAGAAGTATTTAGGTGTAACACCAGTCTTAAGTACGTCAGGTGCAGCTACGGGTGTAGCATCCCACACACCAAACATAGCGCCCTCTAGGAACAAATCGAAGTCACCATCACGAAGGTCAACTACAATGTCACCACCAACTTTACGGTTACCATGACGGTCTACTCGTAGCATACGGTCAGGTTGGATTTCATTCCCTTGAACGCGATCTTTAGTCAGGTTTAGGGAGTGGGTATTATATGGTAGTGCAGTAAAGTTACCTGCTGGTGTAGTACCAAAGGTGCTTTCTACAATGTAGCTAAGACCGCTACGGCTATTCTGTGCAAAGGCCATAAGAGGCTATCTCCTGTTAGTTGTAAATTTGATACCCGATACGGACAGGGACCATAAAGTGTGAACCTTCCGGAACACCCAAGTCTCTTTCTGCATAGCGAATGTGGATGTTGATTGCCCCAAGACTAATATCAGTAGTAGCCTCAAAAGCGTCTAGTATCTTATCTGCTAGATCGTCAGCAGCACTTGGTCCTACACCTTCAGGTACAAAACACTCTATTAGGTAGTAACCTTGGTAGTACATCTGAGGATTAAGACCTCTTACAGCAGGCTCCCTAAGTGTAGGAATCATACGGCACTTGATGTAAGGTTCGTTAGTAGTGGGTGTGAAAGTTACATTTTCCCAAGCTATGCTAGGTATGTCTGTAACCCCCGATAAAGCAACCTCGAAAGTTGCCCTAATATCTGAGTATATTGAAGCCATTACCTAAACCTATCCCTAACTCTACCTACAGTCTGAAACCTCTTATCAACCTCTTTAGCGTCCGATGATCTGTTCACTAGGACAGCCCCACCTTTTTCTATTATTTGGGTTTTATATGCAGCAGCATCTGTAAGGATATTCTGCCTAGCATCGGCTTTAGCGCTTGCGGTATCTTTTGAAGGTTTACCCTCCCTTTGCCTACGGCGACCGCTACTAGAGCCAATGGGTCGTATGGACCAAGATTCTACAAAAGCACCAGTGTCAACGGGGGATATTTCTACTGCATACAGACCAAGGCTTGTTAGCTTTTCCTCTATAGCGTCACCGTACAACTCTTGTAGCTTAGTCATCTTAGCTTGAAAGCTAGGACTAATGGTTACCTGAGTTACCATAGGTTATTCCCTTACTTGACAAGTGTAGCAGACTAGGCTATTACCTGAGTAAATCTTAGAGACGCCTACAACCTTAACCGTGTCACCTCTACCCACGATAATGTCATCAGCGTCAGGCTCAGGAACAACTACACCACTTGTGTCTAGGTAAGGGATAAGAACCTTACGGTCACCCATCACGATATTGTCATTACCCATCTCACTCAGGTTATACTCTGCGAAGTAAGCCTTAACCGTGTAGTTTGTAGTAGTGTTAGTACCCGTAGAACCTGTAGCTGGATTATAAGCTGCGTAAGAGTTCTTAGTTAATGTTACATCACTACCAAACCTATTAACCAAGGTAAGTAGCCTATTGCTCATTAGTGCTGACATCTAGGTTATCCCTTACTCATCGTAGCTAATGACATTACCATTATAGTTAGGTGGGTTATGAAACTGGTCCCTACGGAAGGAAGGTTGTACTCGGTTAGTCTGTAGCCTAGCACCTTCAATAGAGGTCTTAGTGATACCACCAGCGTAGACACCGAGTTTAGCACCAGCAGTCTTACCTTGGTACTCTAGGTCGTCAGCTAGTTTAGTGTATTGCTTACTTAGGTTAGAGAAGTCTGCGGACAGTTGCCCGTCTAGTTCTACATTAACCTCACGAGCGTACTTAGATGCTACAACCCTAGCTAACCAAGAGGCAGAGAAGTAGACATTGTTACCATTCTGTCCTAGAGAGAAATTAACCTCAGCATCTTGAACCAAAGGCTCTAGTGAGTTAGTATCACCTAGCAGTAGTCGTGTAGCGTTAAGACGCCCTGAGGCCGTATCCGTAGTAAGGTCGGTATCATCATAGGAGAAGGCCATCAGGGTATCCTAGCTATAGTTATTCTTGTGTGGTAGCTTCAGTCTTATCACCTAAGACCTTATCTCGCAAGGTGTAGTAGATTTCCTCTGACCACTTATTAGAGTACATCCACCCTCGGATTAGACCCCTTTGTTTAGTAGGGATAGCAGACTGACGAAGGCGTTTAATCTCGTAGTCCTTGGTGGATACTGTACGGCTTTTAAGTTCCGCGTTCAGGAGTGTTACTAAAGTCTTTAGTTGTGCGGCATCCATCTCGTGTAGACGATCACCAACTTTATTCTGTGCCTCAAGGGCAGGGTTATGGTGGACATAACCGATGGAGTATAGTTTAGCTACGGCACTTTGGTCAAACCCAAGGTTCATCCATTTGTACTCTTCACCTTTGACCCAATTCTTACCACCACTATTAAAGGGGATTTTAACGAAAATAGGCCAGTCGATCTGCCAACCTAAGTAAATAGGGTGAATTGGTGTTTTATCTTTCATGTGTGTGACTTCTCTTTTGCTTATGAGATACTGTTTATGTTCTATTATTATTGGGCAACTTATGTTACCTGTGTTTTGTGGGATACCCCAAGTATTACTACAAAGGGTATCCCTAAGCTATTACGCTACGATAGTGTTGAAGAACACACCCAAGTTAGCGCCTGTGACTTTCATATCATAGGCCATTTTAACTTGGATCATCTCAGCAATCTGTTGGCGCTTCAAAGCATCATCCGAGAAGGTTTCTACGGTAATACCCATACCCGAAACACCGGGGATAGAGTCCCAGCAGAAGGTAAGACCAGCAGCAGGGGTACGAAGGCCAGCCCGCTTAGGACCGTGTACCAACATAGCCTTCTTAGAGCTAATGAAGCCATTGGTGGCCGTAAGACCCTCAGCAGCAGTATTAGCGATAGCCTTCATAACGAAGAAGTTCTCTACCTCAAAGATTTCAGCCAGCTTGGCGTTGGTAACCAAAGCAGTGTTCGTGATGGTAGAACCACCGTTCAAACGTGCCAAGATGTCAGGGTGGTTAATCAGAACGTCACGAGTTTCTACATCTACCACCATCGTGTTCATATCGAAGCCACCAGACTTCAAGAAGGAGGTACGGCGGGCAGTGGTAATGTCTACGATTGGTGTAGAGTTCGTGTAGTCCGACCACTGGGTCACTTCAGGTGCAGTGTCGTTATCAGCGTTAGCTACACCAGTGTACTCAGTACCCCAGACACCAGTCTTAAAGAAGGTATCCGCAAACTGTTGCTCACGGTGAATCTTCAACTGGTTTACTACATCAAAGGCTTGCTGTGCGCGAGTCTCAAGCATCGAGTCCTCGTTAGCCAAGTCCTGCTCAGAGAAGTCAGCACCAAGGCCGTAGACCTCAGCGTAGTAAGCGTCCGTAGACACTTGCAGGCCGATACGTTCAACTTCAGTACGTGGGGCCAACTTCTTTACGTTACCAGCACGATTGGAGTCGTCTTGGTTGTAGATGTAGTATTTATCCGACTGTTTCGATACGGATACCATTGGGAACACTTGGTCCGCAATGAAGTTCGAAGGCTCTTGGTTAAAAGCAATCGTCAGGTTGGTCAATGGCTGGTCAATGTGAACAGCACTAGGGGTCAATAGAGGCATATTAGTTATTCCTTTAGGATATTAGCTTAGGCTGCTACGTTGCCGCCAGTGATAAATTCGATACGCATGACCTGACCATCAACTGCACTCTCACGAGCGTAGCCAAGGACTACATCACCAGTTGCAGCCAAAAGGGCTTCACCAGTAGCGTTAGACTGGATTTGGTCACCAGCGGTAATCGTACCACCAGCCTTAACCATTACGTCACCCGATACTACAACAGTAGCAGCGTAGCCAGCAGCCGAAGGGTTGTTCAACAGAACACCAATGGCATTACCACCAGCGGAAGCAGTTACGTCCACTTGACCATCAGCGGCCAGCGAGACGAATTTGAATTGAGCAGCGGAAAGATCACCACCAGCTTCGAAGGTGCGCGTGTCGCGCGATTGCATAACAGCCATAGTAGTTATTCCTTGTCTTTGTAGGATTTGTTAATGAGGGCTTTGCCTTCTGCGGTCTTCGAGACTTCAGCATAGGCTTTAAACTTGTCTACCTTATGCTCATCAGCATAGGATTTAACCAAGTGGTCAAGTTTATCTTTAGCAGTAGTAAACTCACCATCAGTGGCAGATTTACCTAGTTCTTGCATCTTGTCCTCAAAGGCTTTATCAGCGGCTTGAAGGGCTGCTACAAGAATGTCCATGTCATCCATCTTGGATACAGCAGTAAGAAGTTTCTTAGCTACATCAGTATCAAAGTGTGGGAGGGTGGCTTCAGCCTTCTTAGTAAGGATAGCATCGGCTTTCTCAAACTCAGCTACCTCAAGTGCCTTAAGGATAGGCGCAGGAATGTCAGCCTTATTGATTTTCTCACCACCATACTCTACAAACTCAGCAGGGGCAGCTTTGGTGATAGCGTCAGCTTCAATCTTGTAGCCACCGTCAATAAGACCCTTACGCAGGCGCTCATTCTCAGCTTGTAGCTTAACTACATCATCCAAGGATTTCATTAGAGCGTCCATTGCAGTCTTACGATCACAACCTTTCGCCTTCATGTATTCCTTAATCTTGGTATCCATTTCTGGGTCCATCTTTTCTAGGGTATCCGTCATTTCTTCTCCATTGAAGGCTTTAAAGATAGGAGCTTTAGCCATTTGGTTAGCCCCCTTGGGAACCAAACTCAATTCGTCCAGTTCTAGGTTAATAAGTTCAGTAGGCATTAGAACTCCTGCTTCTGTGCGCGGCCCCCTATGGAGAACTCCGCATATTCACCAGACTTGACTTTTTCCCAGAGAGTGTCGTCAGTTACGTGGAAACCTGAAATAACACCCTCCTTGTCAGACTGGATTCCTAATGCTTCACAAATCTCTTTGCTCATGGGGAACGAGTGGACAATCTGCCCTACCTGCTCGCCTGAGTGATTAAGTTTACCAACTCGTACACCCTTCATAAACTTATTAAAGGCTTTGTGGAGCGTTTCTGTTTTGATTACGTCACCCTGTAGGTCTACTACAAGCTCACCTTTGTAGGTGGTTACGCTTGCCCAGCCATAGATGATACGTTGTTCTTCATCAATCTTGAGGATTTTAATTGGGCTTTTGTCTTTCTTATCCACTACAAACTCCATGATACTTTCGACTACAGCCTGTAGTGCATATTCCATAACCTCCATACGGTCCATAGGAGCCTCACCAGAGACCTCCTCAGCACCTTCGGGTAGGTAGTATGCCAAATAAGCCTCTTGGCTCTCAGCGGGCATGTACACAGCCTGTCCATCGTATGTGGATACGTGAATGGCACCATCTAAACCCATGTCCATGCTACGAGCCTTAGCTTCACCTTCCGTAGTGAAGATGTCTGTGCTGTAGCGGGCCTTATGTAAATTAACTTTATTCATCCTACCACCTTGGCTAAGTAACCATTAAAACTAGCAAACACCACAGCATTGTTGGAATCAGCTTCGGCTCTAACACGTATATCAGCATTTCTTGGGATTATAACTGCGGGGTCTAAGTTAAGATTAAAGTTGCTACCTGCGGAATTAGCTGTAGCAGCAGCCTTTTGTGTGAATACCCTACCCGCAAGCCTTACCTCTAAATAAAAGTCAGCAGCAGCAGCTTGTTTACCAGAGACACCCCCAAACCCAGCAGTAAGGATGTAATAGTCTTCATCACTAAAGGTTGTAGCGGCCTTAAAGGACTCTTGGAAACCTAGTGGAATGTCATTGTGTATCTTTGTTAGGTCTGTAGGAATACCACCAACAATAGCTGTATTCTCGTAAACTACCACACGACCTTGAAGTAAGCTGCCATTGTTATTTATAGTGACAGAAACTCTAGCCAAAGGAATAGGCAAAGCTACTCTTGTTTGACCGTTAAGGTTTACTAGTTGTTTTACAAAGGTGAACTTTTGGTCAAACCCTGTGCCAGTTACCGTATGACCCTCAATATAGATTTCTTCATTATCTAATGTAGAACTAGAGGATATACTGTCGACGATATTACTTGATACATAGACTTCACTACCAGCGTTAACAGTCCACACGGTAGCTAAGACACCAGCAACCAAAGGGGCAGACTTACCAAACTTAATGAGTGACTTAGCTTTAGCATCTATAGACACCATGTCCCCAAACTGTTGGTAAATCTCCCTTTCAGCCTGCACCAACCTAGCATCAGGGACTTCATAGTTCCTTCTGGCCCAAGTTGTCATTCGATTACCTTACCTTCAACTTGTGTAGCTTCAGGTGGATTAGCCTTAGCATTGGCAATCCTACGTTCAGCCTCTAGGTCTTGCTCGTAGAGTTCCCTATTCAACTTAGGCAACTCAGCGTTATCCAACAAAGCATCAACAATATCAGGTTGCGAAGCCAAGTTAATATCAGCACCATTGAGGTTACGAAGGTAGCTACCTAGCTCACGAAGATCATGTGGTGCTACGTCACCAGCGATAATCTTGGGCATTAGGTCAGGGTTAAGACCGTTCAAGTCCCAAAGTTTCTCTACGAGTTGCTTGTTGAGTACGTCTACAATAGTCTGGATGTAAGATTCCAAAGCACGTAGGAACAAGTCAGTCTTGGATTTAGAAAGAGCGTAGGAGCCTGTGCTACCACCACCCAACATAAGGAACTCAGATAGAACACTTCTTGCAATGTCATGTTGGTAACGCCTTACAATAGGGTCAATATCAATGTTACGAGTACCTGAGGAACTCATCAACTGGATATCTACAAGCCGTTGACCGCTAGGCGCACCATCTTTATCTGGGTAGTTATCCGATGGTAGTACAATGTAGCCTTGCTCGTTAAACTTCACGTCCCTAAGGATTTGTTGGATGTTATTGAGGAAGGACTTTTGATCTGCACTAGCGTCAGCAGCCAAATACTCAGCAGGAACACGAGCAACAGGGATACCCGCTAGTTCCCGTTCAACAGCAATAGCCTCAATGGACTGAAGGTTGTTAAGGTACTTGTAGCTTGTGTATGCGTTCCTAAGGATACTACGACCTGAAGGGTCATTGTTAATTACTGTAGTTCTGTAGTACAGTGCCTTAGTCGTAGGAATGAAGTGCGCTCCATCAGAGAAGGCCATACCTGTGTCTTGATACATACCCAAGATGTCACCAGTCTTTTGGTCTACTTCAAACCTAGAGACTGTCCAAGGGGCGCGAGAGGCTAACTTACGTACACCAATGCGACCATCAGGGAACTTAGTCTTCTTCTTAGGGTTTGTAGTGCTTTGGGACGATCTACGTTTGTACACTACCTCAAAGAAACTAAAGCCGAAACCTAGAAAACTAAGAGCCTCAGAGATATGATCGTCTAGTGTATGCTCCATATCCTCTAGTACAGATTCAATAAAGTCAGCTTCTACCTTAGCTTCATCACTATCGTCAGAAGGCTTAACCTTAAGGTCTACGTCACGAAGGATTTGTTCTACAGCATAGAGTACAGCACCAATGGTAGCATCATTATCGCGCATCTCCCGATAGGTCTTGATAGCCTTCTTACCACGAAGTTCAGGTAGGAACTCATCCGCACGTATTTGACCATTGTGTACATTAGAACCGGATACACCAAGGATGGTCTTAGCTTTACCTTCTGAGAGGGTCTTGTCAACCATTACTAGGGTTTCCTTTTAATCTTGAAGGTCAGGCTTAATAACTACAGAGATGTAATCATTATTGGGGAAGGTTTCTTTAGTGCCACCAATGAATACAACCTCAAACTCAGCTTGATACATACCTGAGTTAGCCGTGTCTAAAGCTACCCAATCGTATCTAACTTGACCAGCCTCGGCGTCTACAATAGTAGCGATAGAGTTTACAATGTTCCCATTGATATTTCCCATGTAGAAGTTAACAGTAGCACTTGCAAGGTCAACAGCTACACCATTAGCGTCTTGTAGGGTGGCTAACATAGAGGGGCTTGTGTCGTTCTGCTTAATGTAGAATTTCATCTATGCGGCCTCATTAGCGTTCTCTACTATTACTTTATTTGGTGTGTTAGCTGATAGTACACAGAAGTTTATACTACTACCTACGGAAACT
>Ga0213868_10005902_pt1 | contig 10911 bp, 7 predicted proteins | sample PICome_9_FD_160087 | JGI IMG/M metagenome (GOLD analysis project Ga0213868, IMG submission 160087) | Coastal seawater microbial communities near Pivers Island, North Carolina, United States - PICO127 | ecosystem: Environmental > Aquatic > Marine > Coastal | place: USA: North Carolina | collected...
TGACATGTGGCCTCCAGTCCGTCTTTGTTTCTAACCACGGCATAAGTTCTTTACTCAATAAACTTAACTTTAGAAAGAAGTGTTCAGTTTCTTTAAACTCTGCTGGGTTACCGGACAACTTACTTACAGGATTTAGGAGCTCTTCAGGGTCTAGAGTCGCACTACATCCATCACATTGATCACCTCGCGCTTCTTTATATTCACATTTAGGGCAGGTTCCCTCCACATATCTATCAGGGAGAAACTTATTATCCACAGGGTCATATGCCTGTAGTGTTTTTTGTTTATCAATGTATCCATTTTCTAGAAGCTTAAGAAAAATTCTATGTACTACATCCTTATGATTGTCTGTCATAGTGGTGGTGTAATTATCCCAAGAAATCGATAGTTTTTCCCAATAGTCCAGAAATTCTGCATGGTATTTATTTACAATATCAATTGGCTCTACGCCTTCTTCATCTGCACGAACTGTTATAGGTGTACCGTGAGCATCGCTTCCAGAAACCATTAGTACATTGTTGCCGATTACTCTATGGTACCTTGCAAAAATGTCTGCTGGTAAATACGCACCACCAATATGACCTAAATGTCTAGATCCACTGGCGTAGGGCCATGCGACAGCAACTAAAATATTTTTTGACATACTACTTATAAGAATAGCTTCTTCTTGTTTCTCGTTGTAATTAATTTAAACCTATCATTGAAGCTATGGATATTGTACTTGGTTCAATAGCTTCAGTAATTGGAGTTGGTTTTAGCATAGAGCTATTTTTGAAGTCAATTAGAGGTAAAAAGGCATATATCATCTCTTGGACGGTCGCTGTGTTTATGTATACCGTTGCAACAATAGCTTTAGTTTCAGGACTTGTCGCGGGGTGGAATTATATAAATTTTGGTATTTTCTATTTTTTTGGAGGAATAACAAATGTTCCTGCGTTTGGAATAGGGAGTGCTTATTTAATCTTTGATAAAAACAAAGTAAACGTAGTATCTGGTCTTTACGTCTTGTTTGTTATCGGTGCAGCTTACTCAATGTTCACTAGCGGGATACCTGACTTCTCAAATATAAATGGAATTCCTGAAGGTAGACAACTCTACCAAATAAGTGGCCCAAGAATGTGGGCTATACTCGGTAATTCACTTGGAAGCATTTCTTTAGTTGGAATTGCGATGTACAGTATTTTTAAATTTCGCAGGGCTAATGAAGACCTGGTGACAACTAATGTATTAATTGTTGTAGGAGCATTCTCTCCAGCATTATCTGGAGTACTACTTGCTTTAGGAGATGGTGCATCTAAAACGCTTTCGCTGTTGGTTGGGATGTTTCTAATTTACTTAGGATATAGAGTATCCCAAAGACCAAAAATTTAATTACTCGCTGAAACAAATAAGAAACAATTCTGTAATAATCATTTAACTTCTTTAGTATCAAGTATTAAAAATCATCAATTAGATTATTTATAAATATTTACTTTAAAGGAGAAAAAAATGGAAATAACAACATATGTTGATAATCTCTGGATTTTAATTGCAGGTATTTTAGTAATGTTTATGCAACCAGGATTTATGCTCGTTGAAACAGGATTTACTAGGTCAAAGAACTCAGTAAATATTGTAATGAAAAATTTTATGGATTTTTCTGTTGGTGCGATAACCTATTGGGCATTTGGTTTCGCCCTAGCTTATGGTGGGTCAACACTGGGAGGGTTTATTGCATACGGTAACTTCTTCCTAGAGGGAGATTCAACTACTTATTTCTTTCAGGTTGTCTTTGCTGCAACTGCTGCAACTATTGTTTCAGGATCGGTTGCAGAAAGAACAAAGTTTAGTTCTTATTTACTCTTCCAACCTTTTATCTGTGGTGTAATTTATCCTATTGTCACTCATTGGGTTTGGAGCGGCCAAGGGTGGCTGACTGATTTAGGCTTCATTGATTTTGCAGGTTCTGGAGTTGTTCATATGGTAGGTGGATTTGCTGCTCTAGCTGGAATTCAGGTAGTAGGTCCTAGAATAGGAAAATTTGATGATAACGGTAATCCTCTTTCAATTCCCGGAAGTTCAATGGTTGCTGGTGCATTAGGTGTATTCATTCTCTGGTTTGGTTGGTATGGTTTTAATGTAGGTTCAGCTTTAGCTGCAGTGGATGTAAATCTTGCTGCAATAGCTGTAACCACTACTCTATCAGCATCAGCTGCATCAATTACAGCTATGTATACATCAATGATTGCTGGAAAACCAAATGTTGGAATGACTTTAAACGGTGCATTGGCTGGCCTAGTTGGTATAACTGCAGGTTGTGCAAATGTAAACAACCTGGGAGCAGTGCTAATAGGAACTGTATCTGGAGTCCTTGTAGTTTATTCAATAAACTTTATTGAAAAAAAGGGTCTCGATGATGCTGTAGGAGCTGTATCTGTTCACGGTATATGTTGAGCTTGGGGCGTTTTAGCAGTAGCAATTTTTGACACTACTGATGGTTTATTTTATGGAGGAACATCACTTTTTGTTCCACAGTTAGTTGGTATAGTCGCAATAGGTGCTTGGGCTTATGGAACATCATTTGCTGTATTAAAAACTATTGATAGCTTCTTTGGGTTAAGAGTTTCAAAAGAAGAGGAAATAGCAGGATTGGATGTTTCAGAACATGGCACTACTGCATATGGTGACTTTATTCTAAAAAAATAGAATTTAGTATTAGAAAATCAGCCCTTATTTTTGAGGATCCCCCCTTGAGGTTTGTTGGCTGATTTTCTATTTATTCCTCAATTAACGTGTAGTACTATGTAAGGACTTATGAAATTTGATTTTAAAGAAAAAGATTCATGTGGAGTTGGCTTTATAGCCTCTAGAGGACTTCCTCCTACTCATGGAATGACATTAAAAATATTAGAGTGTCTTTCTAATCTTGATCACCGAGGTGCCAAATTTGCGGATGGTACAGGAGATGGGGCAGGAGTATTAACAGAAATTCCTTATGAACTTCTAAATGCAGAATTAAAAGAAAGAAATATAACTCTTGGTAAAGGAAAGAAACTGGGTTTAATTTCTTGTTTTTTTGATCCAAAAGAGCTCAATGAATCTAAAGATTTAATTCAAAAGAAGCTTATTGATTTTAAAATAGACCTTTTATATTGGCGTAAAGTGCCAACGGATAAAGAGATACTAGGTACTCTGGCAAAGCAATCAAAACCAGCTATATTTCATGCTGTCATATCTTCTGATGAAAAAAATGATAAACAATTTGAAAAAACACTTTATTTATTTAGAAAATCTCTGGAGAGAGAAATCTCAAATCATAAATTTTTAAATATTCATATTAATTCGTGCTCATCGAGAACAGTGGTATACAAAGGGTTATTTACAGCCACACAAGCATCAGACTTTTATTGGGATCTAAGAAACCCACTCTTTAAAACTAGATTTGGGATCTTTCATCAGAGATTTTCAACTAATACTTCATCGACTTGGGACAAAGCGCAACCCTTGAGAATGCTTGCGCATAACGGAGAAATTAATACAATAACTTCAAATTATTCTTGGATGCAGGCCAGGGAAGTAGATGCTACATCAAGTTTCTGGAAAGAAGAAATAGATACAATCAAACCGTTTATTGATGAATCAATTTCTGATTCTGGTCAGCTTGATAATGCTGTCGAACTACTAGTTCAGTCTGGCAGAACACTTGCTCATGCCCAAGAGATGTTAATTCCATCCGCTTGGGAAAATAATCCTAGGTTTACCGAAGACGAGAAGGCATTTTATCAATACCACTCATTTTTATCTGAACCATGGGATGGACCAGCGGCAATAGTAGCATCAGATGGTCTTGATATTATTGCTGGGCTAGATAGGAGTGGTTTGAGACCAATGAGGTGGATGGTGTCAGATAGATATATTCTTGCCGCTTCCGAGGTTGGAATTTGCCCTTCCGTTGAGGCAGGAGCATATAAAACAGCTCAATTAGAACCCGGTCAGACAATAAGATATAGGATAAATGATGATGAGCTTTTAGATGAGAAGGAAGTAATTCAAAAACTTAGCAAAAAAAATCCCTATAAAGACTGGGTTAACTCCAAACCATTAAAAGTTGATACTCAATTTAGTAACTTAAAAGATGACTCAATAGATGAAGATTTACTCTCAAAATATTTTGATTACACACCAGAAGAAGAAAGGCTAATGTTACTTCCTATGCTAAAGGGAGAAGTTCCAACTGGTTCCATGGGTAATGATTCCCCTTTAGGAATTTTAAGTAGTAATAAACCAAGGTTAAGTCGATTTTTTCATCAGCTTTTCGCACAAGTTACTAATCCACCAATTGATCCGATACGGGAAAGATTTGTTATGTCCACAAAAACTTACCTAGGTAAAAGGGGTTCAATTCTTAAAGAAACTTCCCAACAAGCAAATCTTGTGACTTTAAAAAGCCCAATTCTGAATGGTGGAACTTACGATAAATTAGTATCTAATGAATTTTTAGGAAAAAAATCGGAAGTAATCAGTTTTTGTTTCAATAAAGAGGAAAAAGATCTTCAAACTGCTTTAAGAGATATATGTGTAAAAGTAAAAGATTCAATTGAAAACAAGAAAAAATCTTTAATAATTTTATCAGATAGAGATGTCAAAATTGGAGAGAGCATTATTCCTTCATTATTAGTTGCGGGTACCTTACATCACTTTTTAATTGAAAATGGAATTAGATTAAAAGCCTCTTTAATAGTTGCCTCTGGGGAGATAAGAGACTCTCATGATTTAGCATGTCATATATCATACGGCGTATCAGCTGTCTGGCCATATCTAGCATTAGAGAATGTTCGAAAACTTGTGGCGTTAGAAGAGAACATAGAACTTTCTATCGCAGAAGCACAAGAAAACTATACAAAGACATTAAATAAAGGACTTTTAAAAATAATGTCAAAAATGGGAATTTGTACAGTCTCTTCATATAGGGGCTCTGAACTCTTTGAAATAATTGGACTTGATGAAGAAGTTATTATGAGTGCTTTTAAATATTCAAAAAGCCGAACAGAAGGAATTGGCTTTAAGGCCATTCAAGAAAATCTAAAGATATATTCAGATGAATCATCGGAGAACTTGGGTGGATTCTATAAATATAAAAAGAATGCTGAACCCCATATCACATCTCCAGCTACAGTTTTAAAGTTACAAAAAGCTGTTAGGTCAGGAGATAGAGAGATGTGGTCTGCGTATTTAGATACCCTTGAAGATAGAGCAGATGTACAAATACGAGATCTATTTACACTACCTGACACTTCCCAAGGTTTTGATAATCAAACTAAGGACCCTTCAATTGAATCAATCTATAAAAAGTTTACTGTCAGTTCCATGTCTCTTGGTGCGCTATCTGAAGAAGCACACCAAGCATTAGCAATAGCTATGAATAGATTAGGTGCTAAATCTGGTTCAGGTGAAGGTGGGGAAGATCCATTACGCTATAACACTGAAAAGAATTCTAAGATAAAGCAAATTGCTTCAGGTCGATTTGGTGTAACACCAGATTATCTCGCTTCAGCAGAAGAATTTCAAATTAAAATGGCACAAGGTTCTAAACCGGGAGAGGGTGGTCAGCTTCCTGGTTTCAAAGTTGATTCACATATTGCAAAATTAAGACACACAAATGAGGGTATTACCTTAATATCACCACCTCCACATCATGATATTTACTCAATTGAAGATTTAGCTCAACTTATTTATGACCTTAAGACTTTTAATCCGAATAATCCCGTAAATGTTAAATTAGTTTCGGAACCGGGTGTTGGGACAATTGCAGTAGGCGTTGCAAAAGCAGGGGCAGACGTCATAACCATCGCAGGAAGTGATGGCGGAACCGGTGCTAGTCCATGGACGAGTATAAAACACGCAGGCTCTCCTTGGGAACTAGGACTCAGTGAGACACATCAGGCTTTAGTTATGAATAATATGAGAGAGAAAGTTCTATTAGAAGTCGACGGAGGGCTTAGATCGGCAAAAGATGTTGTAATTGCAGCAACCTTGGGGGCAGATAGATTTGGTTTTGGAACACTGCCCTTGTTAGCTTTAGGTTGCAAAATGGTCAGACAGTGTCATGAAAATACATGTCCTGTTGGCATTGCAACACAAGATGAAAATTTAAGGGCTAAGTTTACAGGTGCACCTGAGCAGGTTATGCAGTTATTTCAGTTTCTTGCAGAAGACGTGCAAGAATATTTACAGATATTCAATGTTTCAGAGTTGGAGGATTTAATTGGACATGCTGATTTATTGGGACTTAAAGTATTAGACAACAACCTTCCTAGTAGTTTGCACAAGCTTCTCGTAAATGCTGTGCCTGAAAAAAAACATCCTGGATTTATAAAACACGATGAAGGACGTCTCTCAAGAAGAATAACATCTGAAGTAGTAAAGTCATTAAATGCTAACAAGTCTTCATTTTTACAATATCCAATTTCAAATGAAGATAGAAGCATAGGCGCAAGATTGTCTGGTGAAATATCTATTAATAAATTAAGTCAAAAACTTAAACAGAACCCCTCTCTCATAAGTTTATCCGGTTCCGCTGGTCAGAGTTTTGGGGCTTTTATTAGAGATGGAATCAACTTAAAACTTACTGGTAGTGCTAACGACTATGTCGGGAAAGGCATGGGTGGGGGTAGCATTACAATAATTCCACAAGGGAAGAAGATGCAAGGTGCATACCATGCTGCAGGAAATGCAATTTTGTATGGGGCAACTGGTGGCCAGTTATTTATTTCAGGACGAGTTGGACAAAGATTTGGAGTACGTAACAGTGGAGCAATTGCAGTTGTTGAGGGTTGTAGTGCACATGCAGCTGAATACATGACAGGTGGAACACTTGTAATTCTTGGTGAAATTGGTTTCAACTTCGCTGCAGGTATGACAGGTGGAAAAGTCATTGTGTTAAATACACAAAAAAGCTTTGATCAATATATTTCAGAGTCTGCTCCGAGTTCTCACGATTTAAATGAAATTGACAGCCTAGACCTTAAAACATTACTAGAAAAGCATGTAAGCCAGACAGGATCTGAACTAGCTAGTAAATTACTAAGCAAAGAGGATGCCTGGCATAAGATCTTTACTGTTTTTGGTGGAATCGCAGAGATCAGTGATAAAAAACAAATTTCATTAAAAAATAAAATTTCTGCTTTAGATTAAATTTTCTCTGTTAAAAAATAAGATCTTCATTTACCATAGAATTATGTCTTTAACAAAAGAAACAAAAAATACTCTTAGCTGGTCAGATACTGTCGAATTGATAGATAATTTAAGAGTTGATGAGGTTGGCCTCAAAGAAAGAGTTGCTTCACTAGCTACTAGGAGTATTAAAAAAGACTCAAAGCTTCAGGCATTAAATTATATTGTTACGATGTGTGACCTTACAACACTTGAAGGAGAAGACACTGAAGGCAAGATTGGTCAGATGACAGCAAAAGCGATAAGACCTGACCCTAGCAATATAGAGGTTCCTAGTGTTGCGGCAGTATGTGTTTACCCAGCATTAGTTTCAAAAGCAAAAGAAATGACCAAAAACTCAAATGTTAAAGTGGCTTCGGTTTCATCTTATTTTCCAAGTGGTCAGGCTCCACTCGAGTCTAAGATTCTAGATACTCAATTTGCAATTGATCAGGGTGCTGATGAGATTGATATTGTGATTAATAGAAAAGCATTTTTTGAAGGTGATTATAGGAAAATGTATGACGAAATTGTTGCTTTAAAAGAGGTATGTTCTTCTGTGCATTTAAAAACAATATTAGAGGTCGGAGAGCTTAGAACTTATGAAAATATCAAGAAAGCAAGTCTAATTTCACTAGCCGCAGGTTCTGATTTTATAAAAACATCAACTGGTAAAATTTCTGATGGATCATCAAGAGAAGCATGCTACCTAATGGCAAAATCTGTATGGGATTATAAAGAGGTAACTGGTTTTAAAGCTGGAATTAAAGTAGCAGGTGGTATAAGAGATTCTAAGGATGCCATAAGATATTTAGTAATTGTAAATGAGGAACTTGGAAGTGACTGGCTAAATCCAGACTATTTTAGATTTGGTGCATCAAGTCTCGTAGATGATGTTTTGAAACAAATTAAAAAATTAAAAACCAATGCCTACCAGTCGGGCTACTATTTTCCAAGAGGATAAATTATGAATACTTGGGAATACGCAGAATCTATTGAATCCAGTTCTATCGTTAGTATTGAAAAAAAATATGGAATCTTTTTTGACGGTCAGTTTCAATCACCAAATTCAAAAAAATATCTTAAAACTATTTCTCCCTCTACTGAAGAAGTGCTTTCATCAGTAGCATTAGGAAATAAATCTGATATTGATTCCGCTGTAGAGTCTGCAAAAAGTGGTTTAAAAGTATGGTCAAAATTATCTGGTACCCAACGCGCAAAATACTTATTTAAACTTGCAAGATTAATCCAAGAGAGATCACGAGAATTTGCGGTTTTAGAAAGCTTAGATGGGGGAAAGCCAATAAAAGAATCGCGTGATTTCGATTTACCTCAGGTTGCAGCAAATTTCTTTTATTTCGCTGGTTGGGCAGATAAATTAGATATATCTTGGAACACAAAAGGATTAAAACCTTACGGAATTGTTGGACAAATAATCCCATGGAACTTTCCTTTACTTATGCTTTCTTGGAAAGTTGCTCCAGCATTAGCAACTGGAAATGTCGTCATATTAAAGCCAGCGGAAAGTACACCACTCACAGCATTACTTTTTGCTGAACTGTGCCAAGAGGTTGGACTTCCACCAGGAGTTTTTAATCTTGTTACTGGTGATGGAACAACAGGAGCAGCGTTAGTCCAGCATCCCGATGTTTCTAAAATTGCATTTACTGGATCAACAGCAGTAGGAAAATATATTCAAAATGAAACAGCAGACCGAGATATAGGACTTACTTTAGAATTAGGTGGAAAAGCAGCAAACATAGTTTTTAACGATGCAGCTATAGATCAGGCAGTAGAAGGTGTAGTCAATGGGATATTTTTTAATCAAGGACATGTATGTTGTGCTGGTTCAAGATTAGTTTTACAAGAAGATATTCACGATGAGTTTGTGTCAAAGCTAGAAAAGAGAATGCAGTCTTTACGAGTTGGGAATCCTTTAGATAAAAATACAGATATTGGTGCAATAAACTCAAAAGAGCAATTAGATAAAATTTCTTCGCTAGTTAATGAAGGAATAGCAGAAGGAGGAAGCATATTTCAAACAGATTGTGACCTACCTACAGATGGATACTGGTTTAGACCAACATTGTTTACCAACGCACAACCATCTTATAAGATTTCAAGAGAGGAAATATTTGGACCAGTATTAACTACTCTAACTTTTAGAACTCCTGAAGAAGCTATTGAAATTTCTAACAATACAGAATATGGGCTTTCAGCAGGTATATGGACTGAAAAAGGGTCAAAAATCTTATGGGCAGCAGACAGACTTCAAGCTGGTGTAATTTGGGCTAATACGTTCAATAAATTCGACCCTTCATCACCATTTGGGGGTTATAAAGAGTCAGGATTCGGTAGAGAGGGAGGAAGGCATGGCCTTCTTTCGTATTTGAAGGTTCAATCATGAATGAGATAAAAAAAACATACAAAAATTATGTTGGTGGAAAATACTTGAGGTCTGAATCAGGTAAGACATTTAGGATTGCACTTAAAAGTGAGTTTTATGAGGTACCTTTAACGTCTAGAAAGGATGTTAGAGATGCAGTAGTTGCTGCAAAGAAAGGTTTTACAGAGTGGCAAAAATTAACTCCCTATAACCGAACACAAGTTTTGTATAGATTGTCAGAGATGCTTGAGGGTAATATTGAGACTTATCAACAAATATTAGAAGACTCAGGATTATCTAAATCAAAAGCAAAAGAGGATACAAAACAAGCATTGGATTCATTAATTTGGTACGCAGGTATTGCAGATAAGTGGGAACAGATGACTGGTAATTTAAATCCTGTGGCAGGAGAGTATTTTAATATTTCTCATCAAGAGTCTTTAGGAATTGTCTTCACGTTGAATTCAGATGAAAATTCTTTAAATCAATTATTGCTAAATATATTACCTTCTCTTGTAACAGGTTGTTCAGTAATTAGCTTCAATGGAGATAACTCTATAATGGCTCTTAAATTAGCTGAAGATATTAATAATTCAGATTTACCAGCTGGAGCCCTGAATATTTTGTCTGGAAAATTTGATCAGATTATTGATGATGTTAGCAACCACGTTGAAATCAATGCAATGGCTATTTATAAACAACTTCCATCCACAGATAAAAAAATCATCAGAGAAAATGCATCAAAGTCATTAAAGCGAATCTTTATTAATCCTCCTGTTTCTGGATTAGAATCTTTGCTACCCTTCATTGAAACAAAGACTGTCTGGCACCCTAAGGGTAGATAGCCGCACTAAATCTAAATTTAAAATACTGTTAATATTTTTCTATGTCAGATACAACATGGGGCAATTTACCTGTACCAAACATTTATAAGGAACTTAAAGGCGAGTTCATTAATTTTAATGACAATGAAGAATATCTAGAATGCAAATATCCAATACAGGAAAAATATTTTAACCCAATGAACACAACTCTAGGTGGAATCGTTGATTCTTTTATGGATTGCACAATGGGACCACTGAGTTTTCTTTTAGGAGAGATGGTTGTAACTAAAACCTTTTCAGCAAAATATATTAAACCTGTAAACAACTCAACAGAATACGTTCATGTAAAGGCATGGAGAGACTCGATAAGTGAAAAGGGAACTGTCTATAAAGCTGAACTTTTTCTAGATGATGGGAACATAGCAGCAATTGCTGAAGCTTTGTTCGTTACCCCAAAATCTAATCCACCGTCTTTGTAAACAAATATGCAGAAGAGATGATCAAAGACAC
>Ga0213868_10005904_pt1 | contig 10907 bp, 8 predicted proteins | sample PICome_9_FD_160087 | JGI IMG/M metagenome (GOLD analysis project Ga0213868, IMG submission 160087) | Coastal seawater microbial communities near Pivers Island, North Carolina, United States - PICO127 | ecosystem: Environmental > Aquatic > Marine > Coastal | place: USA: North Carolina | collected...
ACCTTGATGGCCGACTGTTTGCCCAAAAGATAGTTAGAGCCATAGCAATTGCAAAAGCAACTCCAAGAAGAGCCGTTACACACAACAAAGGAATCATGAACGGTATTGACGCCGTTATACTAGCAACTGGTAATGACTTCAGAGCCGTAGAGGCAGCAGTGCATGCATATGCTTGTAAAGATGGCCAATACAGTAGCCTAACACACGCTAGTGTAGAGAACGATATTTTTAAAATGTGGATTGAACTCCCACTTGCTCTTGGAACCGTTGGTGGTTTAACATCACTACACCCTTTGGTAGGTTTTGCTTTTGATTTATTACAAAAGCCAAATGCTAAAAAACTAATGCAGTTAGTAGCTGTTGCCGGCTTGGCACAAAACTTTGCCGCATTGCGCTCTTTGGTGACTACTGGAATCCAAAAAGGACATATGAAAATGCATTTAATGAATATTTTAAACGGAGTTCAAGCAACAGATGCAGAAAAAGCGTTGGCTGTAACACATTTTACATCCCATCAAGTATCTCACAGCGCAGTGATCGCTTTTGTAGAACAACTAAGAGCATAAGGTGAGTAAACAAACCACATATAAAAGCAATGGTAAACTTCTAATTACAGGGGAGTATGTTGTTTTGGATGGGGCCACTGCCCTGGCCATACCCACCAAGTATGGGCAATCTCTCACTGTTACAGATAACAATGAGCAGACCCTTCACTGGGTTAGCAAAGATCATACCGGGAACATTTGGTTTGAAACACATATAGACCTCACAACTCTTACCAGTAGCAATACATCCAAGATAGCCAAAACACTTTGTACTATTTTACAAACGGCTAGAATACACAACACTTCATTTTTAGAGCAAAGTAAAGGTGTAGCAGTACTAACACAATTAGATTTCCCGAGAGATTGGGGGCTAGGAACTTCCTCTACCCTTATCAACAATATAGCTCAGTGGGCCCAAATAGATGCCTTCACGCTCTTAAAAGAAAGTTTTGGAGGTAGTGGCTATGATATTGCTGCAGCACAGCATAATACCCCTATTTTTTACACCTTAAAAGATAACATGCCACAGGTGCAACCCTGCACGCTTACTTGGAGCTTTACAAAGCATTTGTTTTTTGTGCACCTTAACCAAAAACAAGATAGTAAACAGGCAATTAACACCTACAGGCAACTACAGAACGATTCTAGAATACTTGAGACCATTTCAGATTTAAGCAAAAAAACACTTGTTTGTTATACCCTTGAAGATCTAGAAAGAATTCTAAATGCACATGAAAAGAAGATAGCTTCACTTCTGGGGCAAGCTACTATAAAGGAATTAATATTTCCGGACTACCCAAAGACTATTAAAAGCCTTGGCGCCTGGGGGGGAGACTTTGTCCTGGCCACAGGAAGCACACAAGATATGGCTTATTTTAAAGATAAAGGGTATACCACTATCATTGCCTTTGATGATATGATTGCATAAAAAAGCCTAAGAGTCAAAACACCTTGTGAGCATTAAAATAGTGAAAAAAAAAGCGCAACCTAAAGGTTGCGCTAATTTGTAATTATATGTTTAGGTAACTTAAGCTGTTTTCTTACAAGCTAAAGAATAGATAACTAAACCAAATCCAATTTTGTTAATTGCATCTGCAATGTTGTATAATACTTGCATATCTAGTTCCATTCCGAAGAATAAACCTGCATCACCATACCATCCTGCAGTTCCTGCCATGTAACCAACTGGGTAAATTGCCCAACCAACTAACACGAACCAACAAAGGATTTTGTGTGCATGTAACACATCTCCACCAGCCTCTTTTGCTAGTTTTGCTGCTCCACCTAACCAAATTTCGTATACTATTGCGAAATAAGCTAAACCAGATATTGTTCCCCAAACTACTGAGTCATAACCAGTTTCTCCCATGTATCCTGTAACTAACATGATAACAGAAAGGAAAATTAAACGCCACATTAAAGATTTTTTGGCTCCGGCTACTTTTAGTATTAAGTAGAACTCAACGCACATTAGTGGAACAGTTAAAATCCAATCCACATATCTAAATGCTGTAATGTTCATTGCATCTCCAGCCATAGCTGCATCACGCATGTACATGTAATGTACTGCTGCAATAAAAGTAATTAAACCGGACACTAAAACAGAAGTTCTCCATTTTTTGTCAAATTGATTTAACGATAAGAAAAAGAAAGCAGAAGCTGCCATCATTGCCATACATCCTATAAAGAATGTAAAATTCACTGGGCTGTTTACATCTCCCAAAAGAATTAGTAAAGTAGAATTTGTCATGTTTTATTAATTTTGTTTATTGTTTATAGGTATAAATAAAACAAAAAAAAACGCAACAACCAAACACTTTTAAAAGTAATTTGATAAAATTGAATAAATAATATTATTAATTTGATAAATTTAGCTCATGAACATTAACAATATCTTGATTACCAGCACCTTTTTCTGCCTTTGGCTTACAAGCCAAATCCCAGAATACGCACAATACAGCATCGGCTTGTTTTTTATTTTTACCCTAGGGATCCTTCATGGATCAAATGACCTCTCTATTGTAGGTAAATTAAAAGAAGTGGCTACCCTAAAAAGGCTGGGGCTATTTTTATCTGGATATATTTTAGTGGTGGTTATTGCAGCGCTTATATTTTATGTGGCACCCAAAATTGCTATGTTATTTTTCATTTTATTTAGTGGGTATCATTTTGGAGAGCAACACTTTCATAAAAGCATAAAGAAAAGCTCTTTAACAAGTGCCATACTATTTATGAGCTATGGTTTGGTCGTGCTATTTTTAATACTGGCCTTAAATATAGCAGAGGTTTCAGTCATTATAAAAGACATCATTGGCAATACCCTTGACGCCAATGTATATTATTACTGCTTACTTGGGTCCTTTATTGTATTTATTTTGGTGGGTATTAAATACTACCTAGACCATACCTTTAGTATTAAAACAGTTGCCTACGAGCTTTTCTTATTGCTTGTCTTTTATATAGTTTTTAGTAGTTCAAACCTTATATGGAGCTTTGCAATTTACTTTATTCTTTGGCACAGCATCCCATCAATTATAGAGCAGTTAGACTACCTATACAAAGAGATTTCTTGGAAATCGTTTTTAAAGTACATTCAAAAATCATTTCTAGTATGGCTTATCTCTATTATAGCAATTGGCACCCTGTTATATTTCTTTAAAGATGATAAGCAGATTTTCCTGCCTATTATTTTTTCTTTTTTAGGAGCAATTACTTTTGCACATTCTTTTGTGATTTCAAAAATGTTTAAAAAAAATCCGCCTACTTTTAAAAAGTAGGCGGATTGAAATATTATTTAACTTCTTTTAAAAGAAATTAGCTCTGTTATCTTCAATCTCTGCAGCATTTTTAAGTGCTTGGTACACCTTTGTATTTACAGCCGGTGTAGCTGCGCTGTTTAATTGGTTTGCATAAGAAGCGTAATTTTCTAAAGCCGGCGCATTATTAACAGCCGTAACACGTGCTTTAAATACCCCTTTTTCTCCAGCTATTAAACTAGTGGTTTCTCCAGCAGCTTTTGCAAATGCAGCTCCTACTACTTCAGGTTCTGCGCCAGCTCCTGGTATGGTTGGTGCTGCCATGGTAATGGCAGTAGCATTTTGCACTGTAATGCCTTGACTAGATGCAATAGCATCTAAATCATCACCAGAGATGGTAGCCATAATTTGTTTGGCTTTGTAAGCGTTTCTAAGTTTTGGCATTACCAGAGAAGAAGCCTCAGCAATACTCATTAAGCCTTTAGGGCTCTTTCTAGTAAGTTGTACAACAACATAACCATCTAGAATACTAAAACGTTTTACATCTCCCACAGACACATCTTCTCCAAAGGCCCAGTTTACAATACTACGATTGTTTCCAACTCCTGGAATGGTAGCATCTAAAGCTCCAATTTTGTTTACTGGTTTTAATGCAAGCTCTTGCGTTTTTGCAATCTGGGAGAAATCACCTTTCTGAGCAGCTACTTCAAACCTAGAGGCGTTTGCAAAGACCTCATTAAGTGTTTTTTCTGAAGCTTCAATTTCTTTAGAAATTGTTGCAAACTTCATCGCTTTTTGCTTGTTCTTTTGTTCTTGTACCTCTACAACATGAAAACCAAACTCTGTTTCAACTACGCCAAGAGTTCCGGTTTTGTTGTCAAAAATAAAGTCATTAAAGTCTTTGGTCAATTTTCCTAGTCCAGAGTACCCCAAATCACCTCCGTTGTCACTGTTTGATTTATCGTCAGACAATGTCTTGGCTAGAGCTTCAAATTTATTTTTATTTCTTTTTAAAACACCAGCAATACTATCTGCCATTGCTTTTGCATCTTCTTTACTACGCGAAATAGCATCTGAAGCTCTAAAAGATCCTTGGTATCTTATTAGAATATGTCTTGACTGCACAGAATCTGGCATTTGTGTTATGCCAATTACTTTTGAAATATTATTATTATTTCCCAATTTATAAGGACCGTAGATACCATTTAAAGGTGTTGCAAAAAGATCTTCTGCGATAGCTTCAGGAATATCACTTTTAAAGAAATACCTGTCCTGGAAAGGAACATCACTATTGTCATTTATAAAGTTTTGGTAATCCTGAGTGTTTTCTAAGCCTTTTAAAATCTCTGTAGCTTTTATATTTGAGTTATATACTTCACGGTCTTTTAAAAGACTTGTGATAGCTGTCTCTGCATCTGCAATATCTTCATCTGAAGGTGCTTCAGAAAAAGATACAAACTGCACGTCAACCTGCGGAGTCTGCTCGTAATCTGCAGCATTCTTTCTAATGTATGCTTCAATTTCTGAATCTGTAACGCTTACATCTGTATCTGGTATAGAAGTGTAAGGCACATAGACATACTGCATATTGATTTTATCATTCTGGTAACGATACTCCTGCTCACCTTCACTAAGGGTACTTCTCATACCTGCTTTAATCATGTTGTAATAGGTAGTTTGCAGAGCGCCGCTCTTTAAATTATTTTCATAATCTAACCACTGCTGGTATGCCGTTGGGTTGGTTGCCTTAACATTTGCAATGTATTCTTGTACTTTTAAAGAACTAAAAACGCCATCGGCATCTTGAAAGGTTGGATTTGAAGCCAGCCCCATACGCAGTGACTCTTCAAGTTGCTCTTTTTGAGCCGTAAGACCCAAAGCATCGTATTGCTGTTGTTGCAATACATTACGCAGTTCACGATCCCAAACCATATTCATTGCCTGAGCAGTAGTTCCGTTTTCTCCCAAGTTACGTTGGGTTAACTCTACTTGCTTCATAAAGATGTCACGGGTAAGTGTTTCACCATTTATGGTGGCTACTGTAGTCAATGATTTTTCTGAAGAAAATCCACCGTTACGAATTACATCTGCCAGGATGAATGAAAATAATGCTAACGCTATAATGATAATAAGGAAAACTCCTCTTTTTCTAATGCTGTTTAATATTGCCATCTGTCATTTTTAATTTAAGAACGCTCTACATGTAGCGTTCACATTAATTTAGTGGGCGAAAATACCATTTTCCGTGCATTAATAAAATAGTTTTGGTGAAAAAGTTACAGCTAAAAGCCACATGAAATTCTAAAGAGAAACAACTAGCTATAAATTTTTATTAACCCACCGCAAGATTGCTTAGGAATCTGGATTGCACATTTTAACGCAAACCAGGTCAATTTTGGTGTTAGAAACCTCTATGATTTCTATCTGGTAATTGCCTATTACAACTGTTTCTCCAGCTTGTGGTATGCCTTGGGTAAAATTAACAATCATGCCTCCAAGGGTTTCATAATGCTCATCATCTGGCAGAGAAAGTTTGTAGTTTTCATTTAAATAATCGACCTCTAAGCGCGCCGAAAATCGATAGTAGTTTTCTTCAATAACCTCTTCTATAAGTGCGGTATTGTCATGCTCATCTTCTATTTCTCCAAAGAGTTCCTCAATAATATCCTCTACGGTGATAACCCCACTGGTGCCTCCATACTCATCAACCACAACGGCAATGCTCTTGTGTTTTTTACTTAAAATATTAAGCACATCTTTGGCCAACATAGTTTCTGGAACAAACACCACAGGCATAAGCACACCCTGGAGCGTCTCTGGTTTTTTAAACAAATCAAAAGAATGAACATAGCCAACTACATCATCAATATTGCCTTTATAAACTATTATTTTGGAGAGTCCAGTTTCAGTAAACTGCAAACTTAGCTCATCAATAGGGGTATTGATATCAACAGCCACTATTTCGGTCCTTGGTATCATAACCTCGCGAGATTTTATGTCTGAGAAATCTAGTGCGTTTTGGAAAATTTGAATCTCAGAATCCACCTCATCTTCTATTTCAATGGCCTGCATTTGTTCGCTAATGTAATTTCCTAGTTCAATTTTACTGAAGCTAAGTCTTACCTTATCTCCATCTGTTTTAAAAATGTATTTTAAAACCAGGTCTGAAATCCATAAAATAAATTCAGAAACCAAGGAAAAAACAATGTAGAAAAAGTACGCTGGGACAGCAAAAAACTTCACTAGATCATTGGCATATATCTGAAAAAATACTTTGGGTAAAAACTCTGCTGTAAGCAAAATCACTAAGGTAGAAACAATGGTCTGCACCAAAAGCCCAGAGGGCCCTTGTATGGGTAAATATTGCATCAACATATCTCCCATAAAAAATCCATACACTACCAAAGCAATATTATTACCAATAAGCATGGTAGCTATAAATTTGGAAGGTCTTTTGGTTATTTTTTTTAAAATACCCGCTAAAAAGCTCTGTTGTTTTTTTTCTATCTCAATATAAATCTTGTTGGAAGAAACGTAAGCAAGCTCCATCCCAGAAAAAAAAGCAGAGCATATAAGTGCCAATAAAATAATGATAATTTGGTATTCCAACAGGATGGTATAAATGATTAGGTGGGCTACAAATATAGTAAATGATCAACAAGGGCTGAAATACTTAGAAAATAGCCTTGTTATTTTTTATTTTGATCTTTATTTCGCTGCTCTGTCATTTTTCTAAACTTCCTTTTGAAGAAAAACATAAACACAGCCACAATTGCAAAAAAGATAAACATATAGGCGCGCCCTCTATTATCTACCCAATGTGTTGTAACTAGGTACAGAGAAAAAGCAGCCATAACGATATATGCGTATTCGAAAAGTTTGTAGATTTTATTTTGCATCTTCTTGAGTTTGTTGTTGTTCTATAAGTTGTACTCCTGTATTTTTTCTTGATATAAATTCTGTAAAATCCTGGCTAGAATCAAAGCGAGAACCATCATTATAAGAGCCGTCTTTAAATTTTATTTGATAGGGCTGATCTGTAAACACCCACCGGTTTGTTTGATGCCAATACAATTGATCTGCCTTTAAAACCAAACTATCACTTGTAATTAACACTACATTTTTACGCAAATCTATCATACCTGTACCGCCGTACCGAATGGCATAATCTGAGGTAACAGTACTTTTCTTGCCATCTTCCCAAAAATGAACCTCTACTCCTTGTGGAAACTCTTGGTAGGGAAAATCATAGTTAGAATAGTCTAGCAAACTCTTTGATATTAAATTAGAAACCACCTTGCCGCTATCTGTATATTTTAGATTGATTTGTTTACCAATGGCCAGGGGCTGATCATCCTTTATAGATAATTTTTGTTTGTCTTTATAATTAGCATCACAGGCAAAAAGCGTGATGACCACAAGAAGGGACATCACGCTTTTTATGCTATATGATTTATTGGACATAATTATAAATTTGGCACTCTTACACTACCACCAACCCAACAGTTAAGGGTAATGAGTTTTCCTGCCATACCGGCAGAGAAAATATCTGTTTTTTGCGGAGCACGAGCTCTGTAACTACTTGCTGCAGCCCTTGCGTTTGAAGCAATAGAAGGGTCTACTCTTGCTGCTTTATCTGCATATTCTGCAGCTTTCCAGTTTACAGCTCTTTTTTCAAAGGGTGTACCTCCACAATCACTAGAACTTTTTGCGATCATTGCAGCAATCTTAAGATAAGATCTTCCATCGTTTGGCTTTACATTTAATACTTTATTGTAGTATGTTCTTGCCGCGTTATATCTTCCTGATTTACGTTTTTCTTCTGCAATTTTATAATAAATTCTTGCCTGTTTGTTAGGATCTGTTTGCATTTTTGCAGACTGCTCATAATAAACCAATGCTTTTGAAGCATTACCGCTTTGCGCCTCTAATTGCCCTAAGTACATTTTTGTATCTGCACTAGGCTCTAATCTATCAAGCTGCTCAACAAGTTTAATAAAAAGAGGATCTTCGGTGCAGTCTTTGCCAGACAAACGCCCTGCCGCATTTCTAATCCAAGAAATGTCATCCTTCATGGCCTCAAAATCTTTGTTATATAAAATAACCAGATTAGGACAATCTGCAACGTTTCCTAGCTTGGTATCCACACTACCCTTTACTTTACCAAAAATACGTAGGTTTTTTTCATAGGCGCTCAATCGCTTCTTTTCTTTACTTGACATAGCTTGGCCGGCATCTTCTTTATCAATAAGAGCTGTGAGTAGTTTTGCCAGTTTTCCTTCTTCTACCTCCATTTTGTTTTTTACAACATCGTATAGGTTAAATACTTCTTGCAAGTCTTTCTCTCCATCTATATATAGATCTTTTGCTAAGGAAAAATAAGTATACAAAGCCTTTGGGCTTTTAAAATTTACTTGATCTTTTTTAAAAGCAGCATCAAAATATGAAAACTGTTCTTGCTTTGTACCAATACCCTTATCAAAACGCACTTGCGCTAATTTACTCAACACTGCACCTTCTTTTGTTTTTGATGGATAGTATTGCATTCTTAACTGGTAGGACCTTTCTAGGTCAGAAATTTTAGCTGTATCTCCATTGGCAATAAAATCTTCAAACATTTTAGCTGCATATTGGTACACAGCCATAGTGGTTTGAGGACACTTTGTAATTACATTATCATAATGCTTATAGGCTTCTTGATAATTTTTTGCTTTTGCTGGTTCTGTAAACAGTGATACCATCGCTATACACTCTTGTGCGTCTTGAGCTACTGCTGAAGTTGTAACCAAGGCTAGCGCGAGTGTTATTGCAGTAAAAAATGTTTTTATTTTCATTGTTGTAATCTTCATGTATTAATCTAAATATCTTTTGTCAAACCATCTATCGTTAAATGATAGACTAATAAAAGTGTTAAAAAAGTTTTCTTGTATTAAACCAAAGTCTGTAGTTCCTCTTTTTCCTATCTCAAAACCAACGTTTACATTAGAGAACAATCTTCCAACAGGTATTCCAACTCCAAAAGATATGCCAAACTCATTAATGTCTTGTCCGTTTAAATTTATTCCTGTTTCTTCAAAACGTATTCCTGCTCTGTAAACAATTCGTTTGTAGTAGCTTGTGAGTGAATTATACTGAGGAATATAAAATCCTCCTATTTTATATTTTGTAGCATCTGTATAGGTAATGTTCTCCAATTCAAAAGTACGATTGGTCAAATTACTGATTTTTTGGTTTACATACTCCAGACCAACAAACCACGTTTTTGGTTTTCCGATTCCTGCTCCTACACTTAGTTGAGAGGGGAATGTAAAATCTGTATCTTCAACAGCAACTTCTATTTCTTCACGCACCACTTGTGATCCAGATGGAAGCACAAATACAGTAGCTCTTTGACGTGAATTCTCTGCCTTAAAGTTAGTCTCTGGGGTGTAGGCAACTGCTGTTTGAATTTGCAAGTTTCTAGAGACCATAGTTTTGTAACGAGCTCCAAAATTAAAACTAAATCCAAGCAAATCTGACCTGTTTTGCTCTCTAGCGCCTAACTCAATATCAACCTGCTCGCTAAATGCTGTATTCTCGATATTTCCGAAGTTGTAGTTGGTATCTACACCAAGACTAAAATTTGGTGAAACCCTATAGGCGAATGTTAAAAAGGCTTTATTAAGACCTCCCTGGCCTGTATACCTGGTTGTTACATCATCTACAACGTTTTGAGTGTCATATCCAACAGATGAGTAAGGTATGAGGCCAAAACTAGAAACCAGTTTACCCATAGGAATTGCTACAGCAAAATAATCAAAGGAAGTGGTAGATTGTTGTTGATTTTGTGAAACTGTTTTTTGAGCGGTTTCTTTGTGGCTTACACCAACGGCATAATTAATTAAATCAAGATCTGCTATAGATGCTGGATTTTGAACACCAAGATGAATACTGTCTGAATACACGCTAATACCACCCATTGTTCTGTTCTCAACCGTTCCTTTAAAATTAAGGGAACCAATACCATAAAACGAATAGGGTGACGAAGTCCCGTTTTGAGCCATCGTAACAGTAGAAATGAGTAAGAATACTCCAATAATTATTCGCATCAGCATCAATCTTTATTAAGTTCTAAAATATAATTTAAGCCCTCTAACAGAAAATTTGAGTTGGCAAAGATGTCATTTTTTAATCTATCTCGCAAAAAATGAGCGTCTCCACCTGTTAAAATAATTGTTAAATCAGGGTATTGGTCTTTATATTGGTGTATCACACCATCAATTTCAAATGTAACTCCTTGAATAACACCACTATGAATAGCTGCTTCTGTACTATTGCCAATCATAGCAATGGAGGCTGTTTTTTCCAGCAAAGGTAATTTTACTGTAAAGTTATGCAATGATTTATAACGCATGGCTATACCAGGGGCAATACTACCTCCTATGTATTGATTGTCAGCAGATAAGAAATCATAGGTAATTGCGCTTCCTCCATCAATAACCAGTACATCTTTTTTTGGAAATTTCATGGCTGCAGCTGCAACAAGTGCAATTCTGTCTGGACCTAATGTTTCTGGTGTTTTATAAGTGTTTGTATAAGGAATCTTACTGAGGTGGGATAGTACATG
>Ga0213868_10005907_pt1 | contig 10904 bp, 8 predicted proteins | sample PICome_9_FD_160087 | JGI IMG/M metagenome (GOLD analysis project Ga0213868, IMG submission 160087) | Coastal seawater microbial communities near Pivers Island, North Carolina, United States - PICO127 | ecosystem: Environmental > Aquatic > Marine > Coastal | place: USA: North Carolina | collected...
GCAGGCTGCTAGACGCCCGGTGAGTTTGCCATAGGCAGTTGCGGCGAACGCAGCAGCACCCTCGTGGCGTATGCCGAAGTAACGAAGGTCGCCCCGGGCTTCGGCGGTGCGCATAGCGTCTGCGAACCCAAGGTTGGAGTGGCCAACCATGCCGAAGACGGCATCGACGCCCCAGTTGATCATGGTGTCGACCATCACGTTAGATACGGACCGCGGTGGATCTTCCTCGGGTGGGAGCGCCACGTACACGCCATCGTCGCGGACTTGAGTTGCATACGCCTGTGGAGCATCGTCGAATCCCCCAGGCGGCTTGCCGTTGCAGGGTGAATAGTCGAATCCGTGCCATGGGCAACGAAGCCAGCCCTTCTCGATCGAACCTTCGCCGAGTGGACCGCCTTGGTGTGGGCAATGATTGTCCATGGCGCCATAACGCCCGTCGATGTTCGTCACGCACAGCGTGCGGCGACCGACGGCGACCGTCGTTACACGGCGAACATCGAGTTCCTCTCGATCAAGTACCCGATGCCACTCGTGAGGGCCCGAGGGAATATCAACAGGGGTTTCCGATGGTTCGCTGCTGTAGGCCATCGCAGGACACTACAGGCAGTCTTGTCCCTGAAAGAGTGCGAGGAACGTGCGTTGGTCGAGAGGGTGCAAGCCAGGGATGGTGAACCCCGACTCACATCGTGCTCGGCCTTTGCAGTCCCAATGTGTTTGCGTATCTGCTGGAGTGGATCAATGTTGTCCTCGGCAGCTACGACACCAGGTGGGTGTGGACCAGTAAGTGCAACGATGCCCTTGACTGCTATCGGATCCAGCGGGGATTCTCGTACCTGCTTCCACCCGAGCCGATGGGCGCACACATCGGCCCACCAGAGGCGCACACCACCGGCCGAACACACCCTTGGGTTTCGCGGCACTCGTGTCGTTTGCTCAGCTCGGGGCTGGCCTTCAGATGCTGATCCTGAACCCCGTATCAACGACCGTGTTGCGCACAAACGCCGTCGACTAGCAGCGCCGAACGCCGCTTTTCGTGTGGATGGGGCTAATTGACTGTCGTTTCCCAGAGGACGGGGAACAGCGGATGGTCCATGGCCGCGCCTGGTGCAAGTTCGTCGGTCAAGCCGGGAAACGGTGGTGACGTGGTCCATCTGCGAGGTGCATGGACCATGTCGTCGCCCAAGAAACGCACGGACAACACCCGCCGGCGATGGGGGCCATCGACGCCAGCTGAGCCATGCACGGCCACCATGTTGAAGAAGACGGCATCGCCCGGTTCGAGCTCCCAGCCGATGACCGGCCACCGTTCTGGGTCGGCGGCAAAGTCGGGCATCTCGGCCAGGCTTCCTTCAGGAAACCACTTGGCTTGTTCATCGAGAAAGGTGCGAGGCATGAACCACGGGCCTCGATGTGAGCCAGCGATGAACTCCAGGGTTGCGGCTCGGGGGACCGGGTCGACGGGGAACCACATGCTGGCGTTCTGGGAGCCATCGACGTTGTAGTACGGCTGATCCTGGTGCCACGGTGTGCGTTGGCGGGTTCCAGGTTCCTTGACCAACATGTGGTCGTGATACAGCCGGATGGTAGAACTGCCGGTGAGCTCGGCCGCGATTTTGGCAGCAGGGGAATAGCGGATGAACGCTTCGATTGCCGGAATGCGATCCCATGAGCGGAAGTCTTCGATGAACGCACCGTCGTCGTCGGCACTTGCCCGTTTCGCTATGGGGGAGAGGTCGGCCAAGTTGGCCTCGATCGCCTCGGTGGCCATAGCGACATGTTCGGCGGTGAACGCCTGACGTACACACACGGCGCCGTCTCGTTGGTAGTCACCTTCGATGATCACCGACCCAGCCTAGGACCACCCCTCTCTTGCTAAACATGACGGTGCCAGGCACCGTCATGTTTAGCGGCTGTGATGTGCAGCTGGCGTTGCGCAGCAAGCGGCGTGGCAGTGGCCTGCGACGGCTTCGGCTCACATGGGGACAGCTCGCTCTGGCCACTGTCGAGGAAAATGGAATCTGGCGCACGTTGGACGTGCGCCAGATTCTGTAACTACCGAGTAGCTGAGTGGTAACCGTGGTTAGACGGCGGTGAAGTTCTTCTGACCCTTGACCTTGCCATCGGTGCGGAGCTTGATCAGGTGGGCCAGCACATTATTCGCTGCCAGCTCGGCCATGTCTTCGTCGACCTCGCCGTACACAGCTTCGATGACATCTTCGACCCGCAAGGTGTCGCTACCCAACGCATCGAGGATCGCAGCCTCGCGAGCGACACGGTGTGCGATGTACTCCTGCACAACAGTCTTAGGTTCTTCGATCACGTAGCCGTGCGCAGGGGCGATTCGCTTGAGCCGAAGTTTCCTGAGCGACTCAAGTGATGTCATGTAGGCGGCCATGTCGCCATCTGGCGGCGCATTAAGACCCACGCTGGGGCCGTCAATGATGAGATCGCCCGAGATCAGCATGCGTTCTTCTTCGAGCATGAAACCAACATTTTTGGCCGATGGGCCAGGCAGGTGTTTGGTGGTGAGGCGGAACTCGGTACCGACCAATTGTTGGCCGTCTTTCAGAACGACATCGCAGTCGATATCGCACATTGCCATAACAATGGCGCCGGTCTGTTTAGCCAGTTCAGGCACGGCGCCAGCATGGTCTTCGTCGGCATTGGTGACGAGAATCCACCGGATGAGCTCGCCGCCACAGCCGATGATGGAATCGAGGTGACCCTGGTCGTTCGGACCTGGATCGATAACAGCGATCTCATCAATGCCGACCATGTAGGTATTGGTTCCGAGGCCAGTACGGGGACCGGGATTCATCGCAAGAATACGACGAGCCATAGGGCTGAGAGCGCGGGCGACGCCTGGAACGATCTCTTCTCTTACCTCTTCCACCTCCTCCTCAACCGGGTTGGTCATGAGCTTGATTCTGCTATTCATCAGAAGGCAATTCCGTGGTCGGGATGCGGTCTGCTTGGACCTCATCAACGTCAATGAAGGAGCGGCCTGCTCGGCCAGCTGAGCTGGTTCGAGTGCCGAAGTTGGCACCGAACGCGAAACCACCAGGGGCTCCAGCGATCGATACCTTGCCGCTGAATCGCTTCAGCAGCATTGCCCGTGCAAGTGCACGAAGTGGCGGAATAAACATCGAGAGACCCACGGCATCAGTGAAGAAACCAGGAGTCAGCAGCAATGCTCCACCAAAGATCATCAGGGCGGCGTCGGCAAGTTCTTTCGAGGGCATCTTGCCCTGTGCGACCGTGTCGCGGATTCGACCCACAGCCCCGCTGGTTTGCCATTTCATCAGCGATGCGCCCACGAAACTGATGAGCAGAAGGAGAAAGACCGTTGGGAGCCAACCCAAAGGTTCTGCAACCTGGAACAGCACATACAGCTCAACAACGGGAACAACGATCAGCAATAAGAAGACGAGCCCGAACATGAGGTGCCAAGTCTACGGAACAATGCCCCGGTTGGCTCCGCGGCCCGGGTTATGCTGCCCAATTTTGCCCTAGAACGGCCGTCGGTGCGCCTTTATGACGGCGTCGGCTGCGTCTTTCCGCGAAGGTTGTCTTGGTTGTCGAGTAACCAGCTGTAGGTCTGTTCGATTCCTTCGCGAAGCGAGATTGTGGACTGCCATCCCAAACTGGTGAGGCGCCCAACATCAAGCAGTTTTCGTGGTGTTCCATCGGGTCGAGACGCATCAAAGGTCAGTGCTGCTGCCGGGTAAACAACATCTCTCATGGTCTCAGCAAGTTCACGGATGCTTAAGTCCACACCCGTTCCGATATTGACGAGTTCTGCGTCGCTGTAGTGCTCCATTAGGAACACGCAGGCACTCGCCAGGTCATCGACGTGAAGAAACTCGCGAAGCGGGGTGCCTGATCCCCATACCTCGACTGCCGGTTGGCCTTGCAGCCGGGCGTCGTGGAACTTGCGCATCAATGCTGGTAAAACGTGGCTGGTTTCAAGATCGAAATTGTCGTTCGGGCCGTAGAGGTTCGTAGGCATCGCCGAGATGAAGTCGCAGCCATATTGCGTTCGGTAGCTCTGGCACAACTTGATACCGGCAATCTTGGCGATGGCGTAGGCCTCGTTTGATGGTTCGAGCGGTCCAGCCAACAGTTGGTCCTCGGTTATTGGCTGATCAGCGAGTCGGGGGTAGATGCACGATGAACCCAGGTACAGAAGTTTGGTCACATTAGTTCGTCGGCTTGCTTCGACGACCGTGCTGTGAATCATGAGATTGTCGTAGAGGAACTCGGTGGGAAACGACATGTTGGCTTGAATACCGGCGACCAGATACACGTATTCGGGTCGGCTCTCTTCGAACCAGGTGTGTACGGCTGTCTGATCGCGTAAGTCCAGCTCATCGCTCGTCGCCGATAACAGGTTCGTGTACCCGCGCTGTTTAAGGAGTCGACAGATCGCTGACCCAACGAGACCCCGCTGCCCAGCGACGAAGATACGGGCGTCAGTAGCAATATCCATGTGGCTGCTAAGTCTAGGGTACGAGATCATTGAGGCTGATTGAGCCGTAGGTGAACTTGCTATGCAAAGCCCCAAGCCAACCGACTCTATGTCCGAGCGGCTAGAAGCATGATACGAACTAGGCGTTACACCAATCGTGTTCCACTAGGTCGTTATCGCTGACTATTACGGCACGTTCAACGAAGATCCTTGGCCAGCATCGTCCTGGTGTTGTCTTTGACCATGCTGAGCAACGGGAACGCCGAAGTCAATGCGATCCGCCTTCCACAAGCGCTACATCGTGGAGAACAACTCTCGGACGAGACGCAACCCTTTGTACACGATGGTGGAGCTCGAGCTAGACGTGCACATCGTGTACCTCGACGCCATGGGCGTGTGCAGCCTTAGCGGTGGGCTTCGAACGAGTAGCTCGTTACGACTGGCGAGACACCGAGCACGCCGAGATCGACGACTACTCCCAGGCCTATGTGCCTCACATGGACAAGGAGAACGGCACTCTCGTCTCGCTCAATGTCCAGGCGTACAAGCCGGCCGAGAGCTAGTTAGCTGAGCAACGGCTGACAGCTCGGGCACCAGTAGGTGCTGCGCGCCTGGTCGCCGTGGTTACGGACCTGGATCGCGGTTCGACACCGACGACATGGTTGGCGTCGGCGTCCGTATACCGCGAGGCCGCCCGGCACTGTGGTGCGCGTTGGTGTCATAAGGTTGGCTTGTAGCTGGCGGCTCGCCGTTGCGAACAGACGCTTCCGAATTTTGGGCTCGACGAGCTCGATCGGCGTGAATGGTGACACCTGGCATGCCCAGAGCGCTTCGCTCTTGTACACGTTGCCGATGCCAGCAGCTATGCGCTGGTCGAGCAGGACCTCGGCTATCGACGTGCCAGCTTCGGCGATATTCGCCACCCGTTCGACAACGAGGTCGATGTCGACGTTGGACAGGCACAGGTCGGGGCCCAAATGAGACAACGGGTTCGGTTGACCGGTAATGTCGCGCCATGTGCGCACGGTCGGTGCTGCGAAACAGACGGCGACCCAGCCAGGCACCTCGATGACCGCGCGGGCGAGATGGGCTGGTTCTTGCCACCTCTCGTGGTTGCGATAGATGTGCCACGATCCGGTCATCTTCATGTGGGTGTGCAACACCAGCTGGCGAGGGAACCTCACCAGCAGGTTCTTGCCCACGGCCTCGACCGCTTCGATCACGTCGCCGGGTTTGGGCCGGTCGCCAGTCAGACGGGGCGCTTCGAATCGGACGACAGACTGGCCTTCGAGCACTGGCCGAAGACGATTGGCGGTGCGGTGAATCGTGTCGCCCTCCGGCATGATTCGAGTCCCGGACTCTAGTCAGTGAGCCACTGGCGGAACGTTTCGGTGCCCCGGTCGCCGGTTTTGGTGACATGAACGCCGGCAAGGGCCTCGCTCAAGACGCCGACCTTCGGCAGCGGCACCTTGCGGGGAATGGTCTTGCGGACCTGCTTGTAGATGTGAACTGCGTCAGCGAAACGCATGAGCTCGGGGCCGCCATAGTCACGGACCCGCTGGGATGGACCGACCTGTACGAGCCCGACCACTCGGCCCGCGACATCTGATGGTGACACGGGCTGAATCGGTGTGGCTTGTGGTAGCGGGAGGAACGGACCCTGCAGCAACTTCTCGACTGACGGATGTGTGTGGGTGATGCGTTGGATCGTGTATCCGAGTCCTTCGGTCTGTTCGATGACCTGTTCGGCTTTCCACAGCTGTTTTCGATGCGCGAGCGAGCTGACGTCGGCTCCGACTCGAGAGATAAGGATCAGGTGCACGCCCCGATCAGCGCATACTGAGGCCAAAGCTCGCATGGAGTCGGGGATGTCGTGGCTTCCACCTGGCCGAACGTCGGCGGCGTGGATCATCGTTGAGATGCCTTCGAGAGCGGTGCTGATGCTGCTGTGGGAGTCGAGTTCGACATCGACCTTGCCATCGGCAATCAGGTCGTGGTCGATCGACATCACCGGACCTGTGGTGTCGCCGACGCCAGCGACGGGTGCGAAGCCGTGCTTCACCAGGCGGGGCAATATTGCCTTGCCAATCGGGCGATCGGTTCCGGTCACCAGCACTCGTGTCATAGCCCAGCACGCTATCTGCTTTCTCTCGCGCGGTGGCGAAGTCACCCGCCCGATAACGAACCCGTGCCAGGCACGGGTTCGTTATCGGGAGTAGATCGGGGCTGAAAGGTTGTGCCTTCGGTGGCTGGCCTGTCCGAGCCGTGCGTCTCCGAAGTTTCCTGTGGAGGGGAACGTCTCGACCCGGTGGTCAGGGTTTGTAGGCCCAGCCGCGGTAGCCGCGGGCGAAGCCAGCGCCTTCGAGGATGTCCTTGAGTGGCGAATCACCAGCTGGTTCGCCATCGATCTTTGTGATCTCGAGTCGGACGCGGCCGTGGTCGATCGTTCGTGCGAGTGCCTTGGCCCAACCCGGTTGGATGGCTGCGTCGGGGAACGAGATCAGACTCTTGCCGCCACGCTCGACATACACGAGCGCTTCGCCGTTGTCGATCACTACCAGGCCGCCGGCGCTGCGCGATGGGCGGCCAGCGCTGTCGGGCCAGGGGAGTGAGGCGCCGAACGGTTGGCCAGGATCCGTAGCGGCAAGCACCATCACGTCGTCGTCTTCGCCTCGTCGGCGCAGCCGATCGACTGCCCCTGATAGAGCGAATTGTGCGGCGCCGAGACCGGCTACGAAATAGCCGCGGCGGACCTTGCCTTGTTCTTCGAGTGCCTTGAGTACGGGGTACACACCAGCGAAGCCGCCTTCGTTGCCTTCGCCAAGCGCGGCTTCACGGGTCAACACGCCGTAACGCTCAAGCAGTTGCACCGCTCGGGCGTGGGCCGATGCGGTCGGTGTCGGGCGGGGTTCAAGGAGCGGTGCAACGAGTGACCAGCGGCCTGCCGCGGTTGGTGGTCCGGTTGCGCTGACTCGGCCGGGTCGTGGTCGGCGCCTTTTGGATGCAGCGGTCTTCGCTGCCTTCGTGCCTTTGCCACTGAGCATCGAACGTACGGGCGCGAGTGAATCGTTGGTGACCTCGCCTGTCCACACGAGATCCCACAGCGCGCCGAGCACGGCCGAGTCGCTGTAGTCGGCGCCTGCTTCGGAACAGGCTCGTACGAGGTCAGGCCAGAAGCTGGCGCCTCGTTGGCCTAGGTGACCACGGATGGCGTCGTGGCAGTCACCCTCGATTGGTTCATCTGCTGGGCTGACGAAGAGTGCCGCAGTCTCTCGGAACAACAGCCGTATCCGGCCATCGTTCTGGCCGATGGAACCGGCCCCGACCCAGATCAAATCACCGGACGTGCAGAGTGCGTCGAGGTCGGCCTGGCTGTAGTCGGCCATGCGCACGGCCAGCACGTCGCGCTCGAGTACCGATGCAGGGATCGGTGCAGCTTGAAGGATGGACAGCACATCGACCAGGCCATCGATACCTCGGCGAGGTGTTCCCACACCCTGCCACCGCGGCAAGAAGCGGGCGAGCGAGTCACCCTCGACGGGCTCGACTTCCTTGCGCAGCGCTGCCAATGAACGTCGTCGCAGTCGGCGGAGGACTTCCTTGTCGCACCACTCACGGTCGGTGCCGTCTGGGCGGAACTCGCCTCGGGTGATGCGTCCGGTGTTCTCGAGTCGCTCGAGTGCGTCGAAGATGCGATCGACTCCAATACCGAACCGGTACGCCACCTGGGTCGCCAAGAATGGGCAGTGCGTGCGAGCGAAACGTTCAACCAGGTCGTCGAGTGGCGAGTCGACCGGGTCGGTGAACGCGGCGGGTAAACCCACGACGATGGCCGTGCCGAGTGCGTCGCGGACACGAGCGGCGTCCTCGGCGGCGCAGATCCTGTCTTCGCCTGCGATCGACCCAATGAACGCTCGGCGCTCCGCCACGAGTTGTTCGACGAAGGTTTCGATCGATGCAGGTTCGGCTACCCGGGCGGCAAGTTCAAGCATGGACTGCGGGCCAAGCTCGCGCAGAACATCGTGGACCTCGTCCGCATCTCGGGCCGCTCGGTGATCGACCAAACGCTGGAGCTCCAACTCCAGGTCGGCCATGACATCGGCGTCGAGGAGATCCCGTAATTCCTCGGCGCCGAGCAGTTCACTCAGCAGGTCTTTGTCGAGCGCAAGCGCTGCGGCCCGACGTTCGGCTAGCGGAGCGTCGCCCTCGTACATGTAGGTCGCGATCCAGCCGAACAGTAACGACTGGGCAAACGGTGAGGCTTTCTGCGTTTCGACCACTTCAACCCGGATGGTCCGGTCATTGATGCCGGTCATGACCTTGCGTAATGCAGGCAGGTCAAAGACGTCGTTCACGCATTCGCGGACGGTCTCAAGCAAGATGGGAAAGTCGGGATAGTTCTGAGCGGTTGCGAGGAGATCGGCCGCTCGCTGCCGTTGCTGCCACAGCGGTGTGCGGGTGCCAGGACGGCGCTTCGGCAGGAGGAGTGCTCGGCCCGCGGCCTCGCGGAAACGTGATGCGAAGAGCGCTGTCTGGGGCAGCTGCTCAATCACCAGCTGGTCGATCTCGGCGGGGTCGAAGACCAGGAGTTCGAGCGGCAGGTCGTCGAGGTGCTCTGGAAGCCGCAACACGATGCCGTCGTCGCTGTAGATCATCTCGATCGACGTGCCGAACTCTTCTTCGAGGCGGGCCCGCAACGCCATCGACCATGGGGCGTGCACCTGCGCACCAAACGGCGTATGCAGACAGATCCGCCAGTCGCCGATTTCGTCGCGGAAACGTTCGACGACCAGCGTGCGATCATCGGGGACTGCGCCCGTCGCTTCCGCCTGTTCATCGAGGTACCCGAGCAGGTTGTTCGCTGCGAGTGGATCGAGGCCGACCTCGGCATGCAGCCACTCGGCGGCGTCCGTGCGAGCCCGTATGTCGCGGATGAACTCGCCCATGGCTTCGCCGAGTTCGATGGGGCGTCCGGGTCCGTCGCCGTGCCAGAACGGCATCTTGCCGGGAACTCCGGGCGCAGGGGTCACGATGACGCGTTCGAAGGTGATCTCTTCGATCCGCCAGCTCGACGCGCCGAGTAAGAAAACTTCGCCAGGTCGGCTTTCGTAGACCATCTCTTCGTCGAGTTCGCCGACGCGTGTGCCGTCGGGAAGAAAGACGCCGAAGAGGCCACGATCGGGGATCGTGCCGGGGTTTGTGACGGCCAGTCGTTGGGCGCCGCGCCGGCCACGAACTTCGTCTTCGACCCGATCCCACACAATGCGGGGTCGAAGTTCGGAGAATTGTTCGCTGGGGTAACGCCCGGCCAGCAGGTCGAGTGTGTTGTTCAGCATGTCGTCGCTGATGTCGGCGAAGTTTGCGCTTCCTCGCACGAGCTCGGCGAGTTTGGTAACCGGCCAGTCGTCCATGGCGCACATGGCCACGATCTGCTGGGCCAGTACATCGAGTGGGTTGCGTAGGTACCGGGTCGACTCGATCAGACCATGCTGCATGCGGTACGAGACGACTGCGGCCTCAACCAGGTCGGCACGGTGTTTGGGGAAGATCTTGCCCCGACTGACATCGCCCACGTTGTGGCCGGAGCGGCCAATCCGTTGCAGGCCACGACTGACGGCACCGGGCGACTCGACCTGCACCACCAGATCGATCGCACCCATATCGATGCCAAGCTCCAACGAACTGGTCGCGATCAGCCCTTTCAGCTCACCCCGCTTGAGTTGATCCTCGATGACCAGCCGCTGCTCCCGACTGATCGACCCATGATGCGCCCGCACAAGTGGAAGCTCTGCTTCATCATCGGTGCTCCGTGCCAACGGAAGGGCGGAGCTTGCGGAGCCCAGGGATTCTGGAGGAGCCGACCCGTCGGGTTGGTGAGTGCTCCGTGCCAACGGAAGGGCGGAGTTTGTGGAGCCCGGCAACGCGGCCTGTTCGTCGGCGAGTTCGTTGAGTCGGTTGGCAAGGCGTTCGGCCATACGGCGTGCGTTGACGAAGACGAGGGTCGACCGGTGTGACTGGATGAGCTCGAGTAGCGCCGGATGGATGGATGGCCAGATGCTCTTGCGCACGGGACCGGCTGCTGCCGGGCCGCTTTGGGGGCCTTCGACGAAGGTGCCGAGGTCGCCCATGTCTTCGATGGGGACGACGATCTCGATGTCCATCGGCTTGCGAACGCCGGCGTCGATGATGGTGACGGGCCGCCAGTCGTTGTTCTTACGTCCGCCCAGGAATCGTGCGGTTTCTTCGAGCGGGCGCTGGGTAGCGGACAGGCCGATTCGTTGGGGTGGTGTTTCGTTGATCGCTTCGAGTCGCTCGAGGGTGAGAGACATGTGGGCACCACGTTTGGTGCCGGCCAGCGCATGAATCTCATCGATGATCACCGCTTCAACCCGAGTCAGGCCTGCTCTCGCCTGAGACGTAAGCATGAGGTACAACG
>Ga0213868_10005909_pt1 | contig 10903 bp, 6 predicted proteins | sample PICome_9_FD_160087 | JGI IMG/M metagenome (GOLD analysis project Ga0213868, IMG submission 160087) | Coastal seawater microbial communities near Pivers Island, North Carolina, United States - PICO127 | ecosystem: Environmental > Aquatic > Marine > Coastal | place: USA: North Carolina | collected...
CATTAGAGAAGCAGTACTTGAGCATCTCGAGATTATCTTTAAATGCTGCCACTTTAATCGTAACTTCATCCCACTCGCACTGTTTCACTTCTCTCGCCCACTTGAGGAACTCGAGTTTGTTCGTTGCAGCAACTCCCACGCAAAACCAGGCTTGATCTGCCACGTTTCCTAAATCATCTTTCTCTCCCCAGGGAAAGTGATTCCACGCCCATTCCAACGTCGAGATGGATGAACATTCGTAAACAATCAAACGTAATTCCGATACATTTACCCCGGCGTACTTAAGCACATCTTGACTCTCTCTGTTCACCTTTGAAAAGAACCACCGATCTGTCTCGTTCAATTTCGGAATCACATGCGAGACGAACACATCTCTGTGATGCATCACCAACCCGGTCCAAATCTTTGAAGAAGAAGAAGAAGAAGAAGAAGAAGAGAGCGAGAGATTCGCCAACGCTGCGTACATCTTCGCACTTCCCAAAGCCTCCTTTTCACCTTTCTCGTCGTCGTCGTCGTCGTCGTCTTCTTCCGAAGAAGAATACTTCAGCGCATCCCATTTGGAATAATCTACCATGTGCACTCTGCGTTGACTTTTGAACGACCGTTTTTTGGCTTCGTACAAAAAAAACGACGAGACTTTTTCATGAAAGAAAAAAAACGAGAGACTTTCGCCGGTTGCGTTGTATCTCCGCTCTTCTTCTCTCGCCAAACTTGTTCTTCGCATCAGTATCTCCTCTTTCTTCTCGCAGCGGTGCGTAGACTTTTGTTCGCGCGAGAAAAAAGAAGGAAATGCGCAAAACCGTGGACACGAAACACGAGAGGGAAAACGAGCGCGACGTCCCGTCGTCATCCTTGGGAGGAGGAGGAGGATTAAGAGGAGGATCGATGATGAAAAAACAGAAGCATTACGCCGCGACGACAAAGACGACGACGAAAATGATGAGCAACAACACTCCGTTTTCAACGTTGCCGTATTATAAACACTTGCCTCCGTTACACAACCAGGACGAGTGGGAGAAAGAGTGGGAGCAGTTGCGAGCGGCGATTCAGTGCGTGTTCGAAAACGCGACGAAACACTTGTCGTTCGAAGAGCTGTCGAACGTCGTGTATAGGATGGTGCTGAGCGGGAGTTCGACGACGCGGTTTATGCGGGAGAAGTTGAAAGAGGAGTTAAGGAAAAGAGCGTGGATGATTAAGGAAGAGCTGAAAAGGATGGAGAGGACGACTTTTGCAAGTGGTGGTGAAGGAGACTACGGCGGCGGGTACGAGGAAGAGGAGGAAGAGAAGAGCGCGTTGGCGTTTTTAGAAGCTATGATTAGGAAATGGAGCGAGTTTGAGCAACAAGTGGAAGTGATTCGGGACGTGTTCATGCACATGGAGAGGAAAAAGTTGGACGACGGCGACGCCGCGAACGGGAGCGGCGGGAGTTACGCGGGGAGAGGCGCGCCGGCGACGACCCCGGCGCAAAGGAGAGAGAATGAAAAGAAGAAGAAAAAGTTGGGCGTGCGATCGTTAGGACGGGAGATTTTTTCGCAGAATATGTTTGGGATACCTTCGAAGATTGATCTAGACGACGAGAAATACGCGCTCGAAGCGAGGAAAAGTACGATTACCGCCCACTTGCAAGCGTGCGTGAAAATGCTGCTCGATCGCGAAAGAAGAGAAATGCAAAGACGAATCATGGAATACGAGAAGACGGAGGAGGCTGAAAATGCTCCGGTTTCGCTCATCGCCGACGATGAGAACGACGACGAGAACATCGTTGACGACGATGTGGAAAGAAGAGAGGCGATGGTAGCGGCATCAGCGGCGGCGGCGAGGGCGGCAAAAAGCAACGAGAACGAAGAAAGCGCATCGACAAAGAGGAGAAGCGTGATCAAACGCACGGCAGAAATGTTTTGGACGCTCAGCGCGCGAGCGAGCGAGTGTGGGTACGAAGACATTTACGAGAATATCATCGCCTCTGAGTCCGTTCTCCAGGCGGACGAGGTATACACAACGTATACCTTGAGCATCGCCGAAAGCGCGCGAGACTGTTCGCAGTATTTGCGAAGGTGTAAGACGCTTCTGAGACACGAGAAATATCTCGTCGCGGATACGATGGCGTCGAAATCAGACACCGCGAAAAGGATCATTCGCACCATTCAAACTGCAATGTTCGGCATTAAGAGTCAAGCTCGCGAACATGCGTTTGTGAGAGGATTCTTTGCGCTGATGATTAATGATGACATGAATATGAATCCGCAAGACGATCTCGATTTGCGTTCGCACGAAGAGCTGGTAGTCGTCGATGGCGTCACGACGACGGCAATGATACCGCAAACAACATCAACTAATAATAATAATAATAATAATGCATCAACGAGAGTTATGAATTTGAGCGACGAGGTGCGATATGCGGACGTCCGTCTCGCGTACGATTTGTTTGCAAAATTAACCAACGAAGACGGACTCGACACTTTGAGATCGGCCTTGTACGTTCGCGTCGAAGAGTTGGGCAACGCCATCGTCGTTGCGAACGAAAAGAACCCCATCGAATTCGTTCGCGCGACGATACTTCTGAAGAATAAAACAGATATGGTCATAAAAAAAGGATTTCGTGGCGATAAAACGTTCACCAACCGCGCGTATGCCGCGTTCGAGCACTTTTTGAACGAAAACAAGAGGTCGAGCGAGTTTTTATCGTTGTATTTGGATCATTATCTCCGCGGTAATCTCTCTGTCGAGGACATGGAAGTAGAAGATGATCAGAAGAAAACAACGACTACGCAGCAAATATGGAAAGAAGCCGGCAAAGCGACCATTGTTACGACATCCGACGCGGCTATCGACGCGTGCATAGCCATCTTTCGATTTTTGCGAGAAAAAGATACATTTGAAATGTATTACCAATTGCACTTGTCCAAGCGCCTGTTGGCCTCCAAAGCCGTATCAGACGATCACAGCGAACGCGACGTGGTATCAAAACTCAAGCTCGAATGTGGGTACCAATACGCGCAAAAGGTTGAAGTGATGTTGAACGACGCGAGTTTATCTAAAGCGATAACGAGAAAATTCAACGAACTCGTCGAGCATAGCCAACGCGGTGGCGATTATAACACGAGGAGCAGACTCATCACGACTGACTACATCGGAAAAGATACAGGTAACGTGCACCCAGACGTAATTCTGGGAGGCAGAAAGATGATGAGCGATGAACGGTTTTTTGAAGTTACCAGGAAAACAGAACTCGGCGTGAAGGTGTTGACAACCGGGTCTTGGCCGTTGACAAAATTGAGCAAATTGAAGTTTCCGAAAAATTTACCGCGCACGTGTCAAGATATGCAAAAACTCTTCGTGAATCATTACGAAGCGAATTACGGGGCCAGGCGCATCGCGTGGCGTCCGGATTGCGGCACTGCTGAGCTCCGAGTTCAGTTCAACTCGGGCGAAAAGCTGTTAATCGTCAGTACGATGCAAATGTGCATCTTGGAGATTTTCAACGACCACGAAGCGGTATCCTTGCGCCAAATCTCCAAAATCTTGGACGTGGAATACGACGCATGCATCAAAGCTTTGCACAGCATGGTCTTCTCTAAAGAGAAGAACGTTTTGCTTCGAAATAAGAAGACATCCATGTCTCAAACGAATAACAACAACAACAACGAAGTTACTTCTATGGACATCGGCAACGAAGGGAGAATTTCCAAAGACGACATCTTCATGTTCAACGATAACTTTGAGTCCAAGCACTACCGCATTAAAATCGCCTCGGCGTCCACGTCCAAGAAAGAAACCGTTGAAGAGGCGAAAAGAACCGCAGAAATCATTCACGAAGATCGAAAACCAGAAATTGAAGCCGCTATCGTTCGCGTTTTGAAAGCGAAACGAAAAGTCGAGCACAACGCGTTAATCGCTGAAGTTGCCGTAGCGCTTCGCAGCCGATTCAAGGTTGACGTAGGGGAAACGAAAAGACGCATCGAACGGCTCATCGAGCTCGAATACGTCGCCAGAGACGATAAAGACCGAAAGATTTATCGGTACTTGTGTTAAAAATGTAGCTTTGAGTGTTATAAAAATGTGAAACGTTTAGTCATAAATACCGTGTAGAAGTAAGTACCATAATAACGATACGAATCTCTTCTCTTCACTCTTCACTCTTCCTCTTCCACGATGGTAAACGTCCTCTCCAAGGCGTTCCTCAACACGCTTCCGTTCTTCACCTCTACTTTTTCTAAAAACGAGACGAAGTCTTCCCCCAAGTCTTTCCTCGTTGCTAAAATACGTTCCGCGCAGTCTCTCGGGCTGACCTCTCTCGTCTTTGGCTGGCTATCATCTATCGTAGGGACAGATCCACGATTTACATCTGTCACAGTCGTCAACCCCGAACTGGCCAGTTTTATCAACCACTCCTCTCCAGATTCTCTCTTGGGTTGCCCCGCCGCGTTTTTCCGCGTCTGAAAGAACGGATTTTCAGCAATGTAGTTATTTAAGAACAAATGCATCTCTCCGTTCGTTTCTTGAAGGTAGTGCAAAACAGTTTTCACGCTTTGCACGGTCAATAAATCCATCAACTTTTCTTCGTTCTGCGTGTGATACGGCGAATTATTGCCATCGCGTTGTTCCGCTCTCGTCGTCAGAGGAGCATAACGCGCTTTGTTTCTTCCCCTCCGTGTTTGTCTCTCGTTCGATTTTGAAATTTTCCATTTTGCCGCTCCGTAACTTTTGTGACGAGAAGAAGAAGACAAAGAAGAAGACAAAGAAGAAGAGTTTTCGCGAGTGATGCGAGGATACCCTCCTCCTCCTCCTCCTCCTCCTCGAACGGCGATACAAAAGGTGAACGTTTTTGGCGATGAAGTAAAAGCTGTCGCGCGCATTTTAAGAAACAGATGAGAAAAATTTATTTATGGCGGGAAAGAGAGTCTCGTGTGCTTGGAACTTCTTCCCTTTTATGTATGTGTGCCTCGCGGCGGAAGGCGAACCTTTAGATATTCACAACCGACGACTAAACACGATTTAAAGCTAAGTAAGGCTAATTTAATTATATAGCGCTCTCTTCAATTCGAGAAGCGCTACTATCTCTCTCTCTCTCTCCAAAAATCTACAAACGTTCCACTTTCTCTTTATGTTTACGCGGCAGCTTTTTTGGCGACGGAGCTCGCGCGTCTCTTCGCGATGGACTCCGATCGTCGTTCTCTCTGCTCCTTGATTCGCATTTGCAACAATTTGTGGTACTCCCCAGCTTCAGCCTTGGACTTGGCAATCTTCGCCTTCTTCACCGCGGCTCTCGCTCTCTTTCTTTGCAACGTCAACGGAGTGACGACTCTTTGCACTTTTTGCGCCTTGGATTTCTTCTTTCCCGTGGCTGATTCAAACTCTCTTCTCATGGAGTTGACGTACGGAAAGACAGAGTCTTCCTTGGACAACGCAAACAACTTGCGAATCTTCGACGCTCTCTTCGGACCGCGCATTCTCGGCACTTCGGTGTCGGTCAAACCCGGCACGTCCGCGTCGCCTTGCTTGACGATGGCGACGTTCAACACCGAAATGTCTTGCGAAACGATGCACCCTCTGCACGCCTTTCGGCGACGCTCGCCTTTTCTTCTGCCGTGGCCTTGGAAGCCTTGCGTGCCTCTCACTTGTAAGAGAAAGACGCGTTGGTTCGTCAACACGCCTTGCTTCATCCCGAAGCCTTGCTTGTCGTTGCCGCCCATGATTTTAAAGATGTAGCCTTTCCACTCGTCGCCTAACGAATCGGCTTCGACTTCGGCGGAGATGCGCTTGTCGTAAAACACGCGGAGCTTGTTTTCATCCGTGATTTCAATCTTCTTTTGGCAGCCAGTGGCTGGGTTCGCGATGTTGAGCTGTATTAATTTGAACAAGACAAATAGAAGAAGAGGTGAGTTTGAGTAACAAAAATGGCATCAAAGCGCCTTCATCCCGAGGAAAGCAGGACCTAAAAGACCTTTCCCGGAGGAAAAAAATCACAGGGAGAAACCATCATCACCGGACGGTTTGTGTTCGTGCGAACCTCACGCGCGTTATAAAACGACATCATCGCACGAACCGAACGCGTTTACGTCCGTTTTTTTTCTTTCGAGCGCAGTTCTTTCGCGGACCTGACGGCGCGAGAGAGAAAGCAAAGCGCAAATGCGCGCAAAATCTTCCTCTTTTTTGTAAAATTTTCGCCGTAAAAAGAGGGCGAAAACCACCTCAAAGGAAGAGGAAAACGCGCGCATTCATTTTAGAAAAAACAAAACATTCGACCATCTGCGCGAACAATACTCGAACGCGCGAACGATCGATACGCGTAATATCGATACGTATCCGCGCGAAAAATCGCAAACGAATCGCGTTGCACATTTGCTTACCTTCATGATGATGTGTTCCTACAATCAGCAAAGCCAAAAATCAAGTGAAGAGAAGAGGAGAAACGTGAAAAGTGAAAGGAAACTTTTCAGAGCACTTATTTTTTAGGGTTTCATTTGCAAAAAGTTCTTGAAACGAAGGAAAATTTTTGAATTTCTTTTCCTCAGAAGAGAAAGAAGAAAGATGACGCGAGAGGCGACGACGACGACGACGACGCAGACGACGACATCGAAAAACGCTTTGGAAGGTAATGATGAAGGTTTAGGAGGTGATGGTTTTGATGAGGACAAAAAAAACGCGTCGTTTTTTAGGTCCTACACCTCCCTCCTCTCCCGTTGGCCGGCGAGGAAAAAACACGTCGATTTCCTCCTCGCCGCGCTCGGCGGGAGCTTCGGACGCGACGCGAAAACCTGTCTCGCGCCGAACGTCCACGTCCACGGCCCGCCGTCGGTCGGGAAAACCATGCTCCTGAGAGATATGTTCGACCTGCTGGAGAAAAAGTTTGGGTTCGCGTACGCGTACGTGAATTGCGTGGACGCGCACGAGAAAAAGTTGATGTTTGAAGCCATCGTGGAGCAACTTCGACCGCACTTCAAGGAGGAAAGGCGACGGCGGATGTTGGCGAAAGAACGAGCGAGAGCGATAAAAGCGAAAGAAAAAGAGTTTAAGAGAAAAGAAGAGGAGAAGGAAAACGAATGCGACGACGAGAGGAATAATAAAAGCATGTGCGACAACAAAACCTTGGAGGATGGGATGATGGAAGTAAAAACGTCTTTGGCGTTGGTCTCCGCAGCCGTGGCGAAGACCGCGACGAGCGCGGCGAACAAAAAGAAACGGAAACGCGCGATACACGTGGCAGATTTCGTGCAACTGTTGAAAGAAAACTTAGATAGAAACGGGCCTAGGATTACCATCGTCGTCGACGACGCGCATCGACTGGCGGAGCAAAAAGACGATCGATTTTTACCGACGCTTTTGAAAATTGGCGAACTGACGAAACGAAACATTCACGTGGTCACCATCTCCTGCGAATCCATACAGACGTTTCAAAGTAACGTAGATTTAGTCAAACCGCAAACGATATTCTTCGACGCGTACACGAAAGAGGAACTGATTGAAGTCTTGTTGAAGGAAGCGCCGAGAGATATCGCGAAGAAACATTACCGGGCGTTTCTGGTTCCCATGGTGGCGGCTTTTTACGACACGTGTCGCGCGCCGAGAGAGCTTCGAACAGCCTTGGAACCGTTATGGAAGCGGTACAGCGAGAAATTATACGAGGCGATGCGTAATGGAACACCCGAGAACGAGTTGCCAGAACCGCGAAGGTTATACGCCAACCTGATGAGCGCCAAGAAGATGAAGAAGGTAACGAATGAACCCGCCGCCTCTTCTCAACAAAAACAACAACAGCAACAACAACAGGCAAAGATTCACGCGGGTCTCACCGTCCCTCTCTCCAAAGCCAACTTGGCGTTACAACGCGGCGAGTGGCCCGTCCCAGAGGAGCGCTACTTCACCGGAGAAGCCGTCTTGGAAGATGCGACCGGAGACGCGGCGAACGCCACCACCAACACCTCCTCCATCGCCAAAGCTTTAGACTTTGACATCCCAAAACTCACGAAGTTTCTCCTCCTCTCCGCGTACATCGCCTCCAAAAACGACGAGTCCGTCGACAACCGCATCTTCATCACCGACGCCACAGGAGGCGGTAATCACCGAAAACGCGGTCGCCTCGGTCACGACCGCAACGCCGACCGCGCCGCCCGCCGCTCCTTGGAAGACGCCAACGCCTTCAAACTCGAACGCCTCCTCTCCGTCTTCCAACACATCGTCCGCCGCTCGTACGAAGAAAACGGCGCCGACCTCGCCGACCTCGAAGAAGAGCTCCTCTCCGCCGATGTCTTCACCCAAATCTCCAGCGCAACCTCCTTAGGTTTGCTCGTGTTGAGTTCCGGCGACGCCATGTGCGGCGGTAAATATCGCAGCTGCGTCTCGGACGAGCTCGCCGAGAAGTTGAGCAAAAATCTCGCCGTCGATTTGAAGCTTTACATACACTACATTTAACAGAGTAGAAAGCTCTCGTCTTCCCGCGTGTAATATAACAGTAGCAGTACTCCTCCTCCTCCTCCTCCTCCTCTTTTTAAAATCTCTCTTTCTTCTCTCTTCATCTCTCTCTGCACTAAAACAGTGCGCTCTTAAAAAGACGCGTTGTTGTTCTCGCGTTGTCTTTTCTCGTTTTCCTTTCCTTTCACCATTTCAAGTGTTTTTTCCGAGAAAGAAAAAAAAACTCAAGAGTTCCTCACTTTTATCCTCTATTTAATAAAGGCTCTATCTTTTACTCTTCGCGCGCGTGTTGTTTACGAGACGACTCGCGACGCGACACCAAAAGCAGCAGCGCAGTATTATTGCCTCTCGCGCGCGTGCGTGTGTACGTCACGCGTCTTTCTTTCTCTTTCTCTCTCTCTCGTTCTGTTTCGAAGAGCGAGAATAAGAAAAAGAAGAAAAAATATCACGAGGTTCGAGAAACGTCTTTTCGTCCGGGGCTTCTTCTGAAAAGGACGAGATCAAAACATCATCGTCTTCATCAAACTCCGGCACGAAGAAGAAGAAGAAGAAGAAGACCAAGGAAAGCGAGAAAAAGAAGAAGCCATCTGAACCAAAGATGTGTTTGGAAGGCGCGATCACTCGCGAGCAGCGAGAGCGGTTGGAACAAACCGAACGCGAAGACTTGGAGAAGGCGTTTTCGAAGAAACTTTCCCTGGTGGATGATGGGAAGAGCGGGGGCGGGAGAAAAGCCTTCTCCTCCTCTTCTTCGTCCAAGAAGAACGCCGATGCCGCGACGACGGAGTCTTCTGATTTGAGAGAGGTGATCGAGAAAAAGCGAGCTGGGGCGAGCGCCGAAAAGGGCGTCGGGAAGAGCGGTGAAAAGGTGAACAAGGAGCAGCAACACGCGCAGTCGCCGTCGACGAAGAACTCGAGGCAACGCCGGGCGGAGATGAGGAAAGAGAAGAGAGAAGGCGCGCAGGAGACGAAGAAGAAGAGCAGCGATAAGAGCACTTCCGTTGCGCAAGCGGCGACAGCGGCGAGCGAGAGTGGGAAGAAGAAGAAGAAGGAGAACGACGTCGGCGGCGAAGCTTTGGAGGTGCTGAAGAAGTCGCAGGAAGAAGCGGCAAAGATGGAGAAGAAGAAGAAGGAGGAAGAGGAGAAGAATACGGCGGACGAGGAAGGTCCTCCCGGGTATCCGCAACCGAAATATTCCGATTATCTCGCCAAGAAGGAAACAGAAAAGGAAGAGGAGACGAAGAAGAAAGAGTACACGTCGCCTTTCGCGCACATTTTGCAGTGCGCGCCAACGCCGTTACCGCCGTCCTTTGATACGCCTCAAGGTGCCAGAGGGGAAGGTTTTGTTCTCGGCGATCGCGATAAGGTGCCGACCTCTCTGTTCAATGTCGACTCCACGTGGCAAGGATCGGCGGCGTTCGCGCCGCCGACAAAGTTGACGAGAGAGTCCATCAAATCGATTCCGTCGTTTACTCCCGGCACGCCGGTGAAAACTAATAACAACAACAACAACAACAACAAACCGCGCGAACGCATTCCGAGAGAGGAAAAAGACGATCACCTCACGGCGAACGATTTGTACAAAACCGAGCTCTGCCGATCGTGGATTGAAACCGGCGAGTGCCGATACAACGACAAGTGCCAATTCGCGCACGGTCGTGACGAGTTACGCTGCGTCGTGAGGCACCCAAAGTACAAAACGCAAGTCTGTCGCACGTATACGACCACTGGTCAGTGCCCGTACGGCAACAGATGCCGTTTCATTCACGAAAAGCTTCCCGAAAAAGGCGTCTTGGGTACACTCGCGACCAACGGGCACTACGTGATCACGGAAGACTGGAAACCGGGCGGAGGCAAAGATCCTCTGTGTTTGCGTAAAAACGTCTCGGGAGAGTTTGGCGACATCGCCGTCACCGAGGACAGTAAAGACGAGGATAACACGCCGAAAAGGTTGGGCATTTTCCGACACATCACGCACGATGAATCGTTATCGTTATCGGAAGGCCAATCTTCGCCGCCGTCCTCGCCGACCTCCGCTGAGGAAGGCGAGATTCGAGGCGCGCGTACCTATCAAGAACAGGATCAACAACACCAGCGCGCGAACCAAAACCTGGAATTCGAAGGATTCGCCGGACCTATTCCTCGCACGCCGGATTTGAGCAAGAGATACTTCTAGAAGCGCTCCGAGAAAGAAGAAGAAAGGGAAGAAAGAGAGAAAGAGAGACACGCACATATATTTTAGCACGAGAGAGAGACACGCGCACAAAGAGAACGATCTTTATATATATAATATAACATATATATCGAGGAAGAAGAAGAGAGAGAAGGGAGGAGACGCACAGGGCAGAGAGAAGGTTTCTGCGCGTAAAAGACACGTCTTCGTTAGTATTTGTAATTGTAATAAACGCATATAATTATTTCTCGAGAGAAGGAGCTCCTTTTCGCGTATTTTTTACACTGCCCGAAACCCTAAATACAGGCACCTCCTCTCCCG
>Ga0213868_10005910_pt1 | contig 10903 bp, 10 predicted proteins | sample PICome_9_FD_160087 | JGI IMG/M metagenome (GOLD analysis project Ga0213868, IMG submission 160087) | Coastal seawater microbial communities near Pivers Island, North Carolina, United States - PICO127 | ecosystem: Environmental > Aquatic > Marine > Coastal | place: USA: North Carolina...
TTTTAGTCTTATCTCCGTCAAGAATAAAGCTTTTAATCTTTTTTAATTTAATATTGTAATCACCGACATCAGTTGAGGGCCTAAATTTTATTTCTTTTGTTGTATTTCTTTTAACTTTAACCTTTGCTGATGAAATACTTTTCTTCTTATCAAAAAGATGTTTGCCATAATCTAAAAGTTTGCAAACAATAGGATTTGCATCAGAGGGTGAGACTTGCACCAAATCCAATGAAGCTGAACTCGCTGACTTTAAAGCTTCGCTAAATGGCAAAATCCCCATTTTCTCGCCATTAGCTCCAATAAGCATAACTTCTTCAGCTCTTATTTTTTCATTAATAGGAGTAATGTTTTTCTTTGACAAAACGATGAGGCTACCTAGGAATTAAAAGAAGATAAAATGTAAAACATTAGGGTTTTAATAAATACTTGATGTTTGTTTTTTTAAGAGTATTTAATCTATTGGACGTCATTTAACTGAGAATTCTATACTAAAAATTAGATTTAGCAATATTTATGGTTGAAGAAATGACTGTTTCCAGACACCATTAATTTTTTCAAAAACCTCTCTTTTATTTAATCGTGACTCATGTCCTTCCCAAAACTCAAAATAATATGGAATAAATGAATAGCCACCCCAATATTCAGGGCATTTTTTTAAATCATTGCTTTCTAATGATCTATTGAAGTTTTCTATCACCTCACTATAAGAATCTATTTTCTTTGATTGATTTGATGAAATAGCTAATGCATTTTTTTCTTTTGATCTATTAAAAAAATATTTTTGATTAAATTCTTTAGAAGTTTTTTTTATATAAGCTTTCATTCTAATCTGAACATTAATACTAGACCAATATATTAATGCAGCAACTTGATTGTGAGAATTAAAAGCTGCTGCTTTAGGTGATTGATAATTACTAAAAAAAATAAATTCATCATTTGAAATAAATTTAAGGTTTACATATCTAGAATCTACCTCATTCACTAATTTACTATATGAAGAAATTGAAATAGCTTCAATACCTTTTTGACCTACATCAATAGCCTCATCATATTTCTCCTTAAAAAGCAGATAAGGTAAGTCTTGATTTAAGTTATTAAATTGAATCATTGCATTAAAATTTTAAATTAATTATATATGTCTAATTACTAATCACGAACTTTAAAAACAAAATCCATAAAAAAAGCTGCATAATATAGCTTTTCATATCTATTTATTTAGAAGTTGATAAACTTATTTATCAGGTGTTAGAAGGAGCTCTAGATCTAGCCGCTCTGCTCCAATAGTTCGTTTTGTAAAACACTTATTATTCTATCGCTTTTAGACCACGCACATTACCTAAACCCAGCAAGTATTAGCACCATATTAAAGGCACTGCAAAAAGGCCTAAACATGGATTCCAATGAACAACCGCTCAGCGGCCATTCATTTAGAGTAGGTGCAGTACTCGACCTATTAGAACAAGGTGAGCCGCTTGAAAGGATAATGCTCCGAGGGGGTTGGCAGACGGATTCGACTGCAATGTCATATCTTAGAAATTGGATCGTATGAGTGGGACAAGAACAGCCACAACAATTAGTCAGTAAAATTCAGTGCTTGCTTCAACTCGGTCGGCGGCTCGGGCAAATTCTTAAAAACTCTCCACGCCATTTTTGTGCTTGGAAGAAGAACCGTCCAAGCTGTAACAAAAATCGCCACAAAATAAATATAAAGGCTCTTATTCGAGACAAACCACTCTTCAAGCGATCCCTTATAAGGCGCTATAACGTTCGCATAGAAATCAACGGAAGCGGTTGCACCATGCATTATCTCTTCCTCACCACGAAATATGATCGAACCTATCCCTGAGAGGCCTGGTCGAACTTGCTTTATAAGACTCTGAGTGTTTTCTGAATAAGCTCCAAATGTTTGGGTAGTTAGCGGTCTTGGGCCGATAACACTCATATCGCCAAAAAAGATATTCAATAGCTGCGGCAGCTCATTTATCTTAGTTTTACGCAAAAATATCCCTACCGGCAGCACTCTAGGATCACCCTTCATGGTGACCGTACCAGTACCAATATTTGGGCTATTTTTTAACATAGTCGCAAACTTAAACAACTTAAATTTTTCCCCGCCCTTACCGATTCGCTCCTGTAAAAAGAACACCTCACCCTCACCGGTGAGCCTTAATGTTATTACTATAGGCACCAACAAAGGAGAAAGGATCAATAATGCTATTCCAGAAAATAAAACGTCAAAAAAACGGTCCACGCTTACATCCTCTGATCTAGGTATTTACCGGTCTCTTTATGAGCAAACTCAGGCAGAAGTCCAAAATACAATTTAACAATATCATCTTTGGTCCAATTCCCTTTTTCCCTAAGGGCTTCAATTCCATCCATGAATTCGTCTAATTTGGCCTCATCAAAATCAGGTTGATTTCGAATAACTCCAACCGTCTCAAAACGCTCCATATCTAAATCTTCGTTATCGGTAAAAAACTCTTCGAAGTCTTTTTCACCTGTTGTGTCACTATTAAAGAAATAACAGGGCCATTGTTTATTAGCTATCAACTCCTCTCCCCTATCTCGCGCCTCATCCTCAGATTCACATTCATACGGTTCGTAGCCACGCTCCCTTAAATAACGAACAGCAATCTCAGAGAACGTAATTAGGTGTAATTTTTCACTTAATTTAGGAAAGAAGATATCCCTATTACCGCCAAGTAGGCCAGAGAGCAAACACAATTCTCCTGATTCTTGAGGTGTTACAAAATAGCGGCGAACATCACTTGGGGCAGAGAACGGTTGTTTTTTAGCAAACCTCTGATTAAAACCATGAAGGAGGGACCCATCTGAAAATGCTACGTTAGCAAAACGTGCCATAGAAATCTCTTGAGTTAAACTCTCACGCATTAAAAACATTTCCATTATTCGCTTACTAGCACCCATCATATTTACTGGATTTGCCGCTTTATCAGTAGATACACAAAAATATTTCTTGGCCCCCATGGCTTTCGCCAATCGCAACGTCTTAATAGTATTAAAGATGTTTACCATTATCATACGCATCAACGTATAAGGGTCTTTTTCACTTCTCACATGCTTTAGAGCTGAGAGATTGAAAATGTAATCATATGGACCTTCACTAGACATCAATGCGTCAAACTCAGCTCCGCCACAATCAATTGCGAAGGTCTTGAACTCTCCAGAACCGTAACCCTCGGTGCTACGAATATCACGGACTAGTTCAACCATGTTATTTTCACTGATATCTACGACATGGAGCAATTTTGGATCTCGCTTGAAAATCTCTTTGGTGACTGCCTGACCAATCGAACCGGCTCCGCCAATAACCAAAAATCGAGAGCTAGAAACAATATTTTGCAATTGCTCGCGATTACCAGAGATGTCATCGCACAATAGCTCTGCATCACGACCTATTAATGATAAATATTTCATAATTTTCCTATGTTATTAAAATTCTCATAGTTCGGCTTAATCCCTCTAATAAGCTACACTTACTAGAACTTTGTCAAAAAATCAAACTGGCAAGTTGCATTGAACAGCTACTTAAAAAATAGTCTCGTTATTTACAATTTAGCACTCTTAGAAGCTTCAACAAAAGCGTCTGCCATTGCTTTCATGCAAGCGGCAGTGCTATAGCAGGGCTTCCAATCTAGTAACTCTTTGGTCATTGAAATATCAACTTGCAAAGAACCACACAACCTCTGTGATATTGATGGCTTACCAATTAACCTAGCAAATAGTTTAACCCAAACAACAGGAATGACTATTAAACGGCTGGTTACGTTCAACGCAAAAGCCATATTTTTAAGTAGCTCTGTTGTGGAAACATCATCATCGTCAGAAACCAAAAAAGTTTGATTTGCAGCACGCGGATGCTCAAGACAAGTAATGATAAGATTAACTAGGTTTGAAATAGACACCAAGCTTCGTTTATTTTCTTTAATACCGCCTAACGGCAAAGGAATCCCTTTATAAACCCACTTCATCATAGTAGCGAAATTAGCTTTCACTCCTGGACCATAAATCAATACGGGCCTTATAATCACAACTTCCATTCCTGTTTCTGCAGCTATTCTACGAAGACCAATCTCAGCTTCATATTTACTCAAAGCATAAGGATCTGTTGGGATAAATTCATCGTCGGACTTAAAGGGTTTTCCAAGTAATGTTGATTCGCCATTAACCTTAATTGAACTAATGAAAATAAAGCGTTTAACACCTAAATCAGCAGCTTGCTGTGCAAGCTCTAGAGTTCCAAAAGTGTTTACTTCTCTAAAATCATCTAAGGCATTTAAAGACATATCATCCATGATATGAACACGAGCTGCGCAGTGAATCACTGCTGTACAGTCCATTACCGCTTTTCTAAAATCACCACCTTTACCAATGGTTGCTGTAATCACAGCATCAGGGAATTGATTATTTTTAGAACGTAATAATCGTCTTACTGAGTAATTTCTAGCGTTTAGACAAGTTACTACTTCACGCCCTAGAAACCCTGTTGACCCTGTAACTAATACTTTCAAATCTAACTCCAAATTGGCTTAACGTAAACTATACGATTACCAGAAATTTAAATTATACCTTCGTAGATACCTAAAAATGCTTTAAACACACTTTCATTGGAAAAGCTTTTTTCAAAATGTACTCTCCCATTCCTACCATGTAAGACTATCAGTCTTGGATTCGAAACATATTTAGTTATAGCTTCCTGAATTGATTTTGAACTGCGAGGTGCTACGACCGTACCATTAAAATTATTAATACAAATTTCAGCACACCCACCCTTTGACGTCGTAATTATGGGTCGACCAGAAGCTGCAGCTTCAATTAATATTCGCGGGATACCTTCTCCATAATAAGTCGGCAAACAGACCAACTGGTAGTTTGCAAGAATTTTGCTGATATTATCAACTTGCCCCAAAAAATTTATATTAGGACAGCCTATCATTAAATCTAGCTCTTCAGCACTAATGGAATCATCAGATTCAAAATCATAGATTCCCGCTATATCAAGGCTTACATTTACGTCCTCTAGTCCTTTCATAGCTTTACATAAGTAAGATAATCCTTTGGATTTTAGCAATCTTGAAGCGAATAATACTTTTACTCCATCTTCAATTGAAGACAAGTTTATTTCATGATAATCAAACTCCTCAGGATCCACCCCTGCCCCTGCCACTTTAATTAACTGATTTTCTTTTATTGAGCATAAATTTTTAATTGTTACCATATCATCCATATTTTCAAATACGAATATGCTTTTCTTATTAAAAAACCCGATAACTCGATACGATAATGCTATGAATAGTTTTGAAACAACACTTTTCATTTTATTACTAGAGAAGGAACTACCAAGGCCTGTAACACTGCAAACAATTGGAACCTGTGACGTTATACTTTTCAAGCCCGCCATAACATTAGGTTTCACTGTTAAAGAATTAATTAATGTAGGTTTCAATATATTTGTCAACCTCGATAGTTCAGAAAACTCCCTATAAAGCAAAAAGGGGTTAGCACCAGAACGAGACAGGTTGCTTTCATGAAGAATTATCCCATTATCTCTAATTAAATCAACATACTTAGAGTCCGTTACCTTGCATGTGAGGTGCACTTCATTCCCAAGCTCTATGAAATAAACAGCTCGATCTAACCAATGAAGACAGAAATACCAATCCACATTAGCAACATATAATATTTTTTTCATAATAACTCTTTCGTTAGATTTCATAGACTTTACTATTTTTATGCATAGATTTTGCCAAGAAGAATAGTGCCACTAGTAAGGGATAAAAATTTGACCGATATCGAATAGCTGAACCTGGATTGAAGACACCAAATGGATAATGAACTAAGAGCGTCCAAAATACACCGATAACCACTACTGACAAAATAAAAATATTTACCCTTCCATTTAGAGCCTTAGTAAAAAAAGGAGCTAATAGAGACAACAGTAAAAATAGTATGAATAAGCTTTCAAGATAAAATATTAAAAATATAGGTTTAGCAACAACCTCACTCCACATTGGCCCTAAAAATGAAATAAACATCCCGTAAGGAGCATTTCTTAAAAAATCGCCATCGTTTACAAATACATCATTCACCCTCGTTGAATTTGAGCTGTCACCGCTGGTATTGAAAAACTGATACATGTTATTCGCTAATAAATCTATCTGATCTGATACTTGGTAAAGTGCGAATGCCTGGACTGCGATCATGGTAAATAAAAATGTTAGTTGAGAAAAACCACCGAAAGAAAATTTTCTCGACACTTTGACAAATACAAAACAACTCACCAACGCAATTCCGAATTGGGGCTTAAAAATAGCTAATAAGTAGATTGCCAAATAAGAAGCAAATCGCACTTCACTTTTCAAGCCTTTTGATGAAGCAATTAACTGAGATGATAAGACGCTCATAAAAAACACTGCAACTGCTTCCTTGCTATGAATGGAAGTCCAAATACTAAATGATGCGGAGGTCATCAAAAGAAAAAAAACAATTCTACTAAATTTAGAATCCAACCCTCCAATCCTTTCAATTGCTCTCTGCAAGTAAACAATTCCTAAATAACTTAAAAGCAATGCTGGCATATGATAAAAAGGAGAGCCTAGATAAGACACGATCGAACCAGTAAAATCCATTATTTTTGTAGATGAAGTAAAAATATCGGATTCGAATACGAAGTTTGCGCTAAGGTAGCGTTCAGTGTCACCTAATTTTGTAAATTTTGAATAAACAAATTCTGCGAACAACATAAACACAATCTTTGAACAAAGAATTAAATAGGATAATTTTTTATATTTTAGCGCTCCAGTAATCACCATGGTCACCTACCAACTTGGATTATGCTATTTTGATATTTTACTGATATAAATATACCAACGAGTCGAATTAATAAACTTACCGAATCAGCTAAAATTAAACATATTATTAAAGAGTTAATATTGAATTTATCTAAATAAAATAAGGAAATAACCAAAAGCAAATAGGAAGCTGCGGCAAGATGTGAACTTACATTGACCCACTTGTATCCCCCGAATAAAGCTGCAGCGGGAAACCCAAGCATTACGTTTATTGAATTGATAAGAGCCAAAAAAGAAAACAGTTTTATAAGCGGCACGATATCGAAGTATTGTGGGCCATATAAAAAATCGACAACTAATGATGCATATACTTGTGTAAAAGCTACTAATAGTACCCCTAAAATAACTGTAAAAAATATTGCAAAATAAAAGGTTTTCCTCGACTTTAATTTTGTAAGAATAGGATATATAGCTTGATTTACAGCTCCTGTTCCACCTTGAATTACCTTATATAGTTGCTCAGACAGACCATAAAAAGCAATATTGACTGGTGTCAAAAAAGCACCAACAATAATAACATTTAAAGACGTGTAAACAATAACAGACAATCTTGACGTGTAATAATGAAAGACCTCTTTAAAAAATAAAATTGTTTTCTTAAAGTTAAAAATTAACGTAATTTGAACGCCCAACCCTTTAAGTATATAGCGTGAAATACAATACGAGACAAACCATCCTATAACATTAAAAAATATCAAAAATTCAATTGGAAATGAGTACGAGCTTAATAAAAAACATAAACACAAAAATATAAGCCTAGAGATTAAGTTGACAGTCAATACAGACTTAACAGAGCCTAAGGACTGAAACAGCCAATATGGGATCATTGATTGAAAGAAAATTGAAGGTATTGTGAGAAGAATATAAAGCAGCAGCTCAGTTTCTAGAATAAAATTTAAAAAAATACCAATCAGCAAGATTCCAATCAAAAGAACAGCTTTGGCTCCATTAGCCAATGAAACAAAACTACTTAATTTATTTACATCATAGCTTAAATCTCTTGATTTTTTAACGCCATAAGTTGAAAGACCAAAATCTAATATTAAGTAACCTAGTTGTGCTACTGCAAGTGATAATATGAAGTATCCAATATCACTTATTGAATAACTATCTGTCAAAAAAGGCATAATGATTAATGGAATTATTAATATAGATGCCTGTGAAACAGCCATCATCAAAATATCTTTGTATAATTTAGACAAATTAGATTCCTTTAGAAAAGACAATAAAAATACCTACGATCGCTCGTCAGACGTATTTTTAAATTTAATATCGAAAATATGCCAACAGCGAGATCATTCTGGAGGTAACTCCATATAATTATTTCCGTAACGAGCAACCAGCCAGTCATGATATTTATTTGGCGCATTGAAGTAATGTCCTACAAACTCAACTCGAATTAGAACAGAGATTATATTGCTGAGCACATTCCAATCACTATTACTCTAAATTCTGATCATTCAATTGCTTGTTTAACTTTTAAGATATGCTGCTTCCGATCAGCTAAAGCGGGTAATTTCCAATAGTCTCCAAATCGACACTTAAGATAATCATCAGCGGAGTTTGGGCCATAAAACATTCTGTCACTGATAATATATTCCCTCTTCTGCGGCCACATTTTTTCAGGTTTCAGCACTAAATTGGTAAACGGAGTTTCAACACCATAACCCACAAATCGACCACATCTATTATCCTTAGTTGACAGTACATAAGATAACGACATATTTTTAAGCACCTCAACCGCTTTTTGAGGAATAAGTCTAAATAGCTTTATTACAGATCTTGACAAAAAGCTTCTATTTCTAAGATGGTATTTGCTCAGGGACTTCGCAAGGATCAATTTACCGACGTACTTGTTTATTGAATGGCCAATGAAGTTGTCTTGATATTCGTCCAACGGAAACACATCCAAAAATACGCCATAAGGACAGAATTCTGGCATACCATTTTTCTTTTCATTAAACTCAGAGACACGAGTTCCCTTTAAAAATATTTTCGCAGGAGTTGCTGTCTTATAATACTCTGGATCACCAATCTTAATAATGGAATATTTCTCTGAATCACTCCACAAGGTTAAAAATCTTTCAAATTCGCTGCGGGGCATAGCCACATCAAAATCATCATCCCATGGAATAAAGTCTTTGTGTCTGACGGCACCAAGAAGACTGCCGCCGCAAATAACATAGGCTAATCCGTGTTTTTCGCAGAAAAGATCAAATTCAACCGCTATCTCTAGCATTTCTTTTTGAATGGTTTCTAACTTCATTAAAAATTTCTCCACATTATAGAGTTTCTACTAATTGTTTAAGCTGCGGCCCAAAGCCATATACCAAAAGAGACTGCGTAAAATAGGAATGAGAACTTCACCCTCGTTTAGAAGAAAAATTAAGCTAACTATTTTTCAAAGCGTAAATATTTTCATATAGCATCTTTATATATATTTAGGATATCAGTTTTTTTTCGCCCATGAACAGAAATTGAATTATTTGATAAAATATACTTTATAGACTATAAAAGTTACATTTCACTGTAAGTATAAAACCATAAATAACTAATCCCCTAAATTATCAAGATGAAATATTTCCTAATATAAACCTATCCGCCCCTAGAAACCAAAATATGCTCAATAATTTCGGTCGTAGAAATTGATGGGGTTCTCGGAAGGTAAACCACTTCACATATGTCATTTAGTTCGTCAAAATTTCCTGCCCAATCATCACCCATAACTAAAAAATCGGCATTATTCTCCTCAATATATTCTCTTTTCTTCTCAAGAGATTCCTCAAAGAAACATTTTGTTACACATTTGATTGCGCTGATAATCTCCATTCGTTGATACTGGTCGCATATTGGTTTTTTTTGTTTTTTATCCCAATTTAACTGATCCGTAGAAATCCCAACTATAAGTTTGTCTCCAAATGCAGCAGCGCGCTTTAGGATTTTTAGATGGCCTATATGAAAAACATCAAAAGTACCAAATGTGATAACGGTTTTAATCATAGTGAAATATTCCCTGTAGTTACTGGCTTTTTTTGGTTAAAATATTACCAGTTTTTTCCCGAATGCCAACGAAACGCCGTTTCAATAATTTGGCTAATATTTTTATATTCTGGCGCCCAATTTAGTATATTTTTACTTAAAATATTTTCTGCAACGAGTACTGCAGGATCTCCCTCTCGGCGCTTGCTAACTTTATAAGATATCGTTGTACCAGTGACATGTTCAGATGCATGAATAACATTAAGCACAGTAAATCCATCACCATTACCCAGATTAAAAGCCGAGAATCCTCTATTTTTTTGCATGTATTCAAGCCCCAAAAGGTGTGCCTGAGAAAGGTCTGTGACATGCACATAATCCCTTACACAGGTTCCATCAGGTGTAGGGTAATCATCACCAAATACTTTTAGGATACTATCATTTGATAGCGCTGATTTTAAAACATTTGGGATAAGGTGTGTTTCAGGATCATGAGCCTCACCTATCTCACCTGATTCATGGGCCCCAGCCGCATTAAAATAGCGCAGGCATGTGGCATTAAAATCATTGGCCGAGCATATATCCTGGAGCATATTCTCAACCATCAGCTTGCTCTGTCCGTAGGGGTTTATTGGGTTTTTGGGATGATCCTCGGTAATCTTATCTGTTACTGGGTTCCCAAAAATTGCGGCTGTTGATGAGAACACCAAGTTATTTACATCATTGTTAAGCATCTCGTTAACAAGGTTCAGTGTTCCAACAACATTATTTCGGTAGTATAGGTCTGGCTTTTTAACCGACTCACCCACCAATGATTTGGCTGCAAAATGGATCACGCCATCAAAGTGGCGCCCCCTTAGTAACTGGGAGAGCTTACCCTGATCAAGAAGATTAACCCGCAGGATTTCACAATCTTTCACTGCCCACTCGTGACCCGTTGAAAAATCGTCAAGTACAACAACCTCATGGCCGTGCTCCTGAGCATACCTGACCATGTGTGAGCTGATATAACCTTCACCACCAGGGATTAGTAATTTCATAATAATTTT
>Ga0213868_10005913_pt1 | contig 10901 bp, 10 predicted proteins | sample PICome_9_FD_160087 | JGI IMG/M metagenome (GOLD analysis project Ga0213868, IMG submission 160087) | Coastal seawater microbial communities near Pivers Island, North Carolina, United States - PICO127 | ecosystem: Environmental > Aquatic > Marine > Coastal | place: USA: North Carolina...
TCTCATCTCCGAATAGTCTCCGAACTCCGAACTCCCGAACATGTCTCAGAACGTTCCTTGTTATTGTTCCTTTCAAAAGATGCATCAACCTAAAAAAGGAATCTAAAAAACACTCCATCATCAACACTCACATAAATCAAAAACATGACTACTACGTGCAGTTGCCAAATACTACTCATTCACAACAACAACAACAACAACAACAATGCTGATTATGAACCAAGTTACTGTTATTCCTGTATTCAAATTATACTCCGTGAGAAAATTGCATGCTATCAAGAGACACTGTCCAATAGAAATAAAGCGAAACAAGATTGCGCCAATCATCTCTTGGAACTACTACTGCATCAGAAGGAATCATCTCCATCGTCCAAAATAGAATATTATCAAGATCATATGAAACATCAAGCTGATAAGTTAAATATGTTACGAGATGAATGTGCCTCCAAGACGATTTCTCTGGCATCGTTGAGTTTACAGAATTCCAACAGAACTCTTACCATCGAACAACAACAAGAACGAATTTATCAATTACAACATCAATTGTACATGTTAAGAAATTGTATTTTATATGAAGATGCGTCTTCTCTTACTGGAGTCATGGATCAGCATGTACAAGTCATAAAGAAACAGAGATTTCAACTTGTTATAGAAGCTTTTCAGATGCATCGTTTGGATGTAGGTGAAGAATATTCTCGTTTGTCCATGAACGAATTGTTACAACTTGCTGAAATGGAACAAGTCATTTCATCCAATGAAGAACATGCTAGATTCAAAAGATTGGTCAAAGAAAAAGTACCTTCTGGGATTGGGACGATATTAGGTTTATGTATGCCTCATCGTGGTCCATCGGACTTTTATGGAATCATACCACATGATGTCCTTACATCGTCGTTACGATACATTGCAAGTCTCACTAATATTGTGGCACGGTGTTTAGGAATTGATTTGCCTCATCCCATTGTTTTAAATGCACCATCTTGGAACAAAGACAGTTTCTTTCAAGATACAGCTGACATTGTACAGAGTGTACCTTCCAATGAAGTATTAGATGCATCTACGAGAGGAAATCAAATGACTCTCATGTCAGATTTAGATCTTCTTACAAGAGGAATGTCATTAGATTTGAAAGACAATTCTACTGATTCAACTTCAAAATCATCAAGGACAATGCCACATATACTGGCAGAGAATGGAAAAGTGTCATCTTCTTCCACTGCCTCTCTCATGTCTTTGGTTGGTTCTTCTTCAAATTTAATAAGTAGAGCAGCACATCGTGCATTTGATAAGATGAAAGGGACCAATCATGACAACTCAATACATTATGGATACAATCATTCTAATCATCATCATCATAACGAAAAGCATTCCAAGGACAAACATGATGCACCATGGATGGAAAAACTATCACTAGAAACCAGACTTCAATATGCTTCCTATGCGGTCGTTTATGAAAGTAATCAACTTGAACGTGGCTACAAAAGCACTCCTGTAAAATATGAATTGAAACCACCATCTAATGGAAAAGAAGATGAATCATATACGATAGGATTACAACTGCTTCAAAATGATATTGTTGCATTGGCCATAAGGGCAGGAGTTCCTGTTACTATGTTGTGGCCCGCCGAAGCCATGCTCTTGAATTTACATTCACTGTATTTGTTTTGTCAAAGTGAATTATCAGAACAATAATACCATTCCAGTATAATGGTTGAATTATGTACATGATTGTATTTATATATTTTTTTAAATCAAATCAAACAATCTGTTTCAAGACGTTTCTTTTGAACTTAAAGCAGTATTCAACATGTCCAAATCCTCACGAAAAGCATCAATGCCTACTGGCAATTCTTTTAACGTTGCAATTTTTGTCTTAATCATCTCATGCTCTATTGAACATTGTATATGCTTGGCATACTGGAATTCCATTTGAGCTGTCAAGTCCGTTAAGCGTGCTATTTCTATCGCCAGATTGGAAGGGGGTGCTGGTGGTGGTGATGGTGGGACGACATGCACTGGCTCCTGAGGTTTAGGTGAAGGAGGAGCTTGAGCAATGTGTTCTCGAGAGATAATAGTTTTAGCGATTGGTTTGACCGATGGAGATTTTGCTTGAGAAGGTGCGTACATGTTCCTGTAAGGTTCATCATGATTCGACACAATGGGTTGCGAACGAATATTTCTTTTTTCATTCTGCGAAGCAGATCCCTGATGATAAGATTCATATTGGACTTGTTTCATGGATTGATATTGTCCAATCTCTGCCTCTTCAGAAGCAAGAGAGGCATATCCTCCTCCTCCCCCACCACTGCTCATGGCACCACGATTGTCACCATAGACATTGTACTTTTGAGTTTGGTCATCCATTCCACGTCCTCCTCTTCCATAGTGCTCCATAGTCCCATCTCGACCACCCGCACGGAAACCTCGCCCTCCACCTCTAGCCATTCTTCCACCTATTCTTGACGTGGCATCTCGACCACCTCTTCCTGCTTGTTCTGAAAATCTTCCACTATCTCTTCCACTTCCACGGAATCCTCGGCCTCTTCCAAAGGTTCGAGGCCCATCTCCTCTACCAAATGTACTTCTACCTGGGCAACTAAACCCCCCATCTCGTCCACCAGTGAATGAATTGGTTTGTCTATAATCTTCAGATACATCATTGATCTCCATGTCCATAGTGTAATTATCCATGTTGGGTGAATGATCTGGAATGTACCCGTTCTCTTGAAATCCCCTTTGTGGTCCTCTTCCACCATCCCCCCTTCCCCGTGCACCCATACCTCCCCTGCCTCTACCAAATGTTCCTCGACCTGGACTTCCCGAAGAAAATCGTTTTGGAGGAGATACTACCGTCTGTGGTATCGGTCCAGCATGATTGGACCCAACGCTGTGTATATTACTTCCTCCAGAATGAAGAGATGTATCTTCATGTGGATAATGTCCCATAGGATTGTTGTTCCTATGATTAGTAGTATATAATGGCAAAGGAGGATGTTCTTCTGGAGGAGGTAAAGGAGGTTGATGCAACATATTATCCGATGAACCTGATGGTGGCAGAGGTGGTGGTGGCGGAGGATAAGGATCCAATCTCACTTCCTCATGAGCCATACTTTCGTATGTTCCAAGTCTACTCATTCTCGCATCATCTTGTATCATATCCAGACGATCCCCGCCATGATGAACCATGTTTCCATAAGGTGAAATATTGTCATTGTTATGCATGGTTGTCATTCTACCTCGTCCTCTTCCTCGTCCTCTTCCGCCACGGAATGACCCTCTTCCTCGACTTGGACCGTCTCTTCCTCCTCTTCCTCCTCCTCCTCCTCCTGTTGCCGCCCCTCTTCCACTTCCACCAAAGAAACTACCCCGTGCTGCAGAAATGACATCTTCTCGTCCTACTGCTAAAGAACCCACTATATTCCCTCGACCATCCATTCGTCCACCTATCCCACCACGACCACCAGCTCTTCCTGAACCTGCTGGTCCTCCCCCACCTCGAAACGATGGTGGTCCTTCTCCTCTTCCACCACCGCCACCTCTGAATCCACGACCAGTAGAAGTTGGTCGTTCAAAATTCCTAATCATGGTAGTACACAATTAATATCATTATAAGTTAGAAGATGGAAACAGGGATTCCAACCACAAGTGGCACACAGCACATTTATAAAGAAAAACATAACGCCACATGTTCAAAAGTGATTCAAGAATTACTCACGTTTGATTCCATCGACCAGGATTCCCTCTTCCCATCATGTGAGGTGGTGGCATGTTGAATATTTAGATGTATGTTTGTAAATGAGATGCAGTGTACGAGTATGTAAAGGAAGTACCAAGTGCCAAGGTTGGGTGTTGGGTGGTACGAGTATTTCGTCAAAATGAAGCCATGTTAGTGGTCGTCGAGGTTTATTTTTTGCGGGAAATCCTGAAAGAAACAACGAGAGAGATACAGGATACGGAACTACACAACACAACAACACAAAACACAACAACATCTCTCTGTCAAACGAATGGAGTATCAAAACAATTGGTTTATACAATAAGAAGTAGAAGAGAAGAATCTAGACATAGAGTGTCTGTTAAAAGTACCAAAGAAAGGACGAACTCATCCTGAAATAGTGTTTGCACTTTGTTTTAGTGTTTTTATCCACACGAGAAACCGTTGCAAAAATCTTTTACAATGTCAGGATACATTGCATCTCAATTTAAATCATGTCTTGACTCTGTGCTTGTACCAAATGAGTTGATGGAGGGAATTCAAGTATTGAAAATACTTCAAAATGGAAAAACAAAATTGTACTATCTCACATTATCTTCAGATAGATTTGTCATTTACATTACACCCAACAAACTCAAACATGGAAAGGATAATGGTTCTACTGGTAAAGGATCCATAAGTAAACCGCTTATGAAAAGAGTTACTTCGATTGGAAGTAATCAAGATGATGATTCTGAACATGAACGTTCTGTTGATATTGGTGCCATTGATCGTATTCAAAGAGATCAACATACATTTCGATTTGAAAATGCACGGTGAGTGCGACGTATTGAACATTTCATGGTGATGGTTATGATGATGCTGACGATGATCATCATAATGGCATCCATCTATTAGATTGCACATGTGTAACATTTCTAATGATCCATTACATATTATTTTCATACAGTAAGCTGAACCGTAAAGTTGGATCTCCTGAACGAAATAAAAACGAATTGATCATGGAGAAATGTTTCTCCATCATATATGGTCAAGAAAGAGCGATAGATCTTATGATTGCAGATGATCATACATCCAGAGAGGACATCATAAAGACAATGGAAGCATTGTTTGCTGCCTACAGTGCTGCAAAACGTATTGTCAGCAAAGATGTATTGTTGTTAAGAACTGTTTGGTTAGAATGTGATAAGGTCAGTGCGAATGGAAAAAAGATCCTACTTATGTGGTTGCACTCTTTGTATATTTAGAACCCACGCCATCAATATATTCCTCTCATACTAACGATTTTTCGTTTCTATAATGCTATCTTCGTATCAAAGGATAACTCTGATACCATCAACGGAGCAGAGTTACATGGGCTTTTCCACCGAATCAATGTATACAAGAAAAAACAAGAAGTAAATGATTTCTATAATTCTTTTGCAAAAGCAATCGGTTTCGATAGAAAACAAAGATCGAAAGGTCTTAATTTTGAACAATGTGTTACGTTGTTGCACAAATTAAAACGTGACGAGTGGAAGATTAAACCCGTTCATCAAATTTGGGTGGATTTGTTTGGTGAATTTCTGGGAGCTGGGAAAGAAAGGAATCGAGTTTCGTCCGAGTCATTTCTGCAAAAGTTTATGTTCCAAAGCCAAGGTGAGTCTCAAATGGATCTTGAGACTGTGGAAGAAATCTTTCGATGGCTGAATCAAGTAGAGGTAGCAAATGTAGCTACAAATTTAAATTTTCAGATAGGCGATGTAAGAGCGAGCAAAATTATTGACAAATCAAGGTTTGAAGTGTATATAATGAGTGAAGAAAATGATATTTATGATCCAGACAAACGAAAGTTCCGTCTGGAAGATATGAAACGACCATTGAGTGAATACTGGATCAATTCCAGTCACAATACGTATCTTACTGGGAACCAATTCTCTTCTACTTCAAGTGTTGAAATGTACATGCATGCTTTGTATCGAGGATGTCGTTGTCTGGAATTAGATTGTTTCGATGGTTCATACGTTGCTGGTAAACCTGTTCCAATTGTGTATCATGGGTGAGTAAAGTACCAACGATGAGACCATTCATTGAACTATATGTATGACGTCTTACATTTGAAACTTTCATTTTTATAAAAGAGGGACAGTTACATCTAAAATATTTTTCCAGGACATTATCGAAGCTATTAAAGCATATTTGAATATTCATCCGGACTGCTTCCCTTTGATTTTATCTCTGGAAAATCATTGTAGCGTGCCGTTTCAAGATGAGATCGCACAACTATTGAGAACAATTTTTGGTGACAGTCTTTTTATACCTGACGAAAGCAAACTGAATGATCCACTTCCATCCCCTGATGAATTAAAAGGCAAAGTACTTATAAAAGGACGAAGAATAACTGATACTCGAGATGATTACTACCAGGGAAATACTGATTATGATTCAGACTCGGACGACTCAGAAATCGAACAAGAACACATAAAAGATACTAGTGATAGTGAGCCATTAAGTCCTAGATCTTCCAGTGGACTATCAAGACAAAGTTCAACTTCATTTTCGACAGAATTGTCTCACATTACCATTTTTCATGGAGTACGCTTTCCCTCCTTTGAGGCAGGAATGGAAAAGTCAAAAGATTGCATGCTTTCCATAGACGAATCAAAAGCTCGAAAATATTGTAAACATGAAGATGAACAAATGAAATGGATCAAATATAATCAGACACACATGTCACGAGTTTACCCTTCTGCAAAGAGAATGGATTCTAGCAATTTTAGTCCAGTCACAGCTTGGTCCGCCGGCTGTCAAATGGCCGCTCTTAACATTCAAACTGGAGATAGATGGAGATTAATAAACGATGGTAGATTTCGCCAAAATGGAAACTGCGGCTATATCTTAAAACCAGCCAACCTTTTATCATCTACAATATCTCCTCCTGACCCAGTGTCATTGAAGGTGAGGGTGCTTTCAGGATCTTGCCTCCCTAAAGTGAAGGGTGATAGGAACGGTGAAATCATCAATCCATACATAAGTGTGTCTGTGTATGATATTCCTTTTAATGGTGGTAAGGAATTGATCAATTATGGATACACACACACTGTGAGTAAAAATGGTTACAATCCCATATGGGCTCAGGAGGGATATTTCAATTTTAAAGTCATCAATCCTGATGTTGCTATGCTGAAGTTCTCACTATGGGACAAAGATGTAACATCTTCTGACCGATTGATAGCTAGTTCATCCATTCCAATCACTTGTGTACGTGAAGGTTTCAGAAGTGTCCATCTTTTTGATGAACATTACAAAAGAAATGGGGTTATGGAATGTTCGTCATTGCTCGTGGAAGTAAAATTGCGCAAGAGTGTGCAAGAAGTTAAAATGTGGTAATTTTTGAACTACAGATCCATCTGAATCTCATTTCTTCAATCTCAATTAGTAATCTATGATTTATTTCATGTTATCTAATGCAAATTCTACCGAATGGCTCTCTAGCTAGAGAGAGAGAGGTACCTGTCGTATCTCTGTTACTTGTCCTTGTTAGGTCGCGTGTCGCGCGCGAAGCCTAAACACGTCGTCAGTCGTCACAGAGAGTGTCAAGTGTCACAGCTTCAAGTTTCAAGAGATTGAGCACTCAATAGGTAACCATCATACAGACCGGTTCGACCAATAAGCTAGAATTGTCATTGCGAATATGAACTTGAAAACTTTGACATGTTTATTATCATTATTGATCACAATTCAAGCATTTCCCACACTGACTTACTACACTACTGGTCCAAAGACCATCCATCGATTGTCACCAAATGATTTAGGCAGTATAGGGCGTCGACCATTACTGATTGGTATAGTTCAATCCATTGCTTTACTTCAAGCTCCTAATGTTGCAACTGCAAGCGATGTAAAACAGCCCAATGAATTCAAAAATGTTTCGACTCAAGCACCGGCACCAGAGGGAGAAAACCCATTTGTTACTCTCCCAAATGGTGTTAAGATCAAAGATTTTCGAATTGGTTCGGGAGATGAAGTTAAGTCAGATTCAACAGTTCAAATTCAAGCAAGTGGAAGGTTGTTGAATTTGAATGGAGAAGTTTTCTATAACACAAAGAACAACAATCCTGATGGCTTTGGTGCTATACCTCTCACCATCAAGTTAAATAACGGGGAAGCAGTTCCTGGATTGGAAGCCGGACTCATTGGGATGAAGAAAGGGGGGATTCGTCGTATTATTGTTCCTCCTGATCTTGCCTATTCCAAATTTCCTAATCTTGAACCTCGTCCTATGAATGCCAATGACCAAAGAACACTTGATTCTGTAGTTAAAAATCCACGACGCGATGCGACTATTCTGTTTGATGTCTCAGTTGAAAGATTCAAATAAAGATACATCAGACGTTATAGAATATACGTATTCACAAAAATTCAAAAGCATTTTACTTCTCTCGAGTTATGTATTGGTAGATTGAAAGAGTTATGCTTCTATTGCTTTCAATTAAACACCAGTAAAATGTTATTCTTCCAAATTATAGATTTATATAGCATCATCGTCATCCTCTTTGGACTTACTTTTGGCTTCCAATTTCTTTCGAAGCCTTGATTGATTCCTAGCCTTTTGTTTTTGTTTCTTGTCAATCTTTTTCGAAATCTTTTGTTGGACTTTACTTTCAGAACCATTCCAAAGTTCATCCAATTTCATAGCCAATCTCTTTCTAGCAATTTTTCGATTTTGTTGCAAAGATCGAGTTTCTTGACATTCCACTCGAAGATTTGTTGGCGTGTGGACCAACACTACCTTATTGGCAGTTTTATTTATTTTTTGCCCCCCTGCCCCTGATCCTCGTACAAATGTTTCCTCCAAATCATTTTCATTCACAATTGGGATGCCATCAGAATGATTGAGAGATTCTTTCTCCATACAACATGATGGATCTAATTTTGTGATTTGCTTGTACAGAACTGTAAGTATTTGTTCTCTCAGGTTGTCATCAGGCAACAGTGCCACAAGACTTGAAAACTGTTCCAGATCCTCAACATCTGACTGAGAGGCTTGTTCCTGTTGTGATACATCTTGTTGTTGTCTTGCTGATCGAAACAGTCTGAGAGCATGATTGATATATTCTTGAACCTCTGTCGTGGATATATCCTGAATTTGAGCCTTTTCTTGTAACAATGCCGACATTTCTTTCAAAGATGCAAATAAGATATCTCCTAAGATTAGTTTGATATTGGATGCAATCTCAGCTTGCCGCCTAATATTGTATTCTTTGATTTGATCTTGTTGTTCTTTCCATGTATCATATGTCGTTATAACATTGTCGATAGTTTCACCATTCCCATTCATAGTTCCAAACATGAGATCCAATCGTTTTGATTTTTCCCAAACGACGCGTTCTTTGTACTTTATAGTATAAATCCGATGTTCAGGAATAGCAAATACAAACTGTTCTTCTTTGCCTTGAACAGACTCATTCTTTGCATCAAAGGATATGTATATAACTTTATTTTCCTTTCGATCAAAATATCCAACCGTAAAAAGTGTTTCATCTAAAGAATGATCCCATTTGATCCGTAAAAGTACGTCCTTTGCTGGAGTCAATGCATCTTTTTTACTCTTGTCATTGGTTGCTTTCCCTACAAACAAACGTTGATAAGCAGATGAATTGACATTGTTTAACTTCTTTTTCCGTTCTTCAATACCTCGCAATCCTCTCCCAAGTTTCGCAGCAAGGATGGGTATCTTTTCATTCATGTTTTCAAATAGTATCCGATCATCGTCCGCTGACCATTCCATGTATAAATTCTCCATAGTAAGATGAGGTTCTTGAAGATGAGTGGATGACGATGATAAATGCAGTTTTGTTGGAATCAAGGATAAGGACGATGATGACGATGTTGGTAAAGACCTCAGAAAAGGCTTGGGACCAAGAAATGCCGATGATGCCACTAGACGACGAGAATGCAAAGATACCAATCCAACCAATTTCATAATAGTGTATTTACATATCATAATGGATGGATGGTTGAATGGTTGAATTGGATTGTGGTGGATAAGAAAAGAGTTTGAGATGAAGCTCTGTGATATGTGATATGTTGTGTTTTGTGTTTTGTGTTTCGTGGTTGCATTATTAGCCACTTAATGTACTTTGTGTTGAACCTTCTATGGGGTACAATCAAAAATATGACTTGAAAAAATTCCCAACTGTGACGGTTGACGGTTGAGTACCTCTGAAGAATGAATCACAGAGTTCTACTACTCATATCTACTCACAAATCACAAAACGTTGTTCATCTAACTAACCAACTAACCCAAAGAAGAATTCAAAAATACAAAAGTTAGTTTAAGATCTAACATTTGTACATATACATTTCTTCTGGAAATATGAGTACGGTATTTAGTAAAGCGATGGAGGAACATTGTGTTCAATCTCGTATCAGCGATATTGACTACAATAGAAGCCTTTCTGCCTTTGGAGCAGTCGAGACGTCGTTTATCATCAAGGTTCAACCAACCTCTGATTGTCATCAAAGGTGTCGTTTTAAAAGTTTTTGGTACGTCATTGTGTACATGCAAACGTGCTTCTTTTGAATATTATTGAGTGAAAAACTAACTTCCAACTTGATTCCTCTTTAGTATTGAGAAATCCTTTCATAATTTTAGAAATCTTGTGAATGAATTCAAAGCTGCATCAACTATATCTGGAACGGAGATTCATAGTCGTGGTACAGGTTGGTCTGGAGTTCCCGAATCGACTCAGAATCTTATTGCCTTTTCAGATGCATTTTCACAAGTAATTGAATCTGAACCTATTAGTTCCTATATTGGAAAGGTACGTTTTTCATTTAGTATCTCTCTCTAGATAAAGAGACATGTATATAGTATATAGTAGTAATTCTCTTACAGTATTGGAAATATATCATATATATGTATATGTATATTCAATCCATAGATGACCTTTGACAGTGTCAAGGCATTGGCATTACGACGACGAAAAATACTGGATCACGCACTACGAGTGTTAACTGAAAATTATCCTGAAACGGATTCCAAGGATCAAGCAGCATTAAAGTTCAAACGTATTGTCAGTGAATTTTTCCTTACAGATGTTGTGGATGAAGGGAATGGTAATATTCGATTGGATGCCATGCGTATTGTGGAATCTCAATCATCTCATGACGAACAAGCTTTAGCAGTCTCTGAGGCTTCTGC
>Ga0213868_10005914_pt1 | contig 10899 bp, 8 predicted proteins | sample PICome_9_FD_160087 | JGI IMG/M metagenome (GOLD analysis project Ga0213868, IMG submission 160087) | Coastal seawater microbial communities near Pivers Island, North Carolina, United States - PICO127 | ecosystem: Environmental > Aquatic > Marine > Coastal | place: USA: North Carolina | collected...
TTTTAAGAGAGAGAGAGAGAGAGGTGCGTTCATAGAACGTGTGAAGTGTTATACTGGTAGTAAAAAAAGTTTTTTCCACATGTTTTTTTTCGTTGTGTGTTTGTTGAGAAAAAAAATCCAAAATTCTTCACTCACTCTTTCTTTGAAAGAAGATTATGATTCGACGTAAACGACAGGAGGAGGAGGAGGAGGAAAAGAGACAGAGAGCAGATGAAGGTGTAGGAAAAAGAAAAGTGCATCCAAACGCATCTTCTTCTTCGTCTTCTCATCGTTTGGTCGGAGTCGTTCTTTTCTTCGCGTCGTTCGCCGTCGTCTGTTCGAAAAGCGTGCGATTTTACTTTGAACATTTCAACAACTCCTCTTCTTCTTTGTCTTTGTCTTTGTCTTCGTTACCACCCGGAAACCCGATGATCTTTTCAAAAGAAGAAGGAAAAGAAGAAGAAGAAGAAGACGACGACGAAGAAAAGGAGGAGGATACGAATAATAATGTGTTCGGCGATTTGCGCGAGAACGATTTAGTAGAGACGCCTTTCAAGAGATTGCGAAAAACAACAAAAACAACGATATCGAAAAGTATTTTAACGAAGATGAAAGACTTGCCGATGATGGATATATTTAGTAGCAGCAGCAGCAGTAGTAGTAGTAGTAGTAATAATAATAATAATAAAAAGAAGCAATACGAAACGTGCGCTTTAGTCGGCACGGCGGCTATCGTGACGGACGCGCAGAGAGGCGGCGAGATTGACGCGAACGACGCGGTGTTTCGGACGGACGACGCGCCGACGAAAAGGTACGAACAGTTTGTAGGGAGGAGAGCGACGTATAGGATTGTGAGCGGTGGTGGTGGTAGTAGGAGTAGCAGTAGTAGCAGTACGTCGTCGTTTTTTGAGGACATTGTTTCGTCCGGGGAGGCGGTGAAAGAGAAATCGATTGTAACGATTGGAACGACGATGACCACCACCTCTTCTTCTTCGATGGAAGGCGAAAGCGAGGACGAAAGTGCGGGGGGCAACGGCGACGAGGGCGAAGATCGAAAAGTGATGAAGAAATATACGTCGCCGTTTGCTAAATATCTGGTCGCTTTAGACGACGTCGCGAAGGAGAAAATTCGAGAAGCTTTATCCTTAACCGACGAAGAGAATGATGAGAACGACGACGACGGAGGAGAAGAAGGAAGAGGAGATCAACTCACGCACGCGATCGCTTTGGACGCTTCTTTCGCCGATGCCATCCGCGAAGCGTACACCACCGCCGGTGCGTTACTCAACGACCTCGGCGAAAACTTCAAAATCCGCCAGACGCCACCAGTTGGCGCCTTTGCTCTCTTCTTCGCCCTCTCCAAATGCAACCGCCTCACCTTATACGGCGTCCCGTCTCCGGATTCCAACCGGTTGGAAACGCAGCCGTATTGGCCTCGAAAAACGAAAACCGAAAGTGGGGGGAAACCGACGAAAATTGACATCTTTGGCGATCGAGTGTTGTACGCCTTGGTTCGTTTGTTCGCTTTAGAAGGTTTCGTAGACGTTGTCAACTAATACTACTCTGTCCTATACTCTTGCATATGATGTAAAATTTGCCTTCAAAATCTCAAATAAAAAAAAAATAAATTTTCCTCCACACAACAACACCTCGAACAACAACAACAACTCTCAATTACGAATAATAATACTAATAATAATGGGACGGCCAAAAGGTTCAAAGAATAAAAAGACGTTGGAGAAGATGAAGAAGACGACGACTCCGACATCGAGCGTTGCTGCTGCTGCGAGTGGTGGTGGTACGGATGGTAAAAGTGAGAAGAAAAGAGGTCGAGGCCGTCCACCGAAGAAGAAGATGAATACGACTTTTAAAACGAAAAGCGCAATTACGAAGAAGAATTTCCCGGTTGTTAAATCGGTGAATTCATCATCATCGAATTCGAAGAAGACGACGAAGAAGAAAAGAGGACGACCGCCGAAAACGCCAGAACCGAAAACCACTTCAGCTGCTCCAGAAAAAGGAATTGTTATTCGTAAAGAGTTTGAGTTGATAACGACCGCGGAAAAGAACAGACTAGACCGAGGCGCCACAGGAGGCAGAGGCAGAGGACGAGGACGAGGCAGAGGTGGTGGCAGAGGACGAGGGCGACCACCGGCGTTGCCGAAAGATGTTGTTTTAAAGAGACTGGTGCTCCAGTCAAAAGGCGTGGAGAAGAAGCGAGGACGAGGGCGACCGCCAAAGACGACTCAAACTTTGACGGAGAAAAGGAAACCGGGGAGGCCGAGGAAAGAACCGTCATCGGCTGCGCCGGTAGCGATTCTACCGAAGAAAAGTCCGGGACGACCGAGGAAGAATTCCGCGAGAGTGATGCCACCTCAACAACAAAAAAAACAATCGCGATCTGTGCCACAGTCTACTCAAACGACGGAGAAAAGAAAACCGGGGAGGCCAAGGAAAGAACCATCGGCGGCTGCGCCAGTAGCGAATCTACCGAAGAAGAGTCCGGGACGACCGAGGAAGAACCCGGCGAGAGTGATGCCACCTCAACAACAAAAAAAACAATCGCGTTCTCGAGACGTCAACCTCCACGCACTCGAATCCTTCCCTACTATGGAGATTAACGAAAACGTATCGAGAGCGATGACGTTGACAATGGGTTTGCCGTACGCGGAAAAGTTTGTACCGATTTCGCGCAATGGCGCGTTTAAACCGGCGGTTCGTAAAACGCCGCCGCCGCCGAGTCTCGGTGAAGTCATTGAAACACCGTCAAAGCGCGGTCGAGGACGACCGCCAAAGGAGAAATCAGTAGAGACAAATACAACAACGAACGAAATTCGACAAAAACCACATCAAGGAATCGGGCGTCCTCCTTCAGCGCCCGTTCGTACCGCTACCACAACAACTACCGCTACTACTACTACCAACGCCAAAGCTACCACCACCACTACAGCCGCGCAATCAAGATGGCGGTTGGATTACCACCGCATTGTCGTCACTGGGGGCACTCGAGGCATTGGACGCGCGTGCGCGGAGGAGTTTTTGGGGTTAGGCGCCAAAGTTTTCGTGTGCGGGAGAACGCAAAAGAGCGTGAATGTGGCCGTCTCGGAAATGAGGAAAAAATTCGGCGCGAACAAAGTGTCTGGCATCGACGCCGACATCACGACGAAAGAAGGCCGCTCGAAAGTTTTACTCATGTGCGATGAGTTTTTTGGCGCAAATTCATTCGACGTTCTCGTAAACAACGCCGGTTGGAACAATCGACAGGCGATTACCGCGCAAACCGCTGAAGATTTCCAACAAATCATGGACGTGAACTTTGCCGCGCCGTACTTCATGTGCGTCGCCTCTGCGGAAAGATTATACAGATCTTCGAAAAATCCTTCCGTCATCAACGTTTCCTCAGTCGCTGGTTTATCATCCACCGGTTCTGGAGTCGCTTACGCGGCGAGTAAAGCAGCTTTAGCACAACTCACGAAAACGCTCGCGTGTGAATGGGCCCCGCAAGTGCGGTCAAACTGCGTCGCCCCTTGGGTCACCAAAACGGAGATGTTGGCGAAAGCGTTGAAAGCAAACGCGAACTCGTTGAGAAAGGCGGAGAAGAGTACGCCGTTAGGACGTGCAGCGGAGGTGACAGATATTGCGGCGGCGGTTGCTTTCTTGGCCATGCCATGCAGTCGATACATTAACGGGCAAATCATCGCCGTCGATGGTGGTTTGTTGTGCGAAGCGCATCAAGGCGACTGCGCTCGAGTCGGACCTTTAGCTCGTTAATAATAAATTTCGATTGATTGATTGATTGATGTTATTATTTTATCGTTATTGTTTTGTAATTAAGGCCTACTACATTAATACTCTCTACTATGTTGCTATAAGATAATATATATATCAAACTTTCTCCGCGGTTTCTTTCTGTGGTGGTACTTCTCCCGCGTTGGTAGCATGTGCGGGCGCCTCCGGGACTTTTTCGCTCGGCGCGTTTGGCATCGCGCCTAATGGTTTTTCCTCCGGCGCCGCCGGTAAAGGGTCGTCCCTTAAATAACTCGGAATCTCCCCATTTCCAATCTCATTTTCCAAATCTTCTTCTAAATCCAACTCTAACGCGTCTAATTCGTCCATCAGCCCGTCCTCGTCTATATCCTCCGGCGTCGCGTACGACTGTCCGAGAACCTCTTGCACCTCTTCGTTATACTCTAACAAATCCGCCATTTGGTCGTTCAACGAGTCTATTTTATCGATATCGAATTCTTTTTGTTTAAATTGCGTCTTCAACTCTTTCGACGCCGCTTTCATCGCTCGCACCGTATCCACGGTCGCCTTGGCGTTTTCCGTCGCGAACGCCACCGAGTCGACGTTGTATTGTTGCGAATACAACTGGTCTCGTTGGTGTTCGTACATTTTCTTTTGCTTCAAGATAATCAAGGCTCTTTTCTTTACCGCGTCTTGCGATGGTCCGGGTCGAATTTTCTTAATCTGGTCTCGTGATTTTGCCAATTGTTGGTCGATCAGTTTGATCTTTTGGTCGATTGACTGTGCGCGAGCGTCCAACTTTTATTTGTTTAATATTAGAGAGAAGAAGAGAATGAAAATGAAGATGTCAATTCAATTTGTTTTGTGTTGTGTTGGACGAAGAGAAATGAGTGAGTTTTGATGGATGCGCGACGAGAAAAGAAAAAAGAAGACAAAGACAAAGAAGGAGACGAGAAGAAGAGAGAAGTATTACCTTGCCGGTCGTTTCCTCCAACGAAGGCGCTTCCACCGTCTTTTTCACTCCGAACAAGCGTTTCATTTTAGTTAGAGAGAGTTTGTTCTGTCTGTCCAGTACTCTAATTGTTGTGAGGACGAGGTGCCTTCGGAAAAACAAGAAGAAGAAGAAGAACAAGTTTATGTAAATGGTGACTGTGTGTAATTTTTTTTGCTTTTTTTCAATCTCCTCTTGTCAGCTTGTCAGCTTGTTTTCACCACGTGGCTCATCCGAAAAGACCAACAACAAGATTTTTTGTTTCTTGGCCACGAGAGAAGAAGAAGAAGAAGGAAAAAGAAAAAAGATTCTGGAATCTTCACTTTTATAATATCCAATCACATAATACACATACTCAAAATGTCTATCGCGCAATTAGGATCTACGACTGCGGTAAGTGTTCTATATTTCGTGTCGCGATTTTCGTTCTTCTCGCTCGATTCAACGTTCGCATCTTTGTGAGAAGAGGAGTACGCGCGGCGGACCGATTTTGGCGCGAAAATTTTGTCTTCTCTATAATCTCTTCTCGGTAGTTGAGAAGAAAAAAGAAGATAGATTACCCATCGCGAGAGACAAGATCGTGAACGCGGAAAGCGCATCGCAGTGGTTCGAGGACGCGCACGAACGAGAAAAGCGAGCGTAAATGTGTATCAATTATACTCGCGCGCACCTTTTTTATGCGTTCAGGAATCGTTCTCGATGTCGCGTTGAACAGAGAGTTTTACTTAAACGCGCGATTAAATTCGAGAGGGACCACTCGTCGTAGTGGTTCTTTGAGAGAGCGAAGGAACACGTGTCCTTTTTTGGTCTCAGAACGACACGTGCGACGAATGGACGGGAAAAATTTCTATCCATTTTACAAAAAAGATTAGTAAAAGTATACTCACCTTTAGATATCTCTTTCTATGCCACTCGTGTTATTATTAAACAGGTCAACACCCGCTCCCTCGCGGGTAAGAATTTCATCGGCTCCAAGGTGTCTTCGGTCACCAACGGCTCCAAGGTGCAAATGTCCAGGTGGAAAGGCATGGACGAGGACATCTCCGACGACCAACAAGACATCGCCAGAGGAAGAGACATGGTCGACTCCAAGTTTCAAGGTGGCTTCGGTATGGGCGGTACGCACAACGCCGTCATGTCCTCCACGGACTACATCTCCCAAGGCCAAAAGAACTTGGACAACTTGTCCGTCGATGGTAACAACTACTACATCTCCCCGTCCTTTTTGGACAAGACCGCCGTGCACGTCGCGAAGAACTTTATGGACTTGCCGAAGATCAAGGTTCCGTTAATCTTGGGCGTCTGGGGTGGTAAGGGTCAAGGTAAGACTTTCCAGTCGAACTTGATCTTCGCCAAATTGGGCATTTCACCGATTGTCATGTCTGCTGGTGAATTGGAATCCGGTAACGCCGGTGAGCCGGCCAAGTTGGTTCGTCAACGTTATCGCGAGGCGTCCGACATCGTCAAGAAGGGTAAGTTGTCTACCTTGTTCATTAACGATCTCGATGCCGGGGCCGGTAGAATGGGCGGTACCACGCAATACACCGTCAACAACCAAATGGTTAACGCCACGTTGATGAACATCGCGGATAACCCCACGAACGTTCAGTTGCCGGGCCAATACGAGGTTGTCGAAATCCCGAGAGTCCCGGTTATCGCCACCGGTAACGATTTCTCCACCTTGTACGCTCCGTTGGTTCGTGATGGTCGTATGGACAAGTTCTACTGGGCCCCGACCTTCGAAGATCGTGTTGGTATTGCCAACGGTATCTTCAAGGCTGATGGTGTCGATGAGGCGGACGTTCGCTCCTTGGTCGAAGCCTTCGACGGTCAATCCATCGATTTCTTTGGCGCCTTGAGAGCTCGTGTGTACGACGACAAGGTCAGAGAGTTCATCCAAGAAATGGGCCTCGAAAACATTGGCAAGAGATTGGTCAACGTGAGAAAGGGCGAAGAAGTGTCCTTCGACGCGCCGGCTATGTCCATGGAAATCTTGCTCGAATACGGCAAAGCTTTGGAGAACGAGCAAGAAAACGTCAAGAGAGTCCAATTGGCGGATGCGTACTTGGATGGCGCCGTCTTGGCTGGTTCCGACGACAGCTCCAACACCGCGATGTCCTTGAACTAAATTCAGATGGTACTGCGCGTTTAGAGAAGATTAAGGTGAAGAGAGAGTGAAAGAGAGGAGGAGGTGCGATTTCTCTCGAGAGAAGGAAAAGAGAGAAAAAAAGAGAGCGGGGAGAGAAGGAGGAGCTCAGTGGTGTGTATTGGTACGTTCCATCGTTCTCGGAAGATGGAAGTTGCTGTAGAACTAAAAACATATATACTTATTTTGAAATTAAAATGAATACAAAATAATAACTTAATCGCTTTTTAACGTTCTGCTCTTCCGCGAAGAGCGGCGGGGGCGTCGTTCTTGTCTCCTTTCTTTCGTCACAAAACAGCTCTCTTTCTGTTGTTCACCGGTCTCGATAAAGAAGAAATAAAATGTTTCAAACGCTGCCCTCCTGCGAATTGTCGTCGGTATCATCGCTGAAGGTTTCAACAGCGAACGCGAGATGTAACAGCGGCAAGCAACGCGGAAGCGTTTTCCTTCTCTTTGCGTCTTCTTCTTCTTCTTCTTCTTCTTCGGAACGAAAAGATGACGACGGTGAGAAGATTTCGTTATCTGCGTCGCCGAACGAACAACACCAACAACAAAAACAGATTCGTTCATCATCGCGGCGATTAATGCTCTCCTTGACCGCGGCCTCGCTTCCGTTGATCGTTTCCTCGACGACTCTTGAAAATACTCTTTGTGTATCTCCTGTTTGGTCCTTCAAGAAGAAGAGCGTCGCACACGCGGGAGAAGAAAACACGGACAGCTCGGGACAAATCATCCAAAACCCAAAGGACTTGGGAGACGGTTTCAAGCGTTTCTACGGCGAAGCGACCTCGTCCTCTTCCTACGGTGGCTACGGCGGGTCCGATAATAACTTCGATAAGTTCAAGTATTATTTCGAAATCCCATCCAATTACGAGAAAGATACGGTGAACAAAACGGAGAAATCGACGAACGGAACCGACGCGAGGTGGGTGAACCCGAAGGATAAAAAAGCGGAGAAGGCGTATTGCATAACGTTGCCGGGGTACACAAAGCTGAAAGAGGATCGAATGGGGACTTTTGAAGATTTAGCGCTGAGCGATTACACGTTGCAAGATGCAATTTACGTTGTAGATGGGGAACCAACGATCACCGATCGATACATTGGAAAAATAGAGCCAGACGAGGAAGGCAAGGGAGGCCGTCCCGGGCAGTTATACGCGGATTACGATTTAGTCGGCGCGGAATCATTCGGGCATATTTTTGCCACGATCACCGTGTACGGAGGGAGGTTATATTCATTGTTCGTGTGGGTGCCGCCGGGAGGGAGCGTGGAAAACGGGAAGAGAATGCGAGATAGCTACCGAACGATTGAGAACGTGAACCAAGAGCAGATGAAAGCCGATATGGAATTCTATCGACGCTCTTAAAAAAGTAGGGAAAGAAAAAAAGAGAATATAGAAAGAGAGAGTCCAATGTTGTAAATTGTATGTTCGTACTATTAATAGTAATAAAGCTGATAATGTTGTGTGTGTGTGTGTATTGGATGTATTATTAAAACGTCGTTGCGAGATGTTTTGTGTGTAGAAGCCGCCATCTTTTTCATGCATACAATAAAGTCCAAAATGAATCATGAAGCATTTTGTGTTCGAAAGAGACGATTCGATGATAATATATAATATTTTACATCAAACCGATAATCTTAAACCATGGAAATCCGACACCCAAGAAGATGGTGATGTACATGATGGACATGCCAAAGCCGATCTTCCACCAGGTACCCAAGGGAACGTACCCGGCGCCAAAAAACGGCGGCGCCGAGCCGATGCCGTAGTGCGTGGTGCATCCCATAATGTTGGAGAAGATACCCAAAATGATGGCAGAAACCAACGGCGGTGCGCCGCAGGCAATCAAGACGGACAAAAACGCCGTATACATTGCTCCAATGTGCGCCGCACCAGATGCGAAGAGGTAGTGCGAGTAAAAGTACAACAAGACGACGACCAAAAACGCCGGTTGCCAGGCCAAGCCCATACCACTGACGACTTTAACGACGGAATCCGCAAACCACGGGATCAAACCGTATTTCTGCAAGTACGAGGCCATCGCAATCAACGCGGCAAACCAGGTCAAAGTATCCCAAGCCGGACCTTCAGCCAAGCACTCTTTCCAGGAGATGACCCCGGAAACGAGCAAAATGGTCAAGCCGTTCAACGCGGCTGCAACCGAGCCGACGCCGACGGAGGCGCCAAAGACCCAAAGTAAAACGGTCAAACCAAGCGCAAAAGACATAATTTTCTCGTCACCGGACATTGGACCGAGTTTTGCAAGCTCTTCCTTAGCTTTCGCCGGCGCTTCCGGAGAATCTTTCACCTCTGGCGGGTACAAAACGTACAACACCAACGGCGCGAGGATCAAGCAAATCAAACCCGGGACGGAAGCCGCCAAGGCCCATTGACCCCAGGTAATTGTAATACCAGTAACCGCAGCGGCCAAGTTGACCGACAACGGGTTAGCTGCCATCGCAGTGATGAACATACCGGAAGTAATCGTGGACGTTTGGAAGACAGTTGTCATGACGTAACTTCCCATCTTCTTCTCGGTCTTATTCGCCGGATCGGAACCGCACGCGACGCACAACGCCTTCGCCAACGGCAAGAAAATACCCCCGGCTCTCGCCGCCAACGAAGGGATCGCCGGCGCCAAAAGTGCTTCGGAAAACACCAGGGAATACGTCAAACCCAAAGTCGAGGCACCGAACAAAGAGACGATGTAATACGCGATGCGGTTCCCCAAGCCGGTTTTAATAAAGCCTCTCGCCAAGAAAAAAGCAATCGCAATCAACCACGGAATTTCACTAGCAAACGCGGAAAAGGCCGCAGAAAACGGCAACAAACCCGTCGTCATGGATACACCGAGACCAATCATAGCTACTGCACCCAACGGTAACGGTTGCGTGATGATCCCGACAATCGTCGCCACGAACACGGCGAACAAATGCCACGCCTGCGCGGTGACGCCAGCCGGCGCCGGGCAGATCCACAAGAGTAAACCGGCCAAAACCGAATACCCGAGGTTCTTCGCGTTCGCACCTTTGCCATTCACCAAAGCCGAGTTGCCGCTCGAACTCGCCGCGGCAAACGTGACGACGTTCGCGTCGCTTTTACCCTTGGTCGAGTTGGTTTTTTGCCCTCGTCTTTTGTTGTTCAACGAACTGGCGGCGTGGTGGTGATAGTGCGCGGCAAACAACGCGAGCTGTTGGGACGTCAACCGTTTTTGTTGCGAAGAAGAGGTGGTAATTCTCGCGTTACTCTTCTCGTCGTCGGTGTTGAACGATTTTTGAACGAATCGATCGCCTCTTTTCGCGCCGTCGTGACCAACTGATGATGATGCTGCCCCAACTTTATTCGTCTTGTTAATAACGTTCGATCGGGAATTCAAATTCGTCGTCGCGATGAGAGAAGAAGTGCTCCTCATCGTCGTCATCATCGCAGACGGAGAAGAACTCATTCTTTTATGTATATCGTTTTATATATTTGTTATTGGTAGATTAGTAGATTATTATTATTATACGACCTGTTGTCAGTGCGCGCTCTCGAAACAGAAGAGCAGCAACAGAATTTGTACGATGAATAATTTTTTATGACACGCGATGAATAATAGGAAGAAGGTTAAAAAACGTTCGTTGAAAGTGTCCTTTTTTGTTGACGGGAGCTTTTTCCTCTTTTGGCCTTTCAAAAAAATGCGTCATCCTCGATCTTTTTTCGTTGCGTCATCATAAAATTATTATTCTCTCGTCTCTTTTTCTCATCACCTCATACGTAAAACAGCCTTTCGAGTCTCTCTTTTCTTCTCATCTGTTGAAGTAGGAGAGAGAAGGAAAGAGAGAGAGGAGTGAGAGAGAAACTTTACGCGCGGCGCGTTATATAAATAAGCGCTCCTTTTGTGCGCTTCTTCGTTCGACTGAAAAACATCGTCGTCGTCATTCTATTCTGTTGATACTCTGTACTTTTTTAAGTAATCAAATTAAGGGACTCAACTGACGACAGAAAGATGACGACGACGACGACGGCGACACCAACGCCACCACCCGCAAACG
>Ga0213868_10005915_pt1 | contig 10899 bp, 9 predicted proteins | sample PICome_9_FD_160087 | JGI IMG/M metagenome (GOLD analysis project Ga0213868, IMG submission 160087) | Coastal seawater microbial communities near Pivers Island, North Carolina, United States - PICO127 | ecosystem: Environmental > Aquatic > Marine > Coastal | place: USA: North Carolina | collected...
TCTCCTTTTGCTAAAGAGTTAATGATCGTCTCTCTTAAAGCAGTTGCCACTTCAGGCAAAACCTCTTGAGGATAAGCTCGTAAAACATAAGGATCTGTAATCTTCTCTAACAATGCTTTTGACATGTCGTAAAGGTAAGCAAAACCCAAAGGGATTAAATGCTCTTGGTTTTCGTATTTTTGGAGTATGGAATTGGATGACGCATACTTTATGAAACAAGCTTTGGTAGAAGCTCAAAAAGCATTTGATGCTGAAGAAGTGCCTGTAGGAGCGGTTATCGTAGTTGAGCAAAGGATTATAGCTCGAGCACATAATTTAACTGAACGACTGAAAGATGTTACTGCACATGCTGAAATGCAAGCCATTACTTCAGCTGCAAATTACTTAAACGGGAAATACCTTAGTGGATGCACATTGTACGTAACACTTGAACCTTGTGTAATGTGTGCTGGCGCGCTAGCATGGAGCCAATTGGAGCGGGTTGTTTTTGCTGCTTCAGATCCTCATCGGGGTTTTCAACAAGCAGGGATACAGTTGCATCCAAAGACGCATATTCATAGTGGAATTATGGAAAGTGAAGCGAAGCTCCTTTTGGATGTTTTTTTCGCTCAAAAAAGAGGATAAAAAAAAAGCACTTCATCAAGAAGTGCTCTAATCACAGTAATCATATATAAATTATAATAGGCTGATGTTGGAAGCTTGCTTCCCTTTTTTACCTTCTTCTTCTACATACTCTACTTTCGCCCCTTCTCTAAGGGTCACGCCATCTAAGGCTGAAATGTGAACGAATACATCCTCTCCGGACTCATCGTTAGTAATGAATCCAAATCCTTTGGCTTCATTGAAAAATTTAACTGTACCAGTCATGCTTTTGTTTAAAAATTATGGGGCAAAGGTAAGCTTAAAATAATACGAACTGTAAATTTTAACACATTTATTTTTTAAATCGTACTGATTTTCAATTCTTTTCGTGAGAATTTTGAAAAATCGAGTTTCTAGAAATCATGAATTTTAAGAACTCTTTTTTCTTTTTGATGGGTGATTTCTCGTTTGGGAGTATTCGTTCCTGTTTTCTCTCATTTTTTTCAAGTTTTCTTCCGTGAGGGTATAGTCTTGAAGTTTTTTTCCATTCCAGCGATGATAAAGAAACAAGGGGAGATAGATTAAAGCAGCACTTAAAACGGTAAATCCAATAATCCGCTCTCCAGTTTTAAAATCAACTTGAGTTCTGTAATAGATTCCATAAAACAAACCTAGCAGTATCCCCGTGAAAAAGATCCTTAAAAAAAGTTTCATTCTTTTTTTGCTGCAGTTATTTTGAGTGATAATTCTGCGAGTTGAGCATCATCTATAGGAGCAGGAGCGTCTATCATGACATCTCTACCGGAATTGTTTTTTGGGAAAGCGATAAAATCACGAATGGTTTCCTCTCCCCCTAAAATAGCAACGAGTCTGTCCAACCCAAAAGCAATTCCTCCATGTGGTGGAGCACCGTATTGGAAGGCATCCATCAAAAAGCCAAATTGTGCTTGTGCTTCTTTTTTAGAAAATCCAAGTAAATCAAACATTTGGGACTGTAATTCTTGATTGTGAATTCGAATAGAACCCCCTCCAATTTCATTTCCGTTTAATACTAAATCATAGGCGTTGGCTTTCACCGAAGCAGGGTCTGATTTTAATAAATTAAGGTGTTCTGGTTTAGGAGCGGTAAAGGGGTGATGCATGGCATGATAGCGTTTACTTTCATCATCCCATTCCAACAATGGAAAATCCGTAACCCAGAGGGGAGCAAAAACTTCAGGATTTCTCAATCCCAATCGTTCTGCCATTTCCATTCGAAGTGCACTGAGTTGGGTTCGTGTTGTTTTCGTATCCCCAGATAATACTAAAATAAGATCTCCCGCTTGAGCTTTACAATGTCCTGCCCATGCAGCTAAGTCCTCAGGGCTAAAAAACTTGTCTACAGAGGATTTAAAACTTCCGTCCGAAAGGCATTTAACATAAACCAGTCCTTTGGCTCCTATTTGTGGACGTTTAACCCATTCAATCAAGGCATCAATTTCCTTACGACTCATTTCTGCAGCCTCTGGAACGGTAATTCCGACAACCAATTCCTGACTGTCAAAAACACTAAAACCTTTTCCTTGAGCCAATTCATTCAGCTCACAAAAGGTCATTCCAAAACGAATGTCAGGCTTGTCATTACCGTAGGTTTTCATTGCCTCATCAAAGGAAATTCTGGGGAAAGTGTCCACCTCAATGCCTTTAATTTCTTTGAGTAAATGTCGGGTAAGCCCCTCAAATTGATTTAGAATATCTTCCTGTTCTACGAAGGCCATTTCACAGTCAATCTGAGTAAATTCTGGCTGTCGGTCGGCTCGAAGGTCTTCATCACGAAAACATTTTACAATTTGAAAATAGCGATCCATACCGCCAACCATGAGCAGTTGTTTGAAGGTTTGAGGGGATTGTGGCAAGGCATAAAATTGCCCTTCATTCATACGAGAAGGGACGACAAAATCTCGGGCACCTTCGGGCGTAGACTTGATTAAATAAGGCGTTTCAACGTCAATAAAGCCAGCTTTAGATAAGTAATTTCGAACAGCCATGGAGACTCGGTGTCTGAAAAGGAGCTTTGCTTTTACAGGATTTCTACGAATATCTAAATAACGATATTGCATACGGAGTTCTTCTCCACCATCCGTATCATTTTCAATCGTAAACGGAGGGGTTTTAGAGGGGTTCAAGATTTTTAAATCATGAACCAATACTTCAATCGCTCCTGTTGTCATGTTTGGGTTTTTAGACTCCCGTTCAATTACGGTTCCTTGAACTTGAATTACAAACTCCCTTGCTAAGCTTTGTGCATTTTCAAAGATTGCCTTAGGCGTGCGTTCCTCATCAAAGACCAACTGAGTTATCCCATATCGATCACGTAGATCGATCCAGATGATAAATCCTTTGTTACGATTTTTTTGTACCCACCCACAAAGGGTTACGTTTTGGTTTAATTGATCAAGGGAGAGGTCTCCGCAGTTATGAGTTCTATACATGTTGTGATAATGTTGGACAAAAATAAAAAATCCTAAGGGGTGAAGCCTTAGGATTTCAAATTCTTTATAAAATCTTCTTCAAACCAATTTTGATAGAGTAAACGATGGAGAACGTTGCGGGTACGATAATCAAAGTCAAGAAAGTGGCAAAAGTCAAACCAAAAATAACAGTCCAAGCTAAAGGCCCCCAAAAGATGACATTATCACCTCCCATATAAATCTTAGGATTCCACTCCGAGAACATGGAGAAGAAGTCGATGTTTAATCCAATAGCTAGTGGGATTAATCCAAGGACTGTAGTAATCGCTGTCAAGATAACTGGACGTAAACGTGCAGCTCCTCCTTCAATAATAGCTAAAGTAGCGAGATCTTTTGGCAGTAATACGTCGGGCTCTAATTCTTCTTGGTCGTGTTTACGATCGATGAGAAGCTGGGTGTAATCCAATAAAACGACACCATTATTTACTACGATCCCTGCCAAAGCGATAATTCCCATCATGGTCATTAAAATGACAAAAGGCATTTGGAATGCGATCAGGCCAAGGAAAACTCCAGTAAAACTTAAGAAAATTGACAAGAGAATGATTAATGGTTTTGATATCGAATTAAATTGAAATACCAAAAGCAATAAAATTAACCCTAAGGCGGATAATAAAGCATTTGTCAAAAACGCCATATTTTTTTCTTGTTCCTCAATTTCTCCTGAAAACTTAAAGTTGATCCCTTCTGGGAGGCTGTAGTTTTCTAATCCCTTTTTTACCTGATCGACTACTTCGTTTGCGTTGTAACCCGCAAGTACGGGAGAATATAAAGTAACAACCCGATTAAGGTCTCGGTGTTTGATGGCGTTGAAGCTGGTAATGTTTTTTTGCGTCACTAAAGCAGCAACAGGGATTTCTTTAATTTGACCGTTAGCGGGATCTCTAAAGATGATGTTTTGATTAAATAAGGCATTTTTATCATAACGATCTGCTTCATTAAAACGAACGTTAATGTCATAATCATCCCCATTTTTTTTATACACTCCCGCTTTTGATCCAAAAAGCGAGGTTCGGAGCAGCTGACCTACTTGTGAAGCTGAAACACCCAATTCACCTGCTTTTTCTCGATCAATTTCGAGTTCACTTCCGGGTTTGTTTTTATTTACATCAATTTTAAGTTCTTCTACTCCACTGATGTTTACTCGATTGAGAAAATCTTTCATTTCCTCTGCAGTAAGAATTAAATCCAGGTATTCTCCTCCAGTAATTTCAATGGTGATTGGATACCCTGCTGGTGGTCCTTTGGCATCTTTTTCCACTGAAATAGCGATGCCAGGAAATTTTCCATTGAGTTGTTCTTGTATCGCTTTGCGAAGACTTTCACTGGAGACTCCTTCGCGCAAATTAAATTCACGCATAGTCAAAGTAATTTTGCCTTTATGAGGAAGTTCGTTGGTATTTCCATTATCAATAAATGGATTTCCCGCACCTTCACCTACTTGGGCAACCATAGACTCAACAAGTAAATTGACTCCGTTTTTAGTGAACTCGGGTCGCTTCAAAACGGATAAAACTTCTTGTTCCACTTTTTTGGTAGTAGCGTTTGTTTTTGCAATTGCTGTACCTTCAGGGTATTCTAAAAAAATAAAAACCTGTTGTGGTTGATTGTTTGGGAAAAACTCTACTTTGGGCGGGAAAATTCCCATGAGGGCAAAGGAAAAGAAGAGTAGAAAAAATGTACCCCCTAAAAAGAGATAAGGTTTCTTTCCACTTAAGGCAAATCTTAAAAATTTGCGATAGCTATTTTCCATTTGTATTAAAAATGAATTTTGAAAAGCCAAAGCCCATTTCTTTATAAAAAATTTATACAACCAAAAAAGGGCTGGGATCAGAACCATTAGATTTCCAAAAATCCGGGTTTGAGGACCTCCAAACAGCAGGAGTATTCCAAGACCACCCATAAAAAAAGTTAATCTCCAAAGGGATTTCGTACTGATTTCACGATCACTGATTTCCATGAATTGGGAAACCAACATGGAATTAAAGAAAATAGCAACAATTAGGGAAGATCCCAATACCACAGAGAGTGTAATGGGGAAATAGATCATAAATTCTCCCATCAAACCAGGCCAAGCTCCTAGCGGAACAAAGGCTGCTATAGTGGTGGCGGTGGAGACAATAATCGGATACGCAATTTCACCAATCCCTGCTTTTGCTGCTTGAATTCGGGACATCCCCTCTTTCTCCATCAAACGATATACATTTTCTACAACTACGATTCCATTGTCAACGAGCATACCAAGACCCATAACAAGTCCGAAAAGCACCATCGTATTGAGTGTATATCCTAAAAAGGACATGATCATAAAGGACATAAACATCGACATTGGAATTGCAAATCCTACAAAGAGGGCATTGCGGAAACCAAGAAAGAACATCAAAACCGTTACTACTAAGATGACCCCAAAAATAATACTGTTTACCAGTTCACTGATTTGGTTAAGGGTCATGTTGGACTGGTCATTAGAAACTACAATTTCTAAGTCATCGGGTAAGCCTAAAGTTTCATTTTCTGCAACCAATTCTTTGATATCCATAGAGGCTTGAACGAGGTTTTTCCCTCCTCGTTTTACCACGTCCAATAAAACTGCTTTTTTGCCAAAAGAACGCGCAAAAGAAGTCACTTCCTTTTCTTTAAAGGATATGGTTGCTATATCTCCCAGATAGACAGGTCCGTTATCAGTTTTTACAACAAAAGTTGCCAAATCTTCGGGATTTTCAATTTCACCAGTGAGCCGAATATTTCTACGCTGCCCACCACTAACAATGTTCCCGCCAGAAATGGTAGTATTTTCTCTTGAGATGGCGCCTATAATATCGTTAAATGAAACTTTAGCCGCTGTCATCTTGTAAATGTCCACCGCTACTTCTACCTCAAAAACTTGGATTCCTCGAATATTAACTTCTTTAATCTGAGGCAATTGTTCGATACGGTACTCAACTTTTTCAGCAAAAACCTTGAGTTGTTCTATCGGATAATCTCCTTGCAAGCTAATATTGAGAATAGGCTGAAGTTCTGAAAAATCCAATTCAAAGATATTGGGTTCTACTTTTGCATTATTAAATACCGGCCAATCGGGACCAGAAGTAATTCCATCTACCAAATCTTTTGCTTTTTGTTTGGCATCGTCAATAGTGATGTTTTCATCAAATTCAATTTCAATCACTGAAAAATCTTCAGAAGAAGTAGAACGAATCTCCACTAAATTGGGAACCCCTTTTAATGCTTCTTCTAAAGGATCTGTAATCGACCGTTCAATATCTTCTGCCGTATTTCCTGGGTAAATCGTACTGACAAAAACCTTGGTATCATTTATTTCAGGGAACGTTTCTCTAGGCATGGAGAAATAGGAACTAACCCCTAAAATGAAAAAGATAGCCATGATAACATAAATCACGGTTTTGTGATCTATGGCCCAGCTAGCGGGTAAAAATTCTTTAATCTTGGGTGTTTTCATTTTGTTTGGCGTTTATTGCTCAATGCGTTTAACTTTCTGATCCGGGACAAGTAGGCCTACCCCCTCATCAACAAGCAAATCATTTTCAGAAATACCTTCCGTAATTTCAATCATTTCATTTTTTGTTTTCCCCAGGGTTACAAAACGTTGTTTCGCGATATAGTTATTATCACCTTCAGGGTCTGTTAATACAAAAACGTAGTTTTCTCCTTCAGCATTTTCTCGGATTGTTCTCAGAGGAACCAGAATAGCATTGGGGTTGATATAGTCGATCACGCTAAGTTTTGCGTTGAGGTTAGGTTTTATTTGACCAGTTGCATTTTCTAGAGGAGCTTCGATTCTAAAAGTTCTGTTGCTGGGTTGGACAAAACTTCCTGTTTGTCGGATAGTTGTATTCAGAGTGAGGTTTAAAACTGGAATTTCTACAACAGCCTTACTTCCTTTAGTGATGGCTGTCAAATAATTTTCAGGAACATCAGCCTCCACATACATGCTTTTTAAATTAACTATTCGAAGGACGGGAGACATTCCAGGAGCTACGTTGGATCCTTGGTTTGCGAAAATTTCGTCTATTATGCCATCAAAAGGAGCATATATTTTTGCTTTAGCCAACTGTTTCTTCATTTGGTCCAATTGCTTCTTCTGTGCTTCATAACGTGTTTTTGCTTCGAGAAACATCATCTCAGAACCAATTTTTTGTTCCCACAAGCGCGCTGTCCTCTCGAAGGTAGTTTTAGCTAAATCCAATTGAAGTTGCATTTGATCAATTTGTTCTTGAAAACCAGCATCATCAATAACGGCAAGCAGTGTTCCTTTTTTTACCTCTTGCCCTTCTTTAACGATGATCTTTTCCAGCTTTCCGCCTAATTCAGGGTACAGTTGTAAATTTTGGCGTGTCTTAATATTGGCTTGAATATCAATTGCATGTTCAAAAGCTGATGTTTTTAAAGCGATTGCGCTTACAAGTACACGTTTTTCATTTACGGTTAATTTCTCTATGGCTGAATTGACCTGATTCAATTCTAAGGTCAAGGTATTTATTTGCTGAATATAGCGGTCTTTTTGAACCGTGAGTTCATCTAAACTCACTGGTAAATTAGCGGCTTTCAATGGGGTTTCATTTTTTTGCCCACATTGGATTAAGCTTAGGGAAAGACTGACTAAAAGAATTACTTTTTTCATGTTTTTATTGTTCTGAAGTGTTAAGAAGGGTTTCTAGATTCAATTTTTTTTGGATGACATTTTGAATGGAAGAGAGGTAGCTGTTTTGAGCTGAGAACAACTGCAGCTGTGCTTGGCGAAGTTCTAACGAACTGGCAAGTCCTTCAAAATATTTCGATTGATTTTTTTGTTCTATGCGTGAGGCTAATGCCAAATTTTCTTTGTTGGTAAAATAAGTTTCAACCGCCAGACTATAATCGTTTTGAGCGGCTTGAACTTCAATATTTATTCGTTCTTGTGTTTCCTCCAAACTCGTTCTGGCCTGATCTACGGCAATTTTTGCTTTTTGTGTATCGGCGCTTCTTTTTAGCGAACTAAAAATGGGAACGTTAAGATTGATCCCAAAAAGTGCAGCTCCAAACCATTTCTGATTCGATTCAATAAAGGAAAAGGTTTCACTGTTCCCTGTATAGTTTCCATTTAAAAAAGCGGTTAATTGAGGAAGACTTTTGGATTTCTCATATTTGAATAAAAGACTTTCAGACTTCAAATTATTGGTTGCAATCTTGATGTCTATGTTACTTTCAAGATTGGGTTTTGCTTCAATTTTTTCTTCAAATAAACCTTGAGTTGTAAGTGAATCTAGGGAATCGGATAGCTGCAAAGGGGCTTCTGTTGGAAATCCCATGAGTAATTTCAGCATATTCAGCGTTATTTTTTCGGTATTCTGAGCATAACGAAGTTGGGTTTCGATTCCGGAAAGTGTCAAGCGCAGTTGTTCAACGCTTTCTTCCTCTCCAAAGCCATTTCGGAAAAGTGCTTGGATTTCAGCTAGATTTGCAACTAAATTATCCCTGTTCTTTTCTAAGAACTTTATGTTTTCTTGAATTAGTAGGATGGAACTGTACGTAGAGACAATATTTTTTCTAATCTCTAATACAGTTTTTTCAAGGATGTTTTCAGAAATCGACAAATACACCTTAGAGGCTTCCAATCCAATAATATAAGAACCATCAAAAATCAATTGACTGAGTGTTGCTCCTGCGACCATATTTTGGGGAGTTCCAAACTGAACTTCTGCAAATTCGCCTTCTTTTCCACCAAAAAATTGGGCGGGAATTAAGGAGGTAGGGAGTTCAATAAAATTTTGATAGGACGCATTTGCATTAATTTGAGGCAAACCTATAGCGATTACACTCCAACGCTCTTTATAGGCTCGTTGGATTTCTCGATCGGCATTGAGGATCTGTCGGTTGTTCTCTCTTCCGTATGTTATAGCTTCTTGTAAGCTAACTCGTTCGGGCAGTTCTTGTGCATTGAACACAAGGGGAACAAAAGCCAAAAGGAAAAGTACTTTGAATTTGGTTATCATATGTCAAGTTCTTTTTTGTAGAATTCTAATTTTTCGGTTCCTAAGGGGGTACATATAGCGCGCAAATGGTATTCTGAAAAATCAATCAACAGCGCATCCATTTTGTATTTTTCAATTGGAAATAAGTTGATGTCTGACACCCCTTTAATCCCGTTAAAGAAAATTCGGGTAACAAAGTCGAGATTGATTTCTGGGCGAAATAATCCAGTCTCAACCCCTTTTCTCAAGCTTTCATAGAAGATCCCACTTAAAGACTCAAATTCGATGACTCTTAATTCTTCGTAAAGAAGTGGGTAAAATTTTTGAAGTTGGTATTGAGGAGAAGTGTGCTCATTGGTCATGTGTTTCAATGACTCTTTTTTCAGTTGATACAACTCAATAATTGGATCTTTTGCTTGTTGAGAGATGGTTTTGATTTTTTTTAAAACACAACTAAAGTGAAAGAACACAGCTTCTCTTACAAGAGCTTGTTTGTTTGAAAAGCAGGTGTATATGGTTTTTTTGGAGATCCTCATCTGCTGAGCAATCTCATCCATGGTCACACTTTTAAAACCGTACTTTAAAAAAAGATCAATCGCTTGTGCTACAATAGCCTCCTTCATCCAATTTTTTGTGCAAATCTAAACAAAGAAACGTAATACACAAAAAAAGTTTCCAAAGTTTCTTTTTCTATTAGCATTGGATTAAATCTTATTTTTACAAAAATCAATTTTCATGTTAGACTATACGAAACAGTTTCAGGATCACCTTCAATCTATCGTTCAAAAGGAAGCCCCTGCGGGTCTGTATCAACCCATTTCGTACCTTCTTCATCTGGGAGGAAAACGCATTCGTCCCATACTCACTCTCATGGCTACTGATGCTTATCATGTTCCTGTGGAAAGGGGGCTAGCCGCTGCTTTAGCAGTTGAATTATTTCATAATTTCACTTTGATGCATGATGACATTATGGATGATGCCCCGTTGCGAAGGGGGAACCCAACGGTTCATGAGAAATGGAATTTGAATACTGGAATTCTCTCTGGGGATGCTATGTTGGTTCAAGCTTACCAGAGTTTGGAAGTCTATGAAGACAGCCTATTTTCTAGTTTAACTCGAATGCTCAGTCAAACGGCTATCGAGGTCTGTGAAGGACAGCAATACGATATGGATTTTGAGACACAATCCCATGTCAGTCAGGAATCTTATTTGGAAATGATTCGTTTAAAAACAGCTGTTTTGGTAGGGTGTGCTTTAAAAATGGGGGCTACAGTTGGGGGTGCCTCGAATCAAGACGCCCAGGGGCTGTATGATTTTGGTGTTTTATTAGGAACAGCTTTTCAGATACAAGATGACTTTTTAGATGCTTTTGGTGACCCTAAAGTTTTTGGAAAACAAGTAGGGGGAGATATACTTGAAAACAAAAAAACGATTCTTTACCACCAAGCGATGTCACAAGCAAACAAGGCCGATCAGGATTTAATTTTAAGATGGTTTTCAGAAAAGACATCTTCAGGAAAAGCAGAGGAAAAAATTAAGGCTGTTAAAGAACTTTTTGAATCTTCGGGAGCCAAGACAAGGACACAATCCTTGGTAGTACAGTACACAGAAGCAGCTTTTGAAAAACTCGATTCCCTTTCATTAGATTCGCAGGGGAAGTCTATTTTTAAAAAATTTGGGCAGAATCTAATGGAACGTAAATATTAAAAAAACCGCCGAAAAAGGGCATAAATAAACCACTTTTTTTGTTGGAAAGAGAAGGAAGCTAAAATCAATAGGTCTTCCCAAAGGGCTGTTTTTTCATCTAAAAAGCGAAAGATTCTTAAAGGGTCATT
>Ga0213868_10005916_pt1 | contig 10897 bp, 7 predicted proteins | sample PICome_9_FD_160087 | JGI IMG/M metagenome (GOLD analysis project Ga0213868, IMG submission 160087) | Coastal seawater microbial communities near Pivers Island, North Carolina, United States - PICO127 | ecosystem: Environmental > Aquatic > Marine > Coastal | place: USA: North Carolina | collected...
TGTTTTTGTTTTGGTTCTGTTTCTGGCTCTGGTTCTGGTTCTGGTTCTGGTTCTGGTTCTGGTTCTGGTTCTGGTTCTGGTTCTGGTTCTGGTTCTGGCTCTGGTTCTGGCTCTGTTACTGGCTCTGGCTCTGGTTCTGGCTCTGGCTCTGGTTCTGGAACTATATCAATTATACCGATTTGTGTATCATTTTCATTTAAATCTACAAGAATCTGACAATCCAACTTTGCGGTAGGAATGTATCCTCCATTAACTAATTTATAAAACTCTCCCCACATTTCGGTTAATTCAATTTCTTCATATACCTCGACTACGTCACCTTTTTCTATTTCTCCTATATTTTCATCCCCAGGATTTTTCATAGGGGTAGGTGTAGGACGTACAAATGCTCCGTGAATATAATCACATTTCATACGTTTAGTTTTTGATTGAATTTCCTTTACGGGTTCAATTACTTTCTCATCATGGGTACTTTGAGGAATTGCATCCTTTTCCACAAAAGAAACACTATTCTTTTTCTCATCCGAATCAATTGTCTGAAAAAGAGATAATGCTGCAGATTTACGTACAGAAATATCATTATTCGTTTCAGTATGTTCCATATCAGTAATATCACTATCATCATCATCCTCAGAATCACTGGACAACAATAATGGAACTGGTGGTGGTGGCATTGGTGTGTTTACTGTCATAGACTTACGTAGTTGAGATTTTAATTTTTTAGGCATTCCCTGTAACTGATTATCTTTCATTAAGTCATCTGACGCGGATTGAGTGCTCCCTAAGAGTCCACCCTCAAAGGTAATATCATGGTTTATCTGAGAAACTAAAATACTAATCTTAATTTTCAAATTGGACAAAAGCTTACTATGCGTTCTACAATAAAACTCCAAACAGTTCTTATACAATTCTATTTTACCTTCCAATATGCTCATTTCATATTTATAAGAATGCACGAAATTATCAATGTTAATACCAAATCCTTTATCTTGATTATAGTTCGATAGTCCATGCTCTTTCTTTCTCCACAGTTTAATCAAGATACCTACAATCGTTAATATATCGTCATGAAGTTGAAGAATGTGCTTAAAATCGTAATTACCATTATTTTCCAAATCTTTGTACACAGGGTAAGACTTTTTACTAATATTATCAATTGTAAAATTACTAATATGATTACTTTTCACATACAGTAATATCTCTTTGGATAACTTGTAATATTCACCATACATACTATTAATTATCTGATTATAATATTCTGTCATGTTTCTGTATTCCATTACTAGTAGTTCAGTCTGGAAATAAAATGAATCCATGCCAAAAATAAAGGATTTAGTGTGTACTAATTTTATATATTGATTATAAACACATTTTAGTTTATGTATTCTGTCTTTTACTGTCACAAATAAATTATTCACATCATTTTTTATTCCTAATATTTTATTAAATTCTGATTTACCTGTATTTATAATTTCTTCCATTTCTTATTTAGTAAATACGTAATTGATACCCTTTATTTATGGCAGTATAATGTAAATACATATTTTATTATAAAAATATTTACTTTTATTTATTTATATTATAGAATTATTAATGTCGGTAAAAACAGATATAATGGATGACGCATCTGAAATATCTTATATTCCGTCCATTTCTAAAGCAGAACCACCATCAAGAGATTTCAAATGGAAAAGTGAACATGAAACGATCTTAATTGAGTGGGCTGACAAAGCGATGTGTTATAGATGGTTACATGCAAGAAGTCATCAAAAATTCGCATCTGTTAATACTTGGTTTACTATCCCTGTTATTATTATGAGCACACTGACAGGGACAGCTAACTTTGCTCAAGATAAGATAGATGAGAAATATCGTCCATATGCTCAAATGGGAATTGGTACCGTAAATATCTTTGCAGGGATTCTTACCACTATCCAACAATTTCTTAAAATAGCCGAATTAAATGAAGCACATAGAGTAAGTTCTATATCATGGGATAAATTTTACCGAAATATTAAAATAGAACTTGCAAAATCAAGAGAAGAAAGAATGGGTGTTGTACATATGCTCAAATTAAGTAAAGAGGAATTTGATCGTCTTATGGAAACTAGTCCCACCATTAACGAAAATATAATTTATTTATTTAATCAAAAATTTCCAAAGAAATCATTTAAACCGGAAGATAAAGAATCAGGTCAAAAGCACGATATTATTCGTCCTGAAATATGTGATTCTCTAGTAAGTACAGCAGAAATTCTACTTGTTGAGGATGAAGCCAGAGGACCTACATCTTTAGAATTATCAAAAATAAAACACAAACATGAGATGGAAAAATACGAAAAACAAATAGTAGAATTCATCAAGTCATTCTCAATTCGTAAGCATAGGAGACCACTAGTATCTGAAATCATTGATAATAATAATGACCGAATTACAGCAGATAATATTGGTAAAGTACTACATGCTTTACATTATGAAGAAATACCAGAAGATATTAGCAATGTTGATGATATGGAAAATACTGTTGACAAAACAGATATCAATAATATGTCTATGAAAGGATCAGACAATAATGTATAAACAGAAATCAAAATAAATGTATAAAATGGTAAACGATTACCAATATAATAATTCTCATGATAATATTGGTATAGTATTATGAATTCTCAATTAAACATTTTATACTTCTGATGCAACCTTCTCTATCGCAAATACCTGACGACTTTTAGGTAAAACAACATATAGTATCACTAATGCTACTAACCACAACAAGTAAGGTAAATATGACGATAAACTTATGTCTAAGAAATTCATTATCATTGAAGCAACATAATAAAATGCAATAACGCCTACAATAGCAAAAACAGCTTTCTTCATTCTCTCCACTAACTCAATAATATAAAGGTAAGATTGATCTTTATATTATTCTATTATTATTTTTATAGCATTTTTATTTCCTTCGAATACTTTCCCTTACTGTTTCTTCTCTACTTTCTAATATGTATTGACCTACGTCTGATGCCATATCATTCTCCTCTCCAAAATAATTTGTCAATGATGCTAATAATGCCTTTTTGCTAATTGGTTTCTTAACACGATGTTTCGCATACATTAACTTGCCGTCATTAATATCAAAACAATCGATTTCGTTACTCTTCATCACTTCCACTAATGTTCCACTCATATTCTTTTTCTCTTCACGACATTCTTTTATTTGTCGTTGCAAATCAGCAATACGATTATCTACCTCTATCCATCTCCGGATATGTCCTATAAGTTGCTCCTTTGTTTCCATTATGTATACTACTTTACTATATACAATTAGTTTATAAATAATTTTTACGGTAATATTACTTTAGTTTACTTAAATAGGACATGACACTCCCAAAAGTATCTACAATACGCCCATTCCATGTTCATTAACTTACCACACTCAGGAGAGCTATTCAGAGTTCGCTGTAGTGGAATAGGAAGTAAATATAAACTAGCATACGGAAGAGTATAGGACAACTGCTCTACATCAGTATTACTTGGTTCGCTAACAATATTCACTGATTCGATTATTTCCTTCTCATCACAATAAGGTATAATATACTGTAAATCATGCAACAAAGGTGGGTAATTATAATTATAACACCAAGACCAGTCAGTACGCACCCCTGTGTAATAATTGTAAGTCCACTCTAAGCCCTCCAAATAATTAGTGCACATTTCTTTTATTTCTCTATACTCATTACGATGAACACGTTTGGTATTAATACTGTTATTACGATTATTATCTATTTTCTTAATTTCATTCAAATCAATATTGCATAGCATGTCGTAGTACCTTGTTTCCCATCCATGATCAAATGGATTTATGTACTTTTCTACAGGACGCTCTAATATAGGTGAATCCAACATGTATATGTCAAATTTATCATTACATCCAATATTTCTTGCATCTCTGTTGTCTCGAATACGCTTTTCCATACGATCGCGATGTTTATGTTCTGTCATGAAATTCGCCCTTTCATTCTTCGCTAATTCCCTTATTAATAAACGAAAATGCTTCCAATTAATTCCTCCTCCTCCTCCTCCATTCGTTCCTTTATTTATTATTCTTATATTCCGATTCAATATTATGTTTCTGTATGTTTCTATTATATAATCCATCCCTACAGTACGAATATTTAAAGACGGAAAATGAGGAAGGAAATCATTACCTAATAGAAAACATATAAACATGTAATCTTCAATACACGTTTCAGTATCCTGCATTACATCTATCTCTTTACCATATATGCACGATTCGATTGATTTCCTAAGATAACTTATGTCAATTACATAATTTTCATATGGATCCAATGAATTATTTATTGATTTTATAAATTCGGGCGTCTCTCGAAATAAATATAAATTAGGACAATACTTTATATGATTCAGTGTCAACATTATTAAATCCGCATCTAACCCATATACAAATATATTGTCGTTCATTATATTTTTCACACCGGATTCTCTTATATGCAACATTATTTTATGCTCCCCTTCACCAGCCTCGTCACTTCCGCTTATTATTATTGAATTGGTAGTGAACTGTTTTGCATTTCGAAAATAGTATCTTATTTGTAAATTCAACTTGTTCATAAATTCGGTTCCTGGTGTAATTGCAGATGTATCCCACGAAGTTTTATTCGGAATATATTTTATTTCTGAACCATTTGAAATTCGATGGTCATATTGCTTCATATACCATGATTTATATCGACGCGTTTTCTGTTGTTTTAATTTTGCTTGAGGCGCAATACCATCAAACGCGATATATACCAACTCTTTCGGCGAGACCATCTTTATGTATTCCTCTAATTTACTACATACCTTATGTATTAAGGTACTTTCGAATGCATCCTTGTCGTTATCAAAAGGAATGTCTTGTATACTATCATAAATTATTGAATTACTATCCAAATATAGTCTATGTACATTCTGATTCCCTAGACCATTACACTTACCATTAGGATTCAACAATACTGTTGGAGATTTATTTGGTAAACCCAGTGTTTTCAGTTTTGATATTACGGACGGATATTTTCGTATCACATGCGAAAAGTAAGTAGGTATTCCCATATTACTAATATTATACGGTATCTTCTATTACTTTACATTACAATACCTTTATACTCATAAAACATATATTATACCTTGTTCTGTTGTTAGAACCATATAATAATGTAACATACTTAGAAATCGCATGTTTTTTAGGGTATACTGAAATATATCGAAAATAATCGTCGAAAATCTAATATATACACAATATATGGCGAGTATATTTTGTTTAAGTTCCTTTTCCTCTTTATAATTTTTATTTTTACTGGTTCTCCTATTAGTTAAATAAACTTGCATTCACATAAATTCATGATCATAGATAGTGGTACTAATGACGATATTATCAAAAACATAAAGTACTATCAAGACGTTATACAAAGTATACTAATATCAATTCAAAATTATAAGCATCATCAAATTATTGGAGCAAATGATATAAACGTTGCAATGACCAGCATGGAATCCCTCTTCGTGGAACTATCAAATAATACAATTATTCTCAATGAAAAACAAAATGTAAATTATGAGAAGATTAAAATGAATATTGCAAATATCAAGAAAGATTTATTTAACAATATAAAATTGTATGGAACTAAGAACTTTATTGATTTTGTAAATATTTGTGTAGAAGACAGAAACATCGAACAATTATGTTCATCTGTAACCAGTGAATCTAATATTCCTGTATTATTCGACGGAACATCAACCGACTTATTTCAACTACAAGGTAAGATATCACTAATGCTGAAATATTTTCATCCTATTAATTTTAAATTGTTAACGTGGAAAAAAGAATACAAAAATGCAAATTCCAAAATGTCAAATAAGAAGGTTTTAGAAAAAAATAAGATTGTTGAAGATTTCCAAATAATCGAATACTCTAATCAATTTGATTGTTTTGATCTGTCTAGAAACAGCAAAAACTTCATAACAAAAGTATACGGTATAAAAATAGCATTACACCTTCATGACAAAAAATCTACCATTATAGTTTCTGGAATTTTGGATGACATTATAATTAATTGCGCTAATTCAGACTTCTTAAATAACAAAATAGAAGAGCTTATTACTATTGCTTCACAGTCTATTGAAAATTCAGAAATGTTCGACAGGTATATATCTGCACTTACTCTTAAAGACCTGTTGGTTTACACGGTTCATGAAATTATCCATAAATACGAAGGAATGATCACACAATCTATTCTTATAAATCAAAAACCTATTTCAGAAGTAGTTAAAAACTTTTTGAATGCCGAACTCTACACTCAACGTTCTACCCTAATAATTCTTCTTATGAATTTGAACAACCTTGATTACCAATATCTAGCATATGTGCTATACGATCTCCTTTCGAACGAGCTTAATGGTAATATTGATACTACAGAACAAATGCAACTATTTGACAGTCTACCATGGAGAATCAAGGGATACTTTAAAGAAGCCATGAAATCAACAAATCAATATTCATCCGCGCTAAATAAATTTGATGATAATACCCTTCCACTAGAACAACAAATTTGTTTAATGAAGGCAAATGATAACGTAAAAGAAAAGGCAATGAACAAACTGAAAGAAGTGAAATCCAAATCAGATGACACTGGTTCAAAAGCAAGGACATATTTGGAAGGACTTTTGAAAATTCCTTTTGGTATTTACAAAACCGAACCAATTCTTTGTGTCAGTAACGACATTATTGATACGTTCAAAGAAATCGTAATAGCAACTAATTGTTTTATTTCCTCATGCAATTTGTCCGATTCAATAAATCAAATTAGTAAATGTTTTCTATCATCACAAGTACAAAATGACCAAAATACAACACTACACGAAGGTATCGATAATATTGGCACTCTTTCGAAAAATAAAGAAGAAATCAAAATTAAAATATCTTATGACAAACGTGTATCTACTACACTCTACATAAGGAATACATGTCTTCTTCTTGAAAATATTCTCAAAGATAATTCTATCATAAATTACGAAATACAAGATAAATATATTACGAAAAAAAGAGAAGATAATATAAAACAAGTTGTTATTATCAACAAAATAATCAAGTCTTACAACTTACCCTTTTCAAAAATTAAACATTCTGGTAAATCCATTCAAGACATTAAAGAACAAATTCATTCACTTTTCAAGAATATTGATGGAAATCTAAATACATTGAGATACTTTTCCGATGAAATACAGTGCCCAATATTCAATGAACACGCAAATATTATATGCAAATTAAATAAAATACGTGATCTTTATTCGTGTATATCTAAATACATGACTACTTTAGATAATACATTAAATAATGCGGTACATGGTCACGATCTTGCAAAAAGACAAATAAAGCGTATTATAGGACAATGGATCAATGGAGAATCAACCGGTTATTGCTTTGGGTTTGAAGGTCCACCCGGGGTAGGTAAAACCACGTTTGCTAAAAAAGGACTTGCGCAATGTCTCAAAGACAATAGTGGTACATGTCGTCCATTTTCGTTTATTGCAATTGGAGGACAAGATAATGCCAGCTCACTCAACGGTCATAATTACACGTACGTAGGATCCGAATGGGGTAAATTTGTCGATATCATTATAAGAAATAAATGCATGAATCCCATCATTTTTATTGATGAACTTGACAAAGTTAGTCGAACTGAAAACGGCAAGGAAATTATAGGTATTCTCACACATCTCGTTGATTCTACACAAAACGACACATTCCAGGATAAATATTTTAATGGCGTTGACATCGACCTTTCAAAGGCATTATTCATTTTCTCTTACAACGACCCTTCTTCTATTGATAAAATTTTGCTTGATCGTATACATCGCATTCAATTTGAATACCTTACTTTAGACGACAAATTAGTGGTCACAAGAAATCATATTCTTCCCGAAATTTGCAATAATATGGGGATTCATGATGATATTTACTTATCCGATGATAATATTCTTTTCATAATAAATAATTACACAAATGAACCGGGGATACGAAAATTTAAAGAACTACTATTTGAGATTGTAGGAGAAATTAATTTACATAACTTATGTGCAGACTTTGACAACAATTTACCTCGACCAATCAAAGTTACTAATCAAGAAATAAAAATGAAATACTTAAAGAAACATCATATACGAAAAGATACTATTATACCTTCACACGATTCTGTGGGAACTATTAATGGTCTATGGGCTAATAGTATGGGACAAGGAGGTATCATCCAAATTGAATCTAGACTATTTGTAACGAGTAACTTATTCGAACTTAAACTTACAGGACAACAGGGTGATGTTATGAAAGAAAGCATGAATGTGGCAAAGACATTAGCAATCGGATTACTGGATCATGATGTTCTGGATACTACGGTCAACAAAGCAAAAGAATCATTACTTCAGGGCATTCATATACATTGTCCTGAAGGAGCTACCCCAAAAGACGGACCATCAGCCGGTACGGCAATTACCTGCGCAATTTATAGCGTTCTTACAAACAAAAAGATTAAAAGGAACATTGCAATTACAGGAGAAATTAATCTTCAAGGAAATGTCACCGAAATTGGAGGACTTAGTCAGAAAATTATTGGAGGCATCAAAGGAGGAGTAACCACGTTCATCTTCCCACATGAAAATATGAAGGATTATGAAGACTTCAAGGAAAAATACTCGAAAGTATATGCTTCACGACTAGAAAGTAATTTTATTGATATCAACAATATTCAATTTATTCCCGTTCATCATATATCAGATGTTTTAGAAATCATCTTTTCATCATAAATGTATTTATTATATCATTAATATATATTAGTATTAATCGTATAGTTTTCACAAACGAACTGGTTATATCATTATCATTATCAATATTTATAATTATACAAAATGGCAATGAAATTAAATTTTAGTAACCTTATGCAGCTAGGAGCGGCAATATCTCCTTTACTACTCAGTTTCTTTTTGGTCATGCTTTCTGCTTTTAATTCCGACATAAAAGGTATCGTATATCTCGGCGGAGTCCTTATCGCGTCATTGATTAATTTCGTTATTATGAACACGTTAAATATCAAAATGCCTGGTCTCGTCCCGCCTAATTGTAATCTGGTTGAATTTCCGTTTAATTTAAACTCTTACATTAGCCCCGCATTCAATACCATGTATATTACTTTTACGCTTATTTATTTACTTATGCCAATGGTATACATGTCCTCTATAAATTATCCAGTTATCATTAGTATTCTAGCTATTCTTGTCTTAGATGCGGTCACCAAAGTAATTAAAGGGTGCACTAACTTTATGGGCGTCCTTCTAGGATGTATGGTAGGATTGGTTCTCGGTATTTTATGGTTTATCATATTTTATGCATCAGATAATAAAGATCTCTTATTTTTTAACGTTGACGCAAGTAACAAAGTCATGTGCTCACGACCAGACAAACAAACATTCAAATGTAAAGTTTACAAAAATGGCGAATTAGTTTCCACAATGTAATATATTTACTTTTTATCACTATTCCAATAATATTCAATAATATTCAATAATATTCAATAATATTCATACTCACCACATCAATATTATTTTTTTCTTGTTTTAATTTACAAATGCACTGCTGTTTTGATCGAAATATGATTTTAATGACCCTAGAAAACGAACACGTGCGAAAGTATCCATCATTAATCGCGGCGTCGAACTACCGGCATACCATGTATTCATAAAAGATATTACAACATCTTTCATTGACATTAATTCATATAATGGTAGGTCTTCTTTTTTGTAGATCGGTTTGTTAGTTCGAATATTGACCTTGTTGTGAAAGTCATGTAACATATTAATTAAATCTTCTTTCGTTCGTATTGATCCTACATGTAATTGTTTCATTTGCCGTTCTGCGTGCTGTCTACAATCGGTACAAGGTACGTTTGAACATATTCCTTTGATTATATTTATTATCGCTACTTTCTGACTATCAAAGTCGGTAGGTTTTATTTTACATGCCAGTACATGCATAAATTTCCATGCTGATTGTCCCCATTCTTTCTTTGATGCTAACATAATACCTATCTACAAATAAACATAAACGTAAGGGTGTATATACATACTAATAATATAATATATCTTTCATCATGACTAAATATGTAATATCAAATGATAATGACGATAGCATAGCTCTTGGGAAATGGACAGATTTACTATTAATTAGCGATAGTGATTCTGATAATGGTGAACTTGATACCACACAATCTCATTGTCTTATTTCTCATGAATTATTAGACCAAAACTGTATTACTTTACCATGTAACCATTTATTTAATTTCTTGCCTCTATATTCTGAACACCTGAAAAAAAATAAAAGGGTTCCTAATTTACATTGTCCTTATTGTAGAACAGTTCATATAAATACTGTTCTTCCTCATGTAAAACTACATAAATCTATGATATATAGACAAGGTATAAATCAACCAATAGAGTACTGTTTACCATTTCATAAATGTGATTACGTATTCAGTAGCGGAAAACAAAAAGGAAAACGGTGTGATTCTCCTGGATTCATTACGAATAACGGAAAATATTGTGCAAATCATCATAAAACAATACAGTTACAAAAAGAAAAGGAAATTACCAAAAAAAACAAGAATAAAATTAAAGAAGAAAAGAAATCACTCCAACAAAAGGAAAAGGAAGAAAAGAAATCACTCCAACAAAAGGAAAAGGAAGAAAAGAAATCACTCCAACAAAAGGAAAAGGAAGAAAAGAAAACACTCCAACAAAAGGAAAAGGAAGAAAAGAAATCACTCCAACAAAAGGAAAAGGAAGAAAAGAAATC
>Ga0213868_10005917_pt1 | contig 10895 bp, 10 predicted proteins | sample PICome_9_FD_160087 | JGI IMG/M metagenome (GOLD analysis project Ga0213868, IMG submission 160087) | Coastal seawater microbial communities near Pivers Island, North Carolina, United States - PICO127 | ecosystem: Environmental > Aquatic > Marine > Coastal | place: USA: North Carolina...
ACAATTGACGATTATTTCATTAATGACCTTTTAATTAATTATAAAATTTGGGATAGTTATGATTTACACTTTAAAATAACTAACTTACTTGACGAAAAATACGAAACAGCAAGAGATTACTCACAATTAGGAAGGACATTTAATTTTGGCATTCGTAATTCTTTTTAAAATTTAAATATTACTTTATTAATATGTTTAATTTTACTATATATTAACTTGAAATGAACTACATTAAACTAACATTAGGAATATTTACAGTTTTAGCGGCAAGTAGATTTATCCCCCATCCCCCAAATTTTACAAGCTTAATAGCCTTGAGTTTTTATGTGCCAGCAATTTTTGGGAAAAGATCTATATTAATAGTCTTATTCAGTTTTTTAATAACTGATTTATTTATAGGTTTTCATAATACGTTATTTTTTACCTGGGGTTCAGTTTTATTAATATCTCTATTGTCTCGGTTTTTTTTAGGATCTTTCCTGAGTAGAGTTTTTGGTGCTTTATGTGGGGCTGTCATATTTTTTATAATTACAAATTTTGGTGTTTGGTTTATGGGAAATTATGGGTTCACAACAAATGGTTTAATAACAACTTATATATTAGCTATTCCATTTTTTGGAAATACGTTTTTGTCTACAATAATTTATTCTCTACTTATAGAATGTTTGATAAAGTATAAATTTTTTAATAATTCATATAATTTAAGTTTGAGATAATTAAGCCCAAATTAATAGTGATTTTTTTTCAATTGATTACTTTTCATATTAAGATAGAAAGATCACAATTAAAAAATCTAAATTAAATTATGACTATAGAAATTATAAAAACTGGTCAACAAAAACAAATTACTAATTTAGATAATTTGCCAATTTATGATAGATCTCTTGTTAACTATGAAACTTATCATAAGCATATTGGTCATGCAGGTGTAAAACACTCTGTTGCAGTTCAAGCTACAAGAGGATGTCCATACCGTTGTTTTTATTGTGATGTTTATAAAACAACACTCCATCATTTTAGAAGATCAGTCGATAATATTTTTGAAGAAGTTAAAATGCTTCACGATTTAGGTGTTAAAAGAATTGAATTTATAGATGATATTTTCAATGTAAAAGCAAAGGATTTTAAACAATTTTTTAGATTAGTATTAAAACATAAATTAAAACTTAACTTTTTTTTTCCAAGTGCATTAAAAGGAGATCTTTTAGATAAAGAAGGTATAGATTTAATGGTTGAAGCTGGAGGATTGGGTGTAAACATTTCATTAGAGAGCGGATCAGCAAGATTACAGAAAGTAATGAGAAAAAATTTAGATTTAGATAAATTCTATAACAACGCATCTTATATTGTTGATAATTATCCACATGTTGTTTTAGGGCTAAATGCAATGCATGGCTTTCCAACAGAGACTGAGGAAGAGGCAATGATGACTTTAAATTTTATAAAAAGTTTAAAATGGATACATTTTCCTTATTTGTTAACTGTTAGAGCTTTTCCAAATACTGAAATTGAGAAATTTGCTAGAGAACAAGGTGTGCCTGAAGAGGTAATAAAAAAATCTCAAGACTTGTCATATGAGGATACATCGCCATCTTTAGTTTTTTCACAAGACTTTACAAAAGCGGTCAAAACCATGTTTTTAAAAGACTATGTTCTGAATAAAGAAAGATTAAAGACTGTTTTGCCACTTCAAATGAAAAATTTTTGCAAGGATGAGCTTAATCAAAAGTATAATAGTTATTTTCCAAGAAAAGTTAATAACATAGATGATCTTCTAAAAATAGCTGGAATAAAGAGAGAAGAACTCCAAAATGTTGAGCCACTTGATGAAAAAAAAATAGTGGTAGAAAATATTGATAAGAAATTTAAAAAACAATTTGTAAGTTATAAAAAAGACGAAAACGCGATCAAAATTTTATTAATTAATATGTCTGGATACTTTTCAGAAAAGGGTGACTCTCAAGAGAGAGCTCTTATGGAGCCACCTCTAGGCTTAATAGCCTTATTAAGCTATTTAAATAGAGAGTTTAAGTCTAAAGTTGATGGAAAAATACTTAAATCAAGACTTGATTTTGATAGTTTAGAAGAAATGAAAAATGAAATTAATAAATTCAAACCAGACATAATTGGTATTAGCGTAATGACCTTTTACAAAGATTTTGTTCACAGAGCTATGGATTATTTAAGAAAACATGGTATTGAAACTCCGATATTTTTTGGAGGTCCCTACCCAACTGGAGATTACAAGGAAGCATTAAAAGATAAAAATGTAGATATTTGTATGCTGGGTGAAGGTGAAGTTACATTAACTGATTTGGTTGGAAAAATGATAGACAACAACAATAAACTACCTAACAAAGACATATTAGAAAAAATCAATGGAATAGCATTTAGAAAAAGTGATGATTTTTCGAAATATTCAGACGGTAATAAAATAATACTTCAAAATAAAGTAGCTTAATTTAACTAATTTATTGTTTTATTAACTTAAAAACTTTTACCATAGCCTCAGATTTCTTCCAATCATCAATATCATCTATGTCAATATATTTAAAAGATGGCAAGATATATGCAAATGATTTTGAATTATAAATATTCAGTTTAGATGAACAAAAAGTTTTTGCATTAGCCCAATAAAACTGGCCAGCATCGTGAAAAGCTTTTTTTAGACTTTGAGTTTTTAATTTTAAACCTGTAAATTTTTTTTTAATCATAATATTTTTTTTATTGAGAAAAAAATGTCTTTGTATTGGAAATTCAAAAGCAGTAGATGAAAATACAAACTTAAAATTTTTTTTTTTTATTATATTTATTGATTTTATTAAATCTTTTGGATCTACCAAAGCAGCGGTAGCTAAAAGACAACATACGTAATCTATTTTTTCATTTTTTAAAATTTTTTTGATTTCATATTCAAGAACAGCTTGAACAGGAGTGTTGTCTTTAGAAATGAACTTGGGTCTTAAGGTTTCTGCAAAATTACCATATCTATTCACAATTTTTGAGATTTTTTTACTGTCCGTTGATACAATTATTTTACTAAAACAACCGCTTTCTTGTGCGGCTTTTATTGACCAGTAAATTATAGGTTTGCCATTAAATAATTTAATATTTTTATTTTTAATTCTTTTGCTTCCACCTCTGGCAGGAATAATACAGATATTATTCATAACTTTTAAAAAAATTTTTTATTGTAGATGTTATATATTTTAATTGATTTATTTTAAGAAATGGGAAAATGGGTAAACTCACGGCTCTTTCATAATATTGTTCACTTGAAGGGAACATTCCTTTTTTAAATCCTAACTTTCTAAAATATGGATGAAGATGTATTGGTATATAGTGCACATTTGTGATAATTTTTTTTTTTCTTAAATATTTTATAAATTTATTTCTATCTTCTAATTTAAATTTATTACCCATTAAAACAACATACAGGTGTAAACTTGAAATATTATTGCTATTATTTTTAGGTAAAATTAGAGGTAAACTTTTTAAATTTTTATCGTAATACTTCTTTATGGCAAGTCTTTGTTTAAAAAATTTATTTATTCTTTTAAGCTGACTTATACCTAGTGTAGCCTCAACTTCATTCATTCTATAATTAAATCCTAAATATTGTTGTTCATAAAACCATTTATTATTAGATTTTACTTTAAAAAATTTTTCTTCTCTAGTGATGCCGTGAGATCTAAGCATTTCCATTTTTTTAAACAAAAATTTATTGTTTGTCACAGCCATTCCACCTTCAAGAGTTGTGATAATTTTTACTGGATGAAAACTAAAAACAGAAATATCGCTAAATTTACAATTTCCTATTTTGTGATTTTTAAACTTAGAACCTAGTGCATGAGAAGAGTCTTCAAGAACTTTAAATTTGTACATAATACTTAATTTTTTTATTTCTTTTAATTCGCAAGGTTCACCCGCAAAATTAACAATAACTATAACTTTAGGTAATTTTTTTTTCTTTTCAGCTAACTTAAGTTTTTGTTTAAGATGATATATTGAAATATTGTAAGTGTTTATATCTATATCAACAAAATCTACTTTAGCTCCACAATATAAACCACAATTTGCCGATGCAACAAAACTATTTGGAACGGTCCAAAGATAATCACCTGATTTTAATCCTAACGATAAACAAGCAATATGTAAGGCACTTGTGGCAGAGTTTACAGCTACTGCGTACTTTACATCTACAAATTTTTTTATTTTATTTTCGAAACTGACAATATTTGGTCCGGTTGTAACTAATTTTTTTTTTAATACTTTTGTTATTAATTTAATATCAGTATTATCAATAGTTTGTCTGCTATAAGGTATCATTTATAGCATTTTTTTTATTAAGTTTTTTGATTTCCTTTACACTCAAAAACTCTTGATTGTTACGTGAATTATACTCAAAATCCTTCGCAACATATTTGCCTATTTCTTTTTTATAATTTTTTAAATATTTTTTTGAAGCATTAGATATTAAATTATTAGGAGTAATAACATAATATTTCTTAAAACCAATAACGAAAGATGATTCATCCTTTGATGAAAGTACTTCGTGTAGTTTTTCTCCAGGTCTAATGCCGATTATTTTTAGTCTTGTGTTGGGACTCATTGCTTTAGCCAAATCAACAATTTTAATTGATGGAATTTTAGGCACATAAATTTCGCCACCTCTCATATCTTTAAATGCATGATCAACTAAATCTATTCCTTGATTAATAGTAATCCAAAATCTTGTCATTCTTATATCTGTAATTGGGAAATATTTTGCTTTACTTTTAATTAATTCATCAAATAAAGGTACAACAGAGGCACGAGAGCCAATCACATTTCCATATCTGACAACAGAAAATTTAGTTGAAAAACCACCAAAATTGTTTGCTGAAACAATCAACTTATCTGCTGATAATTTTGATGCTCCATAAAGATTAATTGGATTTACTGCTTTATCGGTTGAAAGTGCTATAACTTTTTTTACCTTATTCTGAAGTGATGCCATTATTACATTTTGAGCTCCAATAACATTTGTTTTAATACATTCTATTGGATTATATTCAGCAGCAGGCACTTGTTTTAATGCAGCTGCATGTATAAGTAAATCCACATCACTTAAAGCTAAACTTAATCTTTCAAGATCTCTCACATCCCCTAAAAAAAATCTTAAGATTTTTTTATTTGTGAAATTAAATTTTTTTGACATCTCATATTGCTTCATCTCATCTCGTGAATAGATAATAATCTTTCTTGGTGTATAGTTTTTCAGTAAAAACTTTGTAAAACTTTTACCAAAGGATCCCGTGCCACCTGTAATCAGTATTGATTTATTGTTATACATATTGAATAAGCGATATTATTATTTTAATACATACCTAATTATAGAAAAGTAAAAAAATATAAAGATAAAAATGAAAATAAAACACTTTAATAACTCTTTTTTTTTAATAAAAACTGAAAATGTAAAACTGGTATGTGATCCTTGGATTGGCGAAATGGAGAATACAGGCACCTGGTCATATCCAAATATGAGTAAAAATAAAAATGTTTTAAATTTAATTAAGCCAGAATACATTTACATTAGTCACCTACACTATGACCATTTCGATAAAAAAATTTTAAAAAAATATAAATACAAAAAAACAAAAATTATTATAAAAAAATTTAAGGACTCAAGGCTTAAAAATAATTTAAATAAAATAGGTTATAAAAATATAATTCAGCTTGAGGCTTGGGAAAGCTATAATTTGAAAGATATAGAAGTGACGATGGTACCTTGTGATACTTCAAATTCAGAAAATATTCCAACTGAAATAAATTACGATATTGATACATCATTAATTATATTCGATAAAAAAAGAAAAATTTGCTTTTATAATAATGTTGATAATCCCATTAGCCTTAAGGGAATTAAGAAATTAAAAAATTATATTTATAAAAAATATAATAAGCTAGATATACTGTCAGCTGGTCCAAGGAGTGCTTCCGAATATCCACAATGTTTTTTAAATGTTAACAGAAACTTTGAAAAAAAAAGAATAATTGAAAAATGTATTAAAAGAACAGATAAAATTATTAAAATTTTAGCTCCAAAATATTTTATTCCCGCAGGAGGTTCTTATATTATTTATGGAAAATACAATAAACTCCAGAAATATGTTGCGCATCCAACTCTCGATCAACTTCAATCACACTACAAAAAGTTCAAAAAATTAAAATTTTTGAATTTAGATTGTGGTTCTTCAATAGATTTTTCTCAAAACAAAATATCTTTAAATGTTAAATATAAAGAAAAACCTTTAACAAAAAGTTTAATTAAAAAAAAATATTTTTATGAGAATTTCAAAATAAAAGAAATTAATTTAGCTAAAAAATTTAAAGAGGCAAAAAAAAACTACTTTAATACTTTGGAAAAATTAAAAATTAAAAAAAATTGGACAATCAATTTTTATTTGTATGATAATTTAAAGCTTAAGAATAATAAAATTAACAAAAAAATGTCTTTAGAATCTGTATTTTCACTTTCTGATGAAAAATATAAGACTAAATCACAAATTCTTAATTGCTATTTAGATAAAAAGTTATTTACTGTACTTTTAACAAACAAAAACTTTAATTGGAATCTTGCAATTGGTGGAAGTATAATTTTAATGGAACGTTTTCCTAACAAATTTGTACCCGATGTACCATTTTCTCTAAATTTTTTAAAATGTTAAGTTATCTACTTCTTTTCAAAATAAGAGATTAAATTTCTACCACATCCAAGATTTAATAAAGCCTTAGAATAATTAATATAATTTTCTAAATTTTTGCTTGCTAAATTAGTGAAATTTACCCTGATTGAATAAGCAATTTTTCCAAATTTTTTATTCTTATAGTAATCACTTTGTTTTGATAATAAAAATTGATCTATAGGATAGTCTGACAAAATTTCTTTTACACGAAAACCATTTGTTTGAAGCGTATTAATTAGAGATTTTTTTGAAAAATAACTCAAATGAACTGGTGGTGAATACCATGGCACTTTTGTTTTTTTTTTAATAGAATTTGATTTCATGTATTCATTTTGAATGATATTGAATTCATTTGGTACGTTAATGAAAAACATCCCTTTTTTTACAAGCTTTTCTCTCATCTTTAAAATAAATTTTTGTGGATCAATTACGTGTTCAAGAATCCCGTTTGCTATTATTGCATCAAATTTAATATTTTGAAAATATGAATCCTCTAAAATATCACCTTGATAAAATTTTATTTTTGAAAGTATTGATTTATTCTGAGAAGATATTCCATGAATTGAAAAATCTGCTGCATAGCAATCATATTTATTTTTAAGGAAAAAATTTGTAGTAAAACCCTCCCCACAGCCAATATCTAAAATTTTTTTTACTTTTTTTTTACTTTTTTTTATAAAATAGTGATAAATTTTATCTCTTACTAAAATAGCATTTATTTCAGCTTTAGAATATTTTTTTTGATATTGACCAAAATTTTTTTGATAAAACGAATTTTTATAAAAATTTTTAATATAATCTAAGCTATTTTTATTTGATTTTATTTTAAGAAGTGAATTTTTATCCAAAAATAATTGAAAATTTTTTTTCATTTTATATGTATTTTTTTTTTAAAATTTTATTTTTTTGTAAAAGTTTATATTCTTCAATTATTAAATTTAAACGAGATTTCAACTTAATAGTAATATCAAATAAATCATTTTGACCATCGGAGAAAGCTATCAGATCTCTCCTTAATTTTATATTATTATTATGCTTACCTGCCATAGAAATCTTTGGATATAAGTCTCTTTTTCCAAGGTTTGGTTCACAATAGATTTTTGTTATTGGTTTAGCACCCATTTCTAATGCATCAATTATGTCTTTAATCACATTAAAAGACTCTACTAAACCTTTTTCAGAAACTACATTTAAGTTGTCATCAGAAGTATGATATTCGGGATAATCACCAAATCTTGTTTTGCAAAAAGTAGCAACTGGTAAATCAATTCCTGGAGAACAATATTGCCTCTCATCTGAACCTCTTTTCAAAAAGTCATAAATTTTTTTATTTTTATTATGAAATATTGATGAATATAAAGCTTTATCTGACAAAGTATTACCGTTTCTAGATTTAATTAGAGTATAATTTTTTTCATCACCAACACAAGATAGGTTAAATCCACAGAAAATATTTTTTTTCATAATTTTATGAAATTTAGATAAATAAGAAATTGAACCTATGGTTTCAGGGCCTAGATAGAATCTATATGAATATTTTGATTTAGGATAGTTTGATTTAACATAAAGTAAAATTTTATTAAGTAATACTGGACCTGAAAGTTCATTGTTTGCCATTGATGGGTGGCAAACATAACTACTAAAAAATACCTCTTTTTTTAGCTGACCTTTCAAGAGAGCATGGCTGCATTCTAAGTGACCTTTAGAAAAATTTGAATCAATATAAACTTTATATTTTCCCGGTTTTAAATTTTTTTTTAAATTTTCTGATAGGCAAAATCCCCAATTCTTTTCATAATAACTTGTTACATATGGTATTGCGTTAGGTCTTTTTTTTTCTGTATGGAGATGTTTTAATAAATCCTTAAAGTCTATCGTTTTATTTATTGGAGTTGAATAGCCGACTATATGAAGATTATTTTTTTTAAAATCTACGATTTTTTTTTTGTCTTTAGAAATGTAAGCATCCTTAATATTCCACTCCTTTGGTATTGTCCAATCAAAAACTTTCTTTCCAGATTTAAATCTAACTCTTTTTAATTCAGGATTAATTTTCTCAAAAAATGATAATGTTTTTCTAATCCCTTTTCCGGTAATGGATCTATTTATAGGAAATAAATATTTTAGCCAATTTATCATTTAATATTAGTATTACATTTCATATAGTTTATGAGAAATGTTATATCAACAAATAATTTATATGAAAAATAGTGAAACAATACAGTTAGAAAAAATATTTTTAAAATTAAATATTAAAAAAAATGACAATATATATCTTGGTGTTGATTTGATGAAGACATCTCTTAATCTAAAAACAAAAATGAATTTTAATAAACTTTCTGAAATAATTCTTAAAACTTTGTCAAAAATTGTTGGTAGCAAAGGATCAATTGTTGTTCCTACATTCAATTTTCATTGTATAAATGAAAAAAAATTTGATGTAAAAAAAAGTCCTAGTAATTGTGGTGCCTTTAGTAATATTTTATTGAGAAAGTATTTTAAACAAAGGTCATTCCACCCTATGTATTCGTTTCTTTTTTTTGGAAAAAATAGTAGCTACTTCATAAATAAAAAAGAATTTAATGCATTTGGAGTTAAATCCATATGGCAGAAATTTATAGAAAATAATTACAAAATTGTAAGTTTAGGTCATCACTATAATAGGTCATTTACAATTGTACATCATTTAGAAAATTTATCTTCGATAGATTATAGATATAACAAAACCTTTAGTCTAAATTATAAAGATTTAAGTAACAAAATAAAAAAAATAAAGTTTCAATTTTTTGCAAGAAAAAAAAATAAATGTAAATACTCTGCTATTACGATTAAATGTGATCAGATTTTAAGAAAAAAAAGAATTTTTAAATTCCACAAATATAAAAAATTAATTTCATTTAATTTAAATTTAAAAAAAAGTTGTATGCTAATTCTTAATGATTTAAAAAAAGAAAAACCAGTTTTTGTTAATTATATTGATAAAAAAAATAATAATTTAAGAAATATTTTAAACAGTAAGAATACTTTTGAATTAGAACAATATTATACCACGAAATATTAAAACTAATTTAATTTGACTACTAATCTTCCAAATTTTTTATTTAATTGCAAAATTTTCTTTTTATTATTTAATCTATTAAGATGAATAGTATTAATGATACTAGATAAATCTGGAATTTTTGAAAATTTTTTAATTGCTTTTAATATAATTTCTCTCTCAATATTTGAGGTACTCTCTGCGTTAATTCCAACTAAATTTATTGCTCTCAAAATAAATGGCATAAAATTTATGTTTGAAACCTCACCAGCTATATTGCCTATTAAGTAATAATTCCCATTTCTTTTCAAACTTTTGATAGAATTTTTTATGTAATCACCGCCCAACGTATCAACGACACAAGAGTATTTTTCTTTTCCTAAATGAAATAATTCACTATGATTAATTTCATTCAAGTTTATAATATTTTTAAGCTTTATTTTTTTGAGTAATATTTTTTTATTTCTATTTCTCACTGATATAATTGTTTTATATTTTAAATGTTTTAATATTATTGAACAAATCAAACCAACTCCCGTTGTCCCTCCTATTATCAAAATTGGTTTTTTCCTATCTAAATTCTTATCTTCAATTATTTTTAATATAGTAAGAACTGCTGTAAATCCTGCTGTCCCAAACATCATTGATTTTTTATTAGATAATCCAGATGGAAGTTTTGATATCCAATTAACAGGTACGCAAATATATTGTGAAAGACCCCCCATGATTTCAATCCCCAAAGGTCTTGCTAAAATTATAACTTTTTGATTCTTTTTATATTTTTTAGTTGGTGAGAATATTATTTTACCTACATAATCTATGCCAGGTGTATGAGGAAATTTTCTTACTAAACCTGGATTACCTTTTAATAACAAAATATCTTTGTAATTTAAGCATGAATAATCTCCTTTTATGATAATAAAATTTTTTCTATAGATTTCCCTCAGGTTTGTTTTAATTATTTTAGAGCTTACAGCACCTTTTTTATTTTTTACTAAACATAAAGCATTAAAGTAAATATTTTTTTTCATTCAATTATATTTTAAATTTTTTAGGATCAATAAATCTAAATTCACTTTCTGAAACTTTTTTATTTTTAAATTTAATAAATGCTCTAGCATCAATAATAC
>Ga0213868_10005920_pt1 | contig 10894 bp, 6 predicted proteins | sample PICome_9_FD_160087 | JGI IMG/M metagenome (GOLD analysis project Ga0213868, IMG submission 160087) | Coastal seawater microbial communities near Pivers Island, North Carolina, United States - PICO127 | ecosystem: Environmental > Aquatic > Marine > Coastal | place: USA: North Carolina | collected...
GCGCCACCGCCGATCGACGGGAAGGCGAATCGCTTGTTGTTGAAAATGAAGAGACCTTCGAGAGAAGGGGGGCCGCTGTCGGCTGCAGTCGAACTGCCGCGGATCAGCCACGAATCCTGCTCGCGAGGGAACCCGAGCAGCAAGGCCTGCCACGTGAAGACGATGACGAGCAGCGTCGGAATGTTGCGGAAAAACTCGACGTAGACCGTGGCGATTTTGGTGAGCAGCCAGTTTGTCGACAGCCGGGCGATGCCGATCAACGTCCCGAGCAGGACGGCCAATGGGATGCCGACGATGAAGATCAGGAAGGTGTTCTTGACACCTGCGATGAGAGCATTCTGAATTGACGAGTTGGGGTCGAGTGGGCTGTCAGCAATCGAGATGCCACTCGGTTGATCGAGAAAGTCGAAGTTGAGTTCGAGACCGATCTCGTCGGTGCGAGCACGGAAGTTGGCCCACAGGTAGTCACCGACCGACAAGATGACGCCAAGCGCAGCGACCTGTGCCGCGATGACGAGGACTTTGGTGTCGCGCCACGGTGGTGGACCGCCGGCGCTGCCCTTCGCGGATCGGCGCGCAGACCAGACGGCGATGTAGATCCCGGCGAGGATCGCCAGGATCAGGATGAGTCGGAGTAGCCGTTCGAGCATAAGACCAGACGAGGGGTCGGTCGCCACAGTTCTGCGGCAACCGACCCCTCAGTTCGGAACTATCTGATCAGCGGAACGGAGGCACGTACATGAGCCCGCCTTCGGTCCACAAGGCGTTGGGTCCACGCTCGAGACCGAGGGGCGCCAGGTTGCGCTCGAAGATCTCGCCGTAGTTGCCGACCTGGCTGATGACGTTGGTGGCGAAGTCGGTGGGCAGACCCAAGCCGACTTCTGCGACGACCGAGTTGCCGTCGTCGTCTTCGATCGGCAGCCCGAGGAAGCGGCGAATGCCGGAATCCTCGCTGTCGGCGAAGCTGTCGATGTTGGCGGAGGTGATGCCGAATTCCTCAGCCTGGATCGTGGCCATGACTGCCCAGTTGACGACCTGGGCCCACTCGGTGTCACCATCAGCAACGACGGGGCCGAGCGGCTCCTTCGAGATGATGTCGGGGAGCACCGTCGTGTCAATGTCGAGCGTTGCTGCAAACGAAGCGAGTTGCGAGGCGTCGGAGGTCCACACTTCGCACTGCTCGGCCACGAAGGCGGGCTGCAGTTCGTCGTTCGACTCGAACTCGAGCGGGGTGAACGGGATGCCCCGGTCGCCCAACACAGCGTTCAGGTTCAACAGTGTCGTCGTGCCTTCGAGCACACAGATCGTGGTGTTGGCAGCGTCTTCGAGTGATGCAATGCCGCTGTCGGACCGCACCATGAAGCCCTGACCATCGTAGAACGTGGTCTTCAGGAAGTTGGCCTGCTCGGCGCCGTCGCGCGATGCCGTCCAGGTGGTGTTGCGGATGAGCACGTCGATTTCGCCGGATTGCAGCGTTGGGAAACGCTGTGCCGCAACGAGCGGAGTGACGTTGATGGCCTCGGAATCGCCGAGCACCGCTGCGGCGATGACCTTGCAGAAGTCGATGTCGAAGCCGCTGAATGCGCCGTCGGAGTCGATGATACCGAAGCCCGGGAGCGTGTCGTTGCCGCCGCATTCGAGGGTGCCAGCAGCCTGAACGGCGGCGAGCGTGCCGCCTTCGGACTGGGTCGACTCGACAACTTCGGTGTCAACCGGTTCTTCGACTGCTTCTTCGACAGCGACGCTGTCGCCTGTGTTTGCGTCCGCGTCGCCATCGCTGCTCGATGAGCAAGCAGTAGCGACGAGTCCGAGTGCCATGACGACACCCGCAGTGCGCTTCAGCGCATTCCCCCTACGAATCATGTGTTTCTCCTAAAATTGGTCAGCTTTCACGCTGCCGGGTTGATGTGATGACGATGCTGCTTGACCGAAGTCCGACGCGGTCGAATACCATCGATTTGTGGGACGTTAACACGGAAAATCGGCCTGTTGTTACGCGTCCGAGTTCAGCGAGACCGTCTCTGGTCGGAAAAGTTTCCGATCGGTTGGGCAGACTGTGACAATGTTCGATGCAAGCCAATCCGTTGTCAACGTCAATGTCACCGTGACCAAGTCCGTGCCAAAGGGGACGACTGCCGTGGCCTACGCGGTGGCGACCAAGGGCACTGTGGCGCGACAGCTCGGTGTCAACCGGGCAGGTCTCGCTGCGAACAACTTTGACGGCAAGGTCGGCCAGATGCTCGCCGTGCCGAACGGCGAGGGTGTGGCATATGCGGTTGGTGTCGGTGACCCCGACTCGATCGACCTCGCAGCGGTACGCACCGCTGCTGCCAATTTTGCCCGCGCTGCGAGCAAGCACACCCACCTTGCAATCAACCTTGCCGACCTCGGTCACCTTGACGCGAAGGCGGCCGGACGTGCTGTCGCCGAAGGCGCCCTGCTCGGCAGCTATCGGTACGTCGGCCTCAAGAATGACGAGAGCGGCGGGGCGAAGCTGACTGACCTGACCCTGGTCGCTGGCGACAAGCGCAGCAAAGGCGTTCGGCAGGGCGCCGACGACGGTGTCGTCGTCGCGCGTGCAGCGGCACTGGCCCGCGAGCTTGCGAACACCCCTCCCACGTACCTCAATGCCAAGGACATCGCGGTCAAGGCCGTTGAGATCGCGGCAGCAACCGGTCTCGATGTCGAAGTCTTCAACAAGGATCAGCTGACGCAGATGGGCTGCGGCGGCATGATTGGCGTTAATCAAGGCTCAACTGAGCCGCCGCGCATGGTCAAGCTGTCGTACTCGCCGCGCAACCCGACCGGTCACCTCGCGATGGTCGGCAAAGGTGTGATGTACGACTCGGGCGGCATCAGCCTGAAGCCCAGCAACCCGAGCCACGTTGCGATGAAGATGGATATGTCGGGCGCGGCAGCGGTGCTCTCGGCAATGTCGGCGCTCAAGGCGCTGAAATGCAAGGCCAAGGTCACCGCCTGGCTGATGTGCACTGACAACATGCCGTCGGGTAGCGCACTCAAGCTGGGCGACGTGCTCACGATGCGCAATGGCAAGACCGTCGAGATCCACAACACTGATGCTGAGGGTCGCCTTGTACTTGCCGATGGTCTGTCGCTCGCCGTGGAAGACAAGCCCGACGGCATTGTGGACATCGCCACCCTCACCGGCTCTGCGCTCGGTGCTCTCGGCACTGAGATCGCCTGCCTGCTTGGCACCAATCAAGACTTCGTCGAGCAAGTCAAGAACAGTTCCGCACAGGTCGATGAACCGGTCTGGCAACTCCCTATGGAGACACAGCGCTATCGCAAGTTGCTCGACTCGGTCGTCGCTGACATGCGCAATATCGGAGGGCCGTACGCCGGCACGATCACGGCATCAATCTTCCTGACAGAGTTCACTGGCGATGTGCCCTACGCCCACCTCGACATCGCCGGCCCGATGGAGAACCAGGCAGACAGTGGCGTCCAGGCCAAGGGCGCAAGCGGGTTCGGAACGCGCCTGCTGATCGATCTCGCCTGCAACTTCACTCCGCCGGCCGAAGGCGCCGCCCACACCGCCTAAGACCACTTGGTGCCTGGCACCATGTCGTCCATATCGTCTGTGTCGTCCATGAAGCAACCGAACATCCTTTTCATCATGAGCGACGATCACGCCGCGCATGCGATTTCGGCGTATGGGTCGAGCATCAACGAAACGCCGAATCTTGACCGCATTGCTGCGGACGGGATGCGGCTGAACGCGTGCTTTTGCACCAACTCGATCTGCACGCCGAGTCGCGCTTCAATCCTGACCGGCACCTACAACCATGTGAACGGCGTGACCACGCTCGACACGCATATGGACAACACGCTCGACACGTTTCCGAAGCGACTGCAGGCGGCGGGATACCAGACCGCCATGTTTGGCAAGTGGCACCTCGGCCATGGACCCGAGCACGATCCGACGGGGTTCGATCAGTGGCGCGTTTTGCCTGGACAAGGCCACTATCACAACCCTGTGATGTTGGAGCCGAGGAACGATGGTCGCGGACACGAGGTGATCGAACGAGGTGGCTACGTCACCGACCTGATCACCGACGACAGCCTGCGCTGGCTCGATATGCGAGACCCGGATCGGCCGTTTGCGCTGATGTGTCACCACAAGGCGCCGCACCGCACGTGGGAACCGAGCAGCAAACACTTCACGATGTACGACGACGTCGACATTCCTGAACCGCGCACGCTCTTGGATGATCACGAGGGCCGCGCCGACGTGGTCAAAGCGATGGAGATGAGGATCATGGACCTCGATCCGATCATCGACCTCAAGGCACTGGTACCCCCAGGTCTGTCCGAACGAGATGAGATCAGCTGGCGATATCAGCGGTACATCAAGGACTACCTCCGAGTCATCGCGTCGATCGACGACAACGTCGGGCGGATGCTTGACTGGCTCGACGACAACGGTCTGGCCGACAACACCCTGGTGGTCTACACCTCTGATCAGGGCTTCTTTCTCGGCGACCACGGATGGTTCGACAAACGCATGATGTACGAAGAATCGCTCGCCATGCCGTTCCTCGCTCGACTTCCCGGGGTCATCCCAGCTGGCTCGACCAGCGACGCCATGGCCGTCAACGTCGACTTCGCTCCGACGTTCCTCGATCTGGCCGGCGCCGATGTGCCCTCAGAAATGCAGGGCCGCAGCCTGTTGCCGGTTCTCTCCGATGCCGAGCCCGACGACTGGCCGGAGTCGATGTACTACCGGTACTGGATGCACGGCGACTGGGCGCACAACGTGCCAGCGCACTACGGGGTGCGGACCAAGACGCACAAACTGATCGGTTACTACAACGACCCGCTCGGCCAAGCGGGCGCCGAGGGTCCGGTGCAGCCGCCTGAGTGGGAACTCTTCGACCTGGTGGCGGACCCGGCAGAGATGCGCAACGTGATCACCGACTCGGCCTACGGCGCCGTCGCTCGTGAACTCCAGATCGAGCTTCGGCGCCTGCAGACAGAACTCGGCGACGAACCCCACGCCAACGCCGACGCCGAGCTTGATCGGCTGCTGATCTGACTCCGCCCGCCGCCTCCAGTCCGAAGTCTGCCGTGGGGTTGGAGCACATGCCCGGGCTGGACGGACTGCGCGGCGTTGCAGTGGCCGCGGTCATCATCTATCACTTTGAGCCGTCGTGGCTCCCCGGCGGCTTCATCGGCGTCGATGTCTTCTTCGTGTTGTCCGGCCTCCTGATCAGTTCGTTGCTGCTTCGCGAACGGACGGTGACCGGAACGGTGGATGCTGGACGTTTCTTCGTGCGGAGACTGCGGCGCCTCATGCCAGCTCTCCTGCTGCTGCTCATCGCTTTGGCGGTCTATGCAGCGACCTGGGCCGACCCGGTTGAGCTCTCGCGGCTCCGCAGACATGGATTCGGGACGGTGACCTATGTGTCGAACTGGATTTTCATCGCTGACGGTACGACGTACACGGACATCGTCGTTGGTACATCGCCGCTGCGGCATGTCTGGTCGCTTGCCATCGAAGAACAGCTCTACATCGTGCTTGTCTGCGGCGTCATCGGTACGGCCGCCCTTGTCTCGACAGATCGCCTCCGCAGGTGGTTCGGAATCCTGGCCGGACTGCTCGCCGTCCTGAGCGCGGTGTGGATGGCCTGGCTGAGCATCGGCGGGGCATCAACCGAACGCACCTATTTCGGTACGGACACGCGGGCCCATGCAAGGCTCATCGGTGCGGTGATCGGAGCCATGCTCTTTGGGCGTCCGGCGCCTGACCGGGCAGCGGTGCGGTACGGGGGCTGGGCAGGCCTTGTCGTGCTGGCCGTCGTCGCCCGCTTCGGCGCGGAGGATGCCCGGTGGTTGCATTAGGGGGGATTCCTCGTTGTGGCGATCGCCGCTGGAGCGGTCGTGATTGCCGGCGCGTCCAATCGGTCGATGCGCGCCGGATTCTCAGTCCGCCCGCTGGTTGTTGTTGGGATGCTGTCCTATGGCCTGTACTTGTGGCACTGGCCTGTGCTCGTCATCTTCGATCAACAACGCACTGGTGTCGATGGGCTCCCCCTGATGCCGCTGCGCCTCATCATTTCCGTTTCGGCGGCGGTGGTCAGTTACGCCCTGGTGGAGCGGCCGATCCGCGGCGGAGCGCTCGGACGGAGATGGGGCCGAGGGGCCGTTGTGCCCGCTGCACTGTCCGTTGCGCTGGTGCTTGCCGTCTTCGCACGATCGACCGCTGTGCCTGCGTCGTCTGCGGTCACGCTGCAGGCAGATGCCCCCGGGTCAACGTTCGAGCCGTCCAGTCTCCCTGAGACGACAGACCCACCTGTTCGCGGTACCGCCGTCTCAGATGACGGCATCGCGCCTGCGACGACTGCTGCCCCACGTCCAGTCAAGTTTGCTGTGCTCGGCGATTCGGTCGTGCACACGATTATCGGTGGCGAGGTCAGCGCCGTCGGTCTGCAGTTCACACAATGGACACCGGAGCAGACCACGTTCGACCCCCAGGTTGTTGAGGTGACGTCGATCGCGAAACCGGCGTGCTCGTTTCTGCCGGGTGAGATCGCCGTTCTGGAACCGAACGGGTCGTTCAACCACGCATCGCTGGAACGGTTCTGTCAAGGCTGGAGTGCTGAGCTTGATGAGGCGCTCAATTCCGCTGATGTGTTCGCGGTGCACCTCACGAACGATCTCGAAGACCGGTGGATAGATGACGGTCTGTTCGAGTTCGGCACCCCCGCGTACTTCGAGCTCCTCGGGTCATTTCTCAACAATTTGCATCTCCGGACGAGAGCGGACAAGGTCCCGATGTTGCTCGTGGCCTCCGCGCCGAGGGGAGAGCCGTCTTGGAGAGACGACCCCGGGAACCGGGAAGCGATGGTGGCGGCGTTCTACGAGCAGTGGGCATCGGCACGTCCAGACGTGTCGACGGTCGACATGGGCGCCCTCATCTGTCCGGGAAGTGTCTGCCTCGACGAAGTCGACGGGGTCGAATGGCGGTGGGACGGCCGCCACTACACACGGAACGGAGCGTTGGGTGTTGTCCGCTGGCTGACCCCGATCATCTTGGAGGCGGCGTTGAACGATCCGCACGCCAGGTGATTGGGTTCGTCAGCGCACATCGAGGCGCGTTGCGTTGTCGGTGACTTGCTCGGCGACTGCCCGCGGCACGCCGAGCGCTCGGAGCTGTGGCTCGATGAGCGTTGGGTCGTCGCCGACTTCGAGCATGGTCATCGCGAATTGGTGGGCTCGTCCGAGGGCATCGACATCGATCGTGGAGGTCTGCCATTCGTGGTGCAGTCGCTGGAGATCGTGGGGCATTCTTCGAAGGTGGCGGTGGGCAACATCAGGAATACGGCGGCGCACTGCGAGGCCGCCGTCGGGGAGTTGGTGTGCCAGGCCGAACATGACGCAGCGTTGCAGCGCCTTGGTAAACGGCGACGACCGACCGGACCTGAAACTCAATCCCATCGCGGCAGCCGTAGAAACGAGGTCGAATGCGAAGCCTTCCGGATGCTGCTGGAGCCCAGCAGCGAGACGCCGGAGCAACCATGTTGCGGTCGGGCCGAGCACGCCGAGCCAGATCGTTTCGACGTAGCCCGATCGCGGATCGTGTCCGTTGTCGTCGACGAGCGGATCAATCCATTGGCGGACGTTGATCAGTGCATTGGACTCGACGTCGCTCGATCCAGTTGCGGGTCGGTGATCATCGGCCGGACTCGTGAGACGGCTGATTTCTGAGTGGAGCGACACGTCTGGACCTCGCAAATGATCGTGGTGCGCCGGGGATGGCGCCGGTGATGCTGGAGGAGGCCGGTACTCAATCAGTGGGCTCGACCGTGGAACAAGAGGAAGGTCGCGGTGCAGGAGCGACACTGGCAGCATGATTCGCCGCGTCACTCCTGTTGGTCACGCCCTCGTCGGTCTCAGCGTTGTGGCCATGACGGCGCTGGCAGGTTTCGGGGTCATTGGTGCCGGTCACCAGGCACTCTTTCGGCCCGAACACTTCGACGCGAAACAGGTCACGGTGCGACCAGAGGGAGTCGATGGCATTCGGATCCGTGAAGTCGTCGACATCGACTTCGGACTCACTGAACGTCGCGGCTACCAGCGCGATATCCCAGACGACTTTGGTGTGCCCGTCGATATCGCAGCGTTCTCGCCGGATGCAAACGGCGAGGTGACCAGCAGCAACTTCGGGAGTCGTACTCAGATCCGAATCGGCAACGCCGGTGTCTTTTTCACCGGCCAGCATCGGTACGAACTCGAGTACACGTTGCCGGCCGCGGACGTGTCGAACGGGGTCCTCGCCGTGGACATCATCGGGACCGACGAGACGTTCACGACTGACCGGTTTGAAGTGGTGCTGACCGGGTTCGTGCTCGACAATGTCCGTTGTGACACCGGTGGACTCGGCCAGTTCGGTGGATGCGACTTCACCAGGTCGGAAAGCGGTGACTACATCGCGGTCATCGAGCCGCTCAATCCTGGTGAGGGCATCACGGTCGGCGGAACGATTGTCGCCACAGCCCCGACCAACTTTGATGCGGCACCGGCCCTCCCCGAGCGGAATCCGACGGGATTTCGGCCGCTAGGCCTTGCCGTGCTGCCGGCGGGAGTCTTGGCCGCAGTCGGCATGTTTGTGACGACTCGTCGCTACGGCAGCAACGAGGTGCACGGTGCTGGTGGAGCAGCCGACGCTGCATTCGGCGATCTCCCGACCCCACGGAACGGTGATCCCATTGCCGACGTCGCAACGTACCGCGTGCCGGACAGCCGACTTGCAGACCTGGCGACCATTGAGTTCGTCCCGCCCCGCGGCATCGAGCCATGGCAGGCAGCAGCGCTGTTGACCGAGCGTGTGGACGACGACACGGTGTCCGCGTGGTTCTCGGAGATGATCGCGCGCGATGCGATCGCGGTGGATGACGACGACATGCTTCGTCGTGGAACCGACGTCTCGCGGCTCAGCGCAATCGACCGGGCACACATCGACCGGATCTTCTCGTCCGGTGACGCCATCGAACTTGGAAAGTACGACCCGAACTTCCGCAGCGCGTGGAGTGCAATACGAAGTGAACAACTCCGATTCGTCGCCGAGGCCGGATGGTGGACCCGCGGTGCGCCAGGTACACCGACGGTCAGCTTCACTGCGCTCACGAGGTTGCTCGTACCGCTCATCTTCATTCTGGTCATCAGTGCGAGCGCGTTGGCGACCGCTGGGCGCAGTTTGCTCACAGCAGTGTCGCATCCGCTGGTCGCGCTCATACTGAGCGTGCTGGTGGTGACCGCATGCGCGTTCCTTGTGTATCAATCGTTGCTGCCGTCGCGTTCGGCGACGGGTTCTGCGCTGACCCTGCGGTCGGAGTCATTTCGTCGCTTCCTTGCAGCAAGTGAAGGACGCCATGTCGAGTGGGCGTGGAAGCACGATGTTGTGCGCGAGTACAGCGCCTGGGCAGTCGCGCTCGGTGCCGCCGATGCATGGAAGCGGGCCATCGAGTCGAGCAATATTCCGCATCCGGAACGAGTGCTGCACGGGCCGCTGTTCGTGTACAGCTCCGCAGGTTCGTTTCGGGCAGCGCGAACCGCGCCGTCGTCATCGGGAAGCGGGGGTGGCTTCAGTGGTGGCGGAGTCGGCGGTGGCGGTGGCGGAGGGAGTTCCGGGTCGTGGTGACCCCACACGCGTGACCGGGAATCCTCCGGCCCCGCAAGCCATCAGCACGTTGTCGAAGGGTCCGACGTCGTTTGCAGCGCGGATCGCACTATCTTCACGGCGGTGGCCGACACCCCGGAACCGAATTTCGCGCGCCGGCGCGGTGTTCTTGCCGGTGCCGCTGTCGTGGCCGTGGGTCTGCTGATCGCCATCGGCGTCGGGCTCGCCAAAGGGGGCAGCACCGACACGCTGTCAGATTCGCTGCCCTCAACGAGTTCTGCCACAACGAGCCCAACGACGACCACGGTGCCGCCGGCAACGACCACCACCACGACCACCACCACGACGACCACGACGACGACCACGACGGTGCCGGTCCCGACGACCATTCTCGACAACGGCGTCCCGATCTGGGAACCATACGAACCGCTCCCAGCACTTGACGGATTCGCAGCGCTCACTGGCGAACCGGCGGGAACCGATGTCTCAAACCGTGCGATCATCGCGGCGAAGATCGATAACTACCCTCGGGCGCGGCCGCAGTGGGGGCTCGATCAGGCTGACGTTGTCATTGAAGAGAACGTCGAGGGTGTCACCCGATTCGTCGCGTTGTTCCACTCTCAGCTGCCCGACCGACTGGGACCCGTCCGGTCGGCCCGCACCGGGGACCTCGACATCCTGGCGCCGATGAACCGGCCGATCCTTGTGTGGTCGGGCGGGAACGGTGGTGTCACGAACTGGGTCGAGTCGGCTGCCCGGTCTGGTGTTCTGGTGAACTTCACCGCGCAGAAAAGCCCGTGTTACAACCGCAACTCGAGTCGAAGCGCACCGCACAACCTTCAGCTCAACCCTTCGTGCGCTCTCGACAATGCGCCGACGGCAGGTGCGGCTCGACCGCTTTGGGCAATCGATCCCGCATGGACGCCACCCGCCGACGTCGGAGCGGTACCGACGGCCGCATTCAATGTCGGGATGGACGGGGTGTCGGTCGATTGGGTCTGGGATGCCGAGTCGTCGAAGTACCTGCGATCGCAGAACGGCAATCGTCACACGGCAGCGTCGGGTGCGCAGATCGCCGTCGACAACGTCGTCGAACTGCTTGTGTTCCATGCGCCGTCGCCGGTCGATGCCCGCTCGCCGAATCCGATCACGGTCGGCGTAGGCGCAGCTGCGGTGCACCGCAACGGCGAGAGCATCCCAGGAACCTGGGAACGCACGACTGCGTACGACTCGTTCACGATACGCGACGCCAAC
>Ga0213868_10005923_pt1 | contig 10891 bp, 16 predicted proteins | sample PICome_9_FD_160087 | JGI IMG/M metagenome (GOLD analysis project Ga0213868, IMG submission 160087) | Coastal seawater microbial communities near Pivers Island, North Carolina, United States - PICO127 | ecosystem: Environmental > Aquatic > Marine > Coastal | place: USA: North Carolina...
GGGAGCAACAAACTTATCAAGCTCAGCATCATAAGTGAAACCGAAACCAGGGAAAACACCCCTCACACTGCCGTTGTAGGAGCACTGCAACCAAGTCCCCTCCATGCCTAGGGAAGCAATGAAAGCCTGCCCTAGCGCTTCCTGCTCATCACCGTTCTCATCAGTGAGCACACCGTTGTTCACCACGATGACTTCTTGAACCTTGTTGTCAGAATCTATCCGCGCAAAATGTGCCATTAGACCGCTACCCTCACTATTACAATTCCTGAACCGCCAGAAGCCCCAGTGGTGTTGGCTTGGAAAACCCCACCGCCACCACCTCCAAGATTGGTTCCGCCGTTTGTTGCAGTCAAATTTCCTCCAGCGCCTCCGCCACCTGTTCCCCCTGAGCCTGAAGTAGAACTACCACCCCCACCCCCTCCGGCATAAGTAACAGACGAGCCGGTAATAGACGAAGCCGCACCATTTCCGCCATTGCCCCCATTGTTTGAAGTCGCATTTGCTCCTGAGGCTCCTGCGCCCCCACCGCCACCTCCGGCTTCACCAGCCGCATTTCCGCCATTGTTCCCAATTGGTGAAATACCATTACCGGCAGTCCTAGTTACTCCAGTGTTAAAGCCCCCAGCGCCACCTCCTGAACCGCCGTTCTGACCAGCGTTGCTCCTCGCACCAATATCAGGGAAATCATAGGATGCGTTACCACCGCCACCTCCGCCAGGACTAAAAAAATCACCAATCCTTGAAGTGTTACCGGAAACACCAGTTAGCCCGTAGTTATCTCCAGCAGATGCTTGAGAAGCCCCACCAGCCCCAACAACAACTGTCGCAGTCCCAGCACTTAAATAAGCCTGAGCGACAGATAACATCCCTCCACCTGCGCCTCCGCCCCCACGGCTTACACCGCCTGAGCCTCCGCCACCGATAACAAGCAGCTCAGCAAACCCAGCCGTCCCCACAGTAATAGACCCAGAACCCTTAAATTCATAAATATCATAGGTAACACCATCAATAACTTCTCCTGGTGTTATATCTGGAGCACCTGTTGTGGAAGATATTACAGCAGCTCCGGGAGTCGGAAGCCCCCACGCCGAACCATCCCAAACCTCAAGTACGCCAGCGTTAATTCGCATAACAGGGGTACCACCAACATCCTGCCACTCATTAAACTTCAAAGTAGTCACTAGATCGTCACCCCAAACAATGCTCGAACCTCATCCACAGTAAAGGTGTCGCCATCAGAGCTTTCCCAAGTACCGAAACGGACAGTACTAGCCATTAGAAACTCACCGTATCCGTTCCCGCGGTAAATGTTGTTACTTTAGAGTCTCCCGAAGTTGTTGTGGAAGATGTCAAGCCGGTGCCAATCGTAAGCGTTATGCTTGATGGATATTTCAAAATAACAATGCCGGAACCGCCCGAGCCGCCAGTCGAACCAGATAGTTGTCCACCTCCACCACCAGAGCCCGTGTTGACAGTTCCGGGTTCTGCGTTCACCGGTCCGGTTTCTGACCCCCCGTCACCGCCACCGCCCGAGCCGCCAAGACCGCGGCCAGCGTTGCCTCCGCCTCCGCCACCCCCAGCGCGAGTCACTGAAGAACCTGTAATTGAGGAGGCTAAACCTGCCCCACCGTCACCAGCCTTCCAAACCGGCGAAACTTGAGAGTCTTGGCCGACTGCTCCCGCGCCACCGCCTCCCCCGCCGTTGTAGTTGATTGTTCCCTCGCCACCGTTGTTTCCCTGCAAAGGGATACCCAAACCGTCTACGAAACTGTGAGCGCCGCCACCGCCTGAGCCGCCCAAAACCCCGTTCTGGTATCCCCCACCGCCACCACCGTTAGCGACAATAAACCCAAACGTCGAGTTTCCACCCAGAGCCCCGCTAACGGGAGAACTGCTACCCGTACCACCGGCACCAATCTCAATAGGGTATGAGCCCCTGCCCAAAACACCCGTTTTTTCAAGGTATCCACCAGCACCACCACCGCCACCGCCTCGACCGGTTGACGAAGAACGCGCCCCAGCGCCTCCACCACCGATGACAAGAACCTCAACAGTAGGCGAAGCGCCAGTCGCACCCCATGCAGCACCGTCCCACACCTGCAACTCACCACCACTGAAACGGGCAACATTAGTCCCATCGGAAGATTGCCAGGTATCAAATTTTGCAACACTAGCCATTCAGCTACCCTCCAAAATCTGCTTGTGCATTGTCTTTATCGGTGATCGGAACACCTTCGCTGTTCTGCCATTCATCAAAACGCATGGTAGACATTAGCCAGCCACCTCCATAAGGACAAAAGAAGAAGCCCCGCGTGGTCTATCAGCAAAATCAGAATCCTCCGCACTCCTATTCACATACACTGTTTGTGTAGCGCCCCCAACGTTAATAGCCCTGACAGTGTAAGTTCGAGAGCTAGTGTCACCAGGCAAGTGAACAACCGTAAGACCGTGGCTCAGAGTGGCCTCAGCATCAGTTGAAGGAGTCCTACCGGTAGCGGTGACCCTGATTCTCGCAGATGCCGCATCCCCAATTTGCAAAAGATTTGTTCCATCAGATACCGCAACACCAGTATTAGCTTTATTTTGACTGTTTGCCACGATACCCAAAGAAACGATTAGTAGAAGCTTGTTGGACGCATTGCTTAAAGCGTGAGTAATTGATAAATCGGTAACGGTGGCGTTTGCCCCGGAAGCTAACGAAGAACTAAAAGTGTCAGTTTTTACTACTGATTTCACATCAACAATAGACCCAGCAGGCAACGCAGAGGCGGGTAAGTCAGTGGCGTTAGACAAGTCCAAGTTAGACCCAGACGCAATATCCACCACATAAGAATTAGCAGCTAAACCACTAAGCGTTCCAACTGAAAGTTCACTCATTACACAATACTCCAAGCAGATCCGTCAGAAACCGTTACCGTTACCCCGTCGGCAATAGCGATAGGCCCTGCACTCAAACCATTATACCCTACTGGAACAGTATAGTCTGCACTAATGGTTTGTCCGTTTAATTTGATTACGTCTGTGTAGTCATCGTTTTCCCATTTGCTGGTAGAAGAGTTGTAGCGTAGGAAATCTCCATCAGATACCGCTGCAATTTCAACATCAGAAATCTCATCTAGTGTTTGGAATCCAGAAACGGTAGAGGCAATTTCAACCCATTGAGATCCATCTACGTCTGTGTAGTAAATATAAGTTTTACCAGTTGTGGAGTTGAACCAAATATCCCCCGCTTCGGCTGGAGTTGGTGCTGTCTCGGCAACGGTAAAGCTTCCGCTACCGCCACCGCCTTCGCCAGGAATCCAGTTGCCAGAAGCAGAATCATAAACTAAAGAATTTCCATCTGCAAGACCTGTTAGGTCAACGTCAGAAAGAACGCTAAGTGAACCGTAGCCATTAGGGTTTCCAATTTCAACCCACTGAGAAGAATCTACATCGTCATAGTAGATATATGCCTTACCAGTAGAGGAGTCAAACCAGGTGTCTCCATTCCCTGGACCAGAGGGTGGTGTTTCAGATACAGTAAACTTTCCACCTGCGTCTCCTGGAAGGAAGGTACCGGTTGCAGAATCATAGATTATAGCATTGCCATCTTGAATTCCAGTTAGATCAACATCTGTTAGACCACCTAGGTCTGTAGAAATATCTACCCATTCGACATCAAAATCTGTAGCTGATGCTTTTGCTAGAACCTGTCCCGTCGTACCACCTGGCTCTAAGGTTTCAATATTGTCAACATATTGCTTGGTAGCAGCGTGCAGAGCACTTGTTGGGTCATTAGCTAGAGTGAGGTCTCCAGTCATGGTGTCACCAGACTTGTCTACCTTTTCTCCAATTGAGTTAGTTATTGTTGTTATAAAGTCTTCGTCATCGCCAATTGCTGCGGCAAGTTCATTAAGGGTATCTAAAAGTTCTGGGGCACCGTCAACAAGATTTGATACAGCTGTAGAAATTCTATCGGTAACAGTATTTCCTGCAGTACCGTCTACTGTTGCATCACCGATCAAGTTGTCTGTGTATGTATTTGCGTCTGATTCTGAAGAAGCAATTCGATCTGTTACGGTATTACCAGAAGTTCCATCTACTGTGGCATCACCAATAAGATTGTCGGTATTTGTGTTAGCAGCTGTTACGGCATCAGACTCTGCCGTGTCCACATATTGCTTTGTAGCGGCATGTAGGTTTGAAGTTGGGTCATTGGCTAGCGTTAGGTCGCCAGTCATTGTGTCGCCGGTTACGTCTACCTTGCCATCGAGATCTGTAGCAATATTTGTAAAGAAGTCTGGGTCATCTCCAATTGCTGCCGCAATTTCGTTGAGGGTATTAAGAAGATCTGGGGCACCATCTACAAGGTTTGTAATTGCAGTATTAATAGCAGTAGTAACATCTGCTTCGTTAGAAAAGTAATCTAGATTAGACCAAGTGTTTACGCCATCACCAATTTTAAAACGACTATTGTCAATCTCAAAACCGATTTCACCTGCGCCAAGAACGGGGTTGTCGGAAGCCCACTGAGAGGCTGTGCCCCTGCGCTGCTGCATTCTGGTTAACATATGATTATTTAATCCCCAATCCTAAATATCATTATATCATTTAAATCACGGAGCATCCGAGTTTTCTGGAATTGAAGAGGGTGTTCCGGTGTTTGAGCCATAGTGATAAAGTCTAAACGCTGTTTGAATATCTGCATCATCTGCGATACTAGGAATCTGGGTACTATATACGCTTCCAATATTTTCTGGCATTATGACTCAGCCTCTTTCATTTAGGGGACCTCCTCTTGGGTAGTTATTGGGACAGAAATATTTGAAAGTATTAGTGGTGTAAGTCCTTCAAAAGTTTGGGACTCTCCTTCGTCATTATAAGACCCAATTGCAATCAGATAAGGGGTTTCTGCCGCTAGACCCGTAAAGGTATAGCTTGTCTGTGGAGTTCTGGCTGTTGGCTCTGCTAATAATGCCATCTGAATGGTGGCGGGATCTGTTGTGTAGGGCAAAATATAAACCCTATAACCCTCCACAATGCCGCCAGATATTGGTGCGCTCCACCCCACCGAGATTGAGTTTGTTGTTACAGATAAAACCGTTAGGTTTATTGGATTATCTGGAAGGGAAGGTGGTGTCACTATGGAAAGTTCTCCTCCATCGATTACATCAATAAAACTAAGGATGTGATTAATATCTGTTTCTGTATCTAGCAAAACATCATTACCGTTTACCGTCGCAGTGGTACCCTGAACCACAAGACCGTTCTTGATCTTGAAATTTTTATCTGTTGTGGCCAAAACCACTACCCCCTACGGTTAGACGAGCAATGTGCCAGATACAGTTACAGTTGAATTGTTGTTTGCGGTAGTTACCAGAAGTCTTACATCTGTGCCAGAAACGTCAGCAGAAACCGATCCCAAGGCGGTGCCGGAAGTGCTTACAATACCATACTCTGTAATTGCTACATTGTCAGAGCTATCCAAAGTAATCAATACCTTAGATACTTCAGAGTGGGTACCTGTGCTAATCTTTACGAGATATTCTGCAGAGCGGTGATTTGCTTTAGCAAATGTATGAGCTACTGCCTGACCAGCTGTTGCGACTGCTCCGCTAGCAGCAACCTTCTTTGCAACATCATCAATGTTGAGGGAAGGAAGCGTAAGCTCTCCAGTCATGGTGTCGCCAGACTTGGAAACCTTTGAAGCAATGTCGTTGGTTACTGTAGTTGCAAAGTTTGCATCGTCTCCTAGTGCTGCAGCCAGTTCGTTAAGCGTGTCTAGGGCTGCTGGTGCAGAATCTACTAGGTTTGATACTGCTGTGTCGGTATAGGTGTTTGCATTGGACTCTGCTGTGGCAGCTGCTCCAGCTGCATCATAAGCAGAAGCTGTAGCATCTAGAGCACGCTGATCTGTAAAGTAAAGGTTTGTAGAACCTTCTGTCAAATCATCTGTGGTAGAGTCGCCAACACCGTTCTCTGCAACAAACGAAATTGTTCCGCTTGCGTCATCATAGGTTACAGAAATGTTTGTCTGAGTTCCTCCAGCAAGAAGAGCGGCAAAAGCATCTTGTGCCCTCTCGTCTGTGAAGAAAAGCTTAGTCGAACCTTCTGTAATATCATCCGTTGTATTAGCGGCAGTAAGAATGTTATTGCCGTTAACTGTAGCTGTGGTACCTTCAACGACGAGGCCATTCTTTATTCTAAAGTTTTTATCTACTGTTGCCATCTTTTAATCTCCTTTTATGCCTTTAGTCCCATACGAGCAAATCGAACAGTGACTGGCGTAATAGCAGGATCGGGGGTACAAGAAATGTTCACAGTACTTCCGCTCCTTGAGACGCTGATAGTTCCAATATCCCCATCGTTGTCTATAACACCATACTCACTTACACTGACATTTACAGCATCCATGAGTAGTGTTAGTTCGGTAGCATAAAATTTATTTACGCTACCTTCATTTTTTGATATGGAAACAATGTATTTCACCATTCGCCATACCGTGGCATCAAAGCTGTCAATTACGGTTTCATTTTCAATACCAGCAATAGTATTTTCGTTGTTCCCGAAAGTTCCCAGATCTGTTGCCTGTGCTGCCAGGGTATCAATAAGATTGATATAGTCTTGCTCGCCTGGCTTATCGCCACGCTCAAAACTATCTTTTACAAGCTCAAGAGGCACCCTAGACATAGGTCTATTATAACATTGCTTTTATTTAAAGGATGTAGTTATTAAAACCAATAATCTGAATTCCGATGGGTGGAGGATTATTTGCGTTGTAAGTTGCTAGATTAATGTTTTCTAGTCTAATTCGAAATGGCAAAATATTTTCTACCTTTGCCTTTGGCAGATCTTGAGAAATCTTGACTTTAAAAATATCGGTTTGTTTTACAGACTTTACTTTAAGATAGTTAATATCTGTTAGTTTAACTTTAGCCACTTTGGGTAACATCCTCAATGACTATCATAGAGCCTTGTACAACTGTCCAAACACGAGTGGCATCAGTTAGCTGAATATCGAAGATGTCTCCAGTTTCTAGAATTTCTGTTTGAACAGAAGAAAGAGAAACCGTAAACTCTCCATCGGTGTCGTCAATTGTTGCAGCCGGAATAACGTCTGCAATCAAAGCTCCATCTCTACGAATTTCCATTTCAATGGTCCAATCCGGAACGTTGATAGGCTGACGAGCATCGTCTGTTACGTAAACTCTAAAAGAAGCTGTGTCCCCTCGCACCACTGTCCAAGTCACTTGTGGCGGGGTAGCTCCAACGGTATATCCTCTAGTGGCCATGATACTTCATTATATCATCTATTCGCATACATTAAGAGATATTTTTCTGGATCAACATTTTCTCCTTCGACCAAAAGCTCAAAATGTAGATGCGCTCCTGTGGATGTTCCAGAATTGCCTACCGTTCCAATAATGTCACCAGCTTTTACGATTGATCCAACCCTTATATTTTCTGGAGTAGTACCAATTTCAAGATGGGCATAAATAGTTTGCCACTTATAAAATTCTTGATCATTAAAGTTTGCAATGTGCTCAATGTAGATGTGCTGTCCAAACCCATATCCATATTCTACTCTTGACACAATACCGTCCATTGCTGCATAGACTGGCTCTCCCTTGCCTGGGACAAAGTCAATGCCTTTATGATCTGAGGAACAAGACTTGCAAGGGCGTGGACGCCAACCATAATCGCTAGAAATTGTTTTGTCATCTGTTGGCCAAGCCATTTCCGGCATGATGATTGGAGCAATTTTATAAGCACTTGGATAAAATTTTGAGGTAACGGTAAATCCATTACTGTAATAATTCATTACATCTAGAAACAGTTCTTCTTGCTCTATTTCGAATTCTGGCTCACTAGCATACCCTGTCTGAACAGTGCCTATCATAGCTATCGACAAGGTTAGGGCTGTAGCAGTCCTAAAAAACATATCCCACAAGGATAACACCATTTTAGGGATATGTCAAACAGGGACGATATTACCGGAAGCTACCCATTCGTTGTTTGCTCTTTTACGAAGGGAAACTTCGACATATCTTTCAAAAAGTCTACCGGAATTTTGGACAACGACTCCGTCTTCGCCCTCGATTGTTATTGTTTGATTACTCATTGCATAAACGTTAACAATGCTTCCTATTGGGAATGGGTTTGCGCCCATTGATTCGTGGGTTGGAACCGTTACAACTGCTGCGGCTGCATTGTTCATTGCGACAACCTTGTTCCTATCTGAAAGCTGAAGGGTGTAGCTTTCTGTTTGAATATTTTCTTGAATAAGACTTCTGGCATCAGCTTCGGCAATTGTAAGATATGTTAACGGTACCGTTGCTAAAATTCCATCGAGATAGGTCCTGGTATAAAACAGGCTATCAATTGTTGCTTTTCTATAATAAAGAGCATCTCCCTGTGTAACAAAGCTAGAGTCATCTACAAATGTTCTCCAGGGCCTCCAAGATCCTGAAATCTTAAATCTCCAATAAGTTTTGTTTAGAGCATTTACCCCTGATCCGCTCTCTGATGCTCCGATTGCTTGGTATTGTTGAAAAACCACACCACCTTGATTCACTACAGTAAGTAATCCAGATAAACTTACTGGATAGTTTGAACCGGTTGGAGAAGATGTCTGAGCATAGAAACCTGTTGTGTCTAAAGTATTTAGGTCTGTTGTTGTTCCAATGTTATTTGGTGCAAGGTTTAGTTTTCTACCGTCTAGTGTATTGAAATGTCCAGCAATTGAATCATTTGGAATTGAAGACGGGGTGCTGGTGTTAGAGCCATAATGATAAAGCCTAAACGCTGTCTGAATATCTGCGTTATCTGCAATGCTTGGTATTTGTGTATTATATGGAGCTGATGGCCCGCCAATGTTTTCTGCCATTATGAACCACCTCCTGCACTAATAAATTCTATAACGTCATTTGGACTAACAACAAGAATAGAAAGATGAACTACCACATTTTTATTGTCGATTAGGGACATAGAGGTTCCGTCAAATTCTGCACCATACAGAGTAATGCGAAGCTTTGTTTCATTATCTGATTCATCTAAAAATAAATCTCCAGCTTTTACAGAAACTGCGGCAGGAAAGTGAGCGGAAGATTCCAAAGGATCGTATTCTGAATTCACTTCATAGTTGCTTAGCGTTGCCTGAATGCTATATTCAAATCTTGTATCATCAAAAGATTGAAATGGCAAAAGACCTAGCTCAAGTGCGTTGATGTCGATTTGTGCCTCTCCATTAATAAATGTAGCAACCCTGTTTGTTCCATAGAAGTTTGGCCTCAGCCTAATCCTAAAGGTCCATTGAGGAATACCATCCTGAATATTATATTGATATACAGCAAGATAATTGTCGCTAGAAGAGTCTACGATAATATAAAGATCGAATACGATAGGTTCTTCTGAAAAAACAGCAGTTGGGGCATTTGGGTTGGCTATTCCAAAGAAAACAAAAACTCCCCTGTTTCCTGGTGATCCAATATTTGTATCTACCTGAACACTGGCTGGTCCGCCCAAGACTGTAAGTTCTGGTGTGGATACAACAACTTCGGCCATGCTAAGGTACCTCTGGAAGAGTTGTTATTGGTGCGCCAAGGTTTGTAAGAATTAGAGGGGTAACCCCTGAAAACGCTGCTGCGTCACCGAACTCATTATAAGATCTAATCCCAATCAAATAGGCGGTTGAAGGAGAAAGCCCTGTTATTGTGTATGCTGTTGTAGACGAGTCCACTGTAAAGTCTGGGCCAGCTGTAAGCTTTGCCAAAATAGCTGTCGGGTCAACAGTGTATGGCAGTACGTAAATCTTGTATCCGTCTGGATCCCCACCGGTGGCTGGTGCAGTCCAAGTAACAGAAATTGAATCTGTTGAAACTCCTGCCAAAGCCAAATTTGTTGGATTGTTTGGCAAAGCACCGGGCTGTGTGACTTGCTCTACAACTGTGATATTTCCAGTTAACAAAGTGTAAACATAGTCATAGTCAGCAGACGTTCTTGCGATTTCTACGTCATAAACATAGTTTGTTCCAGCCGTCATTGAGAGAGAGTTTGTTGGAGTTACTGCGCAAAGAATATTTGTTTGATCATTTGAAACTTCTGCGTACCCCTGAATCAATCCCGTAGTGGATCCTCTAGTTGGAGCGATTGTAAACCTGGCTAGACCGTTGGGGCTTGCGAACTGAGAGAGAGGAAATATGCCTCCGGCAGAATCTTTGGGGTAGACGCGGAACTCAAAGGTGTCACCCTTGTAGTAGTTAAAGTTATAAGTTCCTGGAAATGCCATCTATACTCCTCGCTATATTATACCACGCGACTATTTCTTTACAGGAAAAATTTGGTTTTCGATTTTGATAACGTCTGGAATGTTTGGGGCATGTGTTGAAACCTTAACAATAACAGTCATTACAAACTTCCTCCAGTAACATCTCCAATAACTGAAATGAATCCTCGGACTGGTGTCCAGATTGTATCGTCTTCTAAAGTAACTTCTACGTCGAAGCTAAGCTCGTTAACTCGTGCTCTGATTCCCGTACCCCAGTTTTCGGTAATCTCTGCTGGAGCAGTTACAATGATGTATCCAGAGTTTACGGTCACCTCAAGCTCGTCGGTGAAAGTAGTGCGGGGATCGTATGCACTAGCAATAATTTCCCATCCGCTAATATCGATAGCGGTAGTCTCGTCTTCCTGAAGAAAGTCGATTCGAATCGTTGCGGTGTCACCCCTTACAATATTCCATGTAACATTGACGGGTTCTACACCAAGAATGTCTGGGGCGCAAATAGTCATAGTAATTTAATTATACACTAATAAAATAAGACTAGCGCCCAGGCGGTGGGTATGAGAGAGACGGACCTGAGCGCTAGCCAGTTTAATTATAACATCTTGTTGTTATATAAATGTTATAAAC
>Ga0213868_10005925_pt1 | contig 10889 bp, 14 predicted proteins | sample PICome_9_FD_160087 | JGI IMG/M metagenome (GOLD analysis project Ga0213868, IMG submission 160087) | Coastal seawater microbial communities near Pivers Island, North Carolina, United States - PICO127 | ecosystem: Environmental > Aquatic > Marine > Coastal | place: USA: North Carolina...
TCCCATCCACTTTTTTTTCTTATAAGAACATCTGCTCTTATTAAGGTATCTAAATATATAAATGCTCCTTCAAAGATAACATTTATATTATCTGAGTTAATAGCTTCCTCTGTATCTTTAACTTTGCTGCTATCAAAAGGGCCAGTAAAATCTTTAAATTTTCCATAACCATCTTTATATTTTTTTTTAACCTCCTCACCAAAACGGTTACCAATGTGTATAGAGTGGTTATCTTTACTGATCTGCTGATGGAAATCATACCAAAGTTTTTTATGACACTGTAGTCCACTTAAAATTTTGGTTTTCGTTAATGAATAATTATTATTTATCATTAATGAACAGTTCTATTTTTCTGCTTACTAGCATGCTCTATTCTACCAACAACTAATCTTAATTTATTCATTAAAATTTCCCATTTTTCTTCATGTTTATTGGGATTTATCCAGGGCAAATCATTAGGTTCAACTTCAAACATATTACACATAATGCTATCGATATCTCTTAACACTTGTTGACGATCTTCAGGGATTTGATCTTCAAACATTTTAACTAATTTTTCATTATTAGTTAATGCATTTTTATCTTTAAGATTATTTTTTTTCATTTAATTTAATCTCCCTTCATACTCAGAAGATTGATTTTCATCTTTTAAGACTTTATTGTTAACTAATATTCTAACAACTTGTGCTCTAGATAAAGTTATTCCTGGAGATAGTGCTGTGGTTAGATCTTCGATTTTCTTATAACAATCATTGTCTATTGCTACAGATTTATATTTTGTCTTGTCTGTCATTTTTACCTTTCGGAACTAACAGTTCACAAAAGCTAAAATAACTGTATCTGACTTTAATCATTTTTTACCATAGTGAACCTTTGTTCATTATTTATTTATGGGTAAAAATTAGGGTGGATAAGAAATCCTAGGCAACTTTTCAATTGAACAATGCTTGGACTTAATTCCTCAGCTCAACCGCTACATAGAAAGGCATCTTACTCACTGAATGACTAGAAATACACACTATGATAAAGTCAGTAATTTTTATGTGTATATCTAGCCATTCAGATTTTTCCTAAAAATTACTTATTACTAATCTAATGATTCTTACAAGCCTTTTCAATGGCTAAAAAAATTTATTTAAGGGCTCTGCTCTATCCTATACTTTCCTATAAAATATTTTTTCATTTGCTTTTCAGGGCACTGCTCTAGTGTTTTTTCATTTATCATTTTAATCTTATTAATAAACTGGCATAATCTAATAGAAAATAATTTATGAACCATGGTGAAAAAAATGAAATTCTTTTTAAAGTTTACCTTTGTTATTTAAAAAAAAATAACGATCACAATTCGCTTTTTGGAGAAATAAAAAAATTAGGTTTTGATGATATTGAATATAGTGAAATTGATAATGATATTGATTTTTCTGAGTTAGAAGATGAAGCATTTTTAGAAAAAATTTCTAAAAATCTTGGAATAGAAAAGTCTTCGCCAAGAAATAAAGCAGACATATATATAAATAATGTAGCTTACTCAATTAAGTATATGACTGCTGGCCCACCTTCAATTACAAATCATACTAATAGGAAAGGTTTCTTGCGTATAGCAAATCAATTGAAAATTAACATTAATGACTTAGATCAATTGATTCAAGAGTATTGGGATTTAAGAATCAAAAAAAAAATTTCTGAAGATTGCTACAACAATAATCCTTTATCCCCTTTTAGGAATAACAAAGAAATTTTAAGACCTTATTTAGAATATTTTTGTTTTACAGGCACTGGATCTTCGGATTCTAAACATCCAGCTGAAAGTTTAATTAAGTTTACTAAATATAACGATCCATCAACATGGAAAGCTTATTCAAAAGAAGATGCTATTGATGAAATATGGGATGGACTTGGTTTTTGCATGAGAGGGGGTAAAGGTATGCCTCCAGATTTCAATAATAGTAAAGACAAGAAAATTATTGCACCATGGACAAAGTTTAGTTCAAAAAAATATAGAGGTGCTTTATCTGTAAGATATAAATCTAAATAATTATTTTGAATAAAGAGATAAATGACTCTCAATCTCTTTACCAATAGCCTTAACCACATTTACGGCAACAGAGTTTCCAAGTTGTTTCAATGCTTGATTTTCAGAAACTGGCATTTTAAATGACTTTGGAAAACCCATCATTTCCAATCCTTGTTTTGAATTTATACGAACTACTTTATTGTTAATTATATAACCATCCCAATTTCTTCTATCATTTATAGGTGATCTTCCTCCACCAACTCTTAAAGTAAAACCAATTTTTCGTTCTTTTTTTCCATTAAGTTTTGTTGAAGCAAATCCACCAAATATATCTGAAACTGTTTTTTTTAATGGTATCTCTCTAGGGAATGTAAAACTTAACTCCTTAAACATACTTTTTAAATTTGGTTTGTAAAATCCTACCATATAAATCCTTGGCCTATGTTGAGGAAGTCCAAAATCTGAAGCTTTTATAATTTTATAATCAAATGTATAATTAAGCCTTTGTAGTGTTTTGTAGATAGTTTTAAAAGTTTTACCTTCATCATGGTTCTTTAAATGTCTAACATTTTCTAGAAAGAAAACATTAGGTTTTTTTATCTTTAAAATTTCTTCAATTGAGAAAAAAAGGTTTCCATCATTATTGTCTTTAAAACCCTGTTTGTGACCAGCTTGAGAAAATGGCTGACAAGGAAAACCTGCGCATAAAATATCAAAGTCTGGTATTTTTTTAAAATCAGCTTTCCATATATCTTCATTAAATAAATTTGGATTAGATAAATATTTTTCATTGAAGTTTAATGCATATGTTTGTCTGGCGTATTTATCTATTTCTGACGTAAAAACACATTTCATTCCCAGCGATTTAAGAGCTAAATGAAAACCTCCTATGCCAGCAAACAGATCTATAAACTTAAGATTCTTCATTAATTCAATTTACATTAAATATTTTGTACAATCGATTATAATATCTTTTTTGAATCATTTGACTTTATACTAAAATCATTTGATTTAGGTTTTATAGCGGTATATTTTTGATATAATTTTTTCAAAAATTAATTCAATTTGCTAGCTTATTTAAGTTAAAAAAAAGTGTGCTTAATTTAATATTTGTTATATAACCCAATAATTGTTTAAAAAAAACTAATGCCCTTGTAGCTCAGCTGGTAGAGCAATTGATTTGTAATCAATAGGTCCGCGGTTCGACTCCGTGCGGGGGCACCATCAAATACTTGTTTATTTACAATAAACTTAAAAATTACTTCATTTTTTTTTAAAAAAAAAATCGTTGAATAAGACTATAGAATGGAAGGAAGTGGAATTGGTTGTAGTTATTCTGTAGTTATTTATAAATTGGTAAAATTATTTACTTAATTTTTTCTTTTCTTTTTTTTGGTTATTTTTTTAGAGGGTTATCTCCGTATTGATTTCTTCCTTTTGTTCCGTCAGCAAGCATAAGAGCTAATACAATCAGACTTCCTATAAAAGGAACTGCACTCCATAAATAATGAAAGCCTGACCTTCCAGTGTCATGTAGTCTTCTAACGCCAACTGTCCATAGTGGAATAAATATTATTATTATAATACCTAAGAGAAAAGCATTTATAGATTCCGAACCAAAGACAAAAGCTAATATAAAACAAACTGTCCAAATTAATTGAAACCACCAAAATTCTGATTTACATGCTCTACCTTCAAAAACAAAGTACTTTTTAAAACAGGTTGATATTGACTCACCTAATGTCATAAATAATTATAACTTATTTAAAATCAAACTTCTAAATAAAAATAATAAAAATAGAAGTGATAATATTTGTGTTGAAATGCTTAATAATATAAAGAAATTTTTTTGAGATGATATTTTCTGTATCGTAATTTGAGAATTCTGTCTCATGTCTTCATAAACAATTATTTTATCATCTATTAAAGCAGTGTCTTTATCAATAATATCTAGATAATTACTAAATTCATTAATTAACAAATGAGAATACTTATGAACATCCATCCAATTATTTAGTGTAAATTCTTCAGCAGCTTTAGTTCTACCTTCGTCAGTATTAATAATTCTAACATATTTACTAAATTTTTTATGTTTAAATAAATCAATATTTTTTTTAAATATAACGTTAAAATCAACTTCAGAAAAATTATAAAACTTCTCATCATTAAATTCTCCTTCATACTGTGGAAAAAAACTAAGGTTCCATCCATAAATATTATACATTTTATCTTCAATATTATTAATAGACATAACAATGTCTTTTAGTTGATCAATAAATCTTCTTTTAATTAAATTAGGAATATAATTGGGCTCTTTAAAATCTGAACTATACAAATCTAATATTTGATAATCTTTTAAATTTGGAAGGCTTTTATAATCGTTAGTTAACAAAATATGCTTTAACCAGTAATTTCTATATCTTAAAAATTGAACTAATTTTTGGTTTGCATATTCACTGGATGACATTAATTGAGAGGATACTGATCTCAGCTTAGTAATGTTTTGATCAATATTACTAAAATTGATTTTAGCATTACGAAGTTTATCCTCATTTCTAATTACCAACTGATCAAATGAGTAAGATAGTATAGTAAATACTGCTATTATAATTATTAATGAAACTGATAGCTTATTATTAATTGATCTTCTCATTTAACCTTTTTTTTTAAATTGTAATTTAATGAATTGATTTCAAATATTTGAATTATTGAAAAAATTAAAAATTGAAAAATAAAAGTAAATAAAATTGTATTTTTTTCTTTTTTAGATAATAAAATTATTTCTTTGTTAAGTGTATCAATCGTTTCTTCTCCTTTTGATTGCAATCCTTTAAACAATTTTAAAAAGTTTCTCATCCAATATCTTAAATTAAATGCATGTGTATTAATTGAATAATAATCTTTAGCTATTGGAGAATCAGAATGAGTAAACTTATTAACGTGATAATCTTTAAAATTAATAATTTCTAGAATCATATCTTCTAAACTTGTAATTTTTTCAAAATTATATTTATCGAAATTAATTTCTTCAATTATTTTATTTGTTTTATCCAAATCTGTTACAGATCGTTTAAATTTTTTTACTTCTTCTTCATCCCATACACCTTCAATCATGCTTAAAAAGTAGACATTTGCTTCACTGTTAAGATCAAACAAGTCAATTCCATCTTCAAGGTTATCAAGTTCTTTAAGTAATCTTTTAAATGACATAACATATGGGCCATAAAAATCCTTACTAGTAAAAAGTTTATTTCCTATATTTGTCTCACTTGAGAGTTGAGTGTCGACTCTGAGCAATTCTTCTGAATCCAAAGTAATTTCGTATAAACTATAAGCCGCCTCTACTGTTTGTATTAGCTCACTATAATCATTGACTTCGATCTGAACAGTAAACAACTCATCTTGTTTATCTGAAATCTTTTTTTCAATATAAAAAGAGATGATGGCTGCGCTTAAAGCAAAAAAAGAAAAAAAAATTCCAATATTAATTAAAGTTAAAGCTTTTTTTTTGTTCTTACTGATAATTGAAAAATATGAATTAAGTAATGTTAATCTTGCAAATTTCATAATAATTATATTTTTTTGATTTCTACTTCACTCTTCTTTTCTCTCTGTAGTTTCTTGAAGTGTGAGTGTAATGCTATTGCATAGATTGTAACCATCCCAATAATTGTAAGGTGATAAGGATGCCCAATAAAGTTATATAACCCATGAATTATAAAAGGAATTAAGAGGCACAACACTAAATATTTTTTATTAGCTGTAAATGAATACATTCCAAAATAAAAGCCCATCACACACCCATTTAAACCGTGAAGAGGAACTGCAGAGTATGATCTCCATATAGCCATTTGATATGGGTCTATTTCCCATAATTCTGCTAATCTAAATACGTAATCATAATTTTCAAAAGTTGCAAAACCAAGTGATACAGTTACTCCATAAACAATTCCATCCATTGGTTCATTAAATTCATTTCTTCTTAAAACAACAAAATATAAAATTATGAATTTAAGTACTTCCTCAGACCAAGCAGGTCCTAAAAAACTTGAATAAAGTGATTTAGACAACTCTGAACCATCATTAAAATTATCATACATAAAATCATTGATAATTCCCGCTGGTAAACAAATTAAAATTCCAAGAAAAAAAACTAAAGCTATTGAACCTTTAGGCTCTTTAAATTTATCTGATAGAAAAAAATATAATAAGATTAATATTGAAGGAACAATTGTTATTAAAAGAGTGCTCATTTTTCTATTAGTTTAATTACTTTTTTTTTTCATATTCTCTAATGTTTGTTCAATTTCTTTTGTGCTTCTTTGTTTTTTTTCTGTTTTTCCTTCCTTCTCTAGTTTCTTGATTTTATCAACTAAATCTTCAAAGTATTTGGGTGGTTTACTTCCATTAAATGTTAATTCTTGTTTTTTTGCCTGAAGTTTTTCATCTGAAGTAAAATCATAATCTCTATAATTTAATTTTAAATTCCATTTATTAAATGAAAGTCCTGTTTGATCTATATTCGCAAAAAGACGAACAGGTTTTCCATTTTCGAACTGCAATTTATTTTTGTAATCATATTTAATTAAATCTTTCTCTGTATCACCTTTTACTTCAATAACATTGGTATAAGCTAAACTATAAGCGTTTGACCATACATCAGTTTTTTCAAATTTTTGTCTATCTGTTGGACCGTACATTCCTGATAAAATATTTACTTCATCATTATCAGATACATCTAAAATTTCTTTACTAACATCAGAAATCATAAACTCTAAAACTTTTCCTGCAAATCTAGGGTAATCCCCTTCCCCAATTCTTGCATCTTTTAAAGAGCTGGTAGTAATTAAACAATAAGCTATGGAATTAGTTGGATCTGTTGATATTCCCATTCCATAACTGCCATCAATTAAATTAGTTAAGGTATAACGCGAAGTATAATCTTTTGGTTTAAAATCTGAATAAGCATACTCATCATCAAATATAACTGTGGATGAAATTTCTTTAATAATATTTGAATAATAATTTAAAAATTCATCGGACTCGTTACCATCTCCACTAAGATTAAAATATAATCTAACATAGCCATTTCTACCAAAAACTAAACTTTCATACTCATAGCTTACATCTCCATCTGACCAATTAACTCTATATCCATAAGAAGAAATTTTATTTTCTGTAAGATTTGGTTTTAAAACCCAACTAATTTTTGAAACAGAGTCAGGTTTCCTTTTATTCAACGTTTCAATTAAATCAGATGTAGTAAAATTCTTATATCTATCAGTTGTGACATAGCCATCATCTTTATATTCAATATATAACTTGTAGTACCCTTCTCTGTCAGAGATAATTAAACTTTCATTAATATCTTCAATATTAATATCTTGTCCTGTTTTAAAATCTGAGTGTCTTTTTATATTTTTTTTTTCATCTAAATATATTTCTGACTCAACAATTTCTATAGATGCTTTGGCATCTGGAATTTTGATTGTGGTAGATTTCGAATTTTGAAGATTTTTCCAACCTAGTTTATAATAAGGATCATTTAAATCTATCTCCACTGCATTTAAAATAGAGAAAAAAAATATTAAAAAAAAAGAAAGTAACAATCTTTTCATAATAATTAATTTGATCTAGCAATTATTTTAAAAATAATAAAAGCTATAAAAACTATAGCACCAATAATAAAGCCAGAGTTATTCTCAGACTCTTGTTCTGATTTATAATTATCAAGAGCCTTTTCTAACTTTCTATGCTCTTTAGCTGAAAGTTTAGTTTTTTTTCTGATTGTTTTTTTCTTTTTTTTTACCATATTTTAATTAATTTTTGATTGATCAAGTTCTGTTAAAACACCCTTTACGTGGGCAGGCGTCATGTCCAAAACTGTAGCTGTTTTCATCAATAGTTTACTTTCTTTTGTATCCAAATGACCATCAGATGAAGCAACATAATACATTGCCTTAACAACTAATTCTCTGTGTCCTGCATTTAAATAAGGTTTTATTTTTTTTAAATATTCTTGCACATTTTTTGTGCTTTTTTTGACAAGAGCAAGATTTTTTTCTATTTGATTTTTTGTAAATTTTTTATTGTTTGTGAGCTTATTATAAATATCCGAAACTATATTTAATTCTTCATCCTCAACTTTATTGTCGGCTAAAATCATCAAACATAAAACGTTTTTAAGAGCTTTTTGATATTCAGACTCCATCTCCTCGTCATTAAGAGCTGGTTTGTAATCAATTACATCAAGATGATAAATGCTTTCACATTTTTTACATTCTATATGATCATTCTTCTTTCCACTTATTGGAAATATTGGAATAAAAAATAATGTAAACCAGTCTTGCACATATTTTTTTCCATACTCTTCTTTTAGATTACAATTTGGGCAATGAAAATTACCACTATCTGTTTCTACAGCTCTATCTTTTGTTCCAAATAAAATAAACATTTTTTTTCATAACTTTCTATGGAAAAAATTTAATTTATTAAAACTTAATCTTTATCTTTCGACTGACCACTAAGTATTAACGCACCTAAGCCTCCAAGTGCAATTGGAGTAAATCTTGATATTTCAGGTGGTAAAAAAGAGGTTAAATTAATTCCCATATAGGATAATCCAAAGTCTGCAATTCCTGCTGCAATTAATATGTAGCCAATTATTATTCCCATTACAGAACGTTATCTTTTTTTAAAACAAAATAATATAGTTTATTTTGCAACCAGAGATAGCAAATTAAAACTTTTTTTATTAAAATCTGTTTTCTTCATTATTTATAATTAGCTTTAAACATTAAAAGTTTACAAAAATTATTCATTAATTTCATCTCTTCAATTGAATTTGTAGAAGCTAAAAGAAGTTTCTCATTAAATATTATAATAGCAACACACTGTGCTCTAGAAATAGCAACATTTAATCTATTCCTACTAAAGAAGAAATCCTTATGTCTTGGTAGACTTTCAACATCAGAAGTAGTCATAGATATAAGAACTACTTTAGCTTCTTGACCTTGAAACAAATCTATAGTCCCAACTTTAACTCCATCTGTATATTTTTTATTAAGTCTTTCTCTAATATTGTTAGCTTGAGCATTATATGGAGCAACAACCATAATATCTTTAGGAGAAATTTTACCTTTATCACCTCCTACTTTAAATTCTTAATTTATCTAATATTAATAAAATTTCAAGTGTAGTTATTCTGTAGTTATTCTTGTGCAAGTATCTTGACGCGAGTCTAGAAGTAAGTAGTATCAATAGTTAATGAAAGGATAATTAGTTAGCTTGTTGATTTGTAATCAATAGGTCCGCGGTTCGACTCCGTGCGGGGGCACCATCACCCAATAAAATCAACACTTATTATTTTTGTAAAGTTTTTTTATTTTCTTTCCTTTAAACATTTAATCCCAATTTTAAAATAAGTATTAGCATTTTCACAAGCAATTAATAACGCTGAATCACTATTTAAAGAAGCAAGAGCTTTCCTCCACATATTAATTCTATTATTGTATCCTCTAAGCCAATGCCTGTCCCACACATTATCTAAAGCCAATACAAATCGTTTAGGATTTTTATTCATTAAATCTAGCCATTTTTTTTGAAAATTGTTATTTTTGTCGAAAAGGTTTATCCATCCCATTTGACCACGCCCTGGTTTTCTTTTCATTTGTTCTTCCCTCTCATTATCCGCATGAGAAGTTATAAAGTGAATATTATTTGTTTTACTTATAATAAATTCTGCTTCAGAAAATTCTATTTGAGCCATGTGCATTAATAAGAAATTATCATTAGGATATTTTTTACTTAATTTAACTAATTGACTTAATATTTTTTTTGAGTCTTCTTCATAATCATTCAACTCTATATGTAAAATTACTGGCTTGTTATCTTTTAGAACAATATCGATAGCTCTTACAATTCTTTTAGAGTTTAAATCATTATTGATACCTTCATACTTTAATTTTTTATGATTATGTGGTGCATGCTGAACAATTATTTCTCCAAACCCTACATAATTAATATTATTTTTAATTGCTTGTTTTTTTAAATCTTTAATACCTTTGATTGCAAGATCTGCAGGTCGGTTCTTTCTACTAAAACCTCTTAATTTTGTTGGAATTAAATAGCGTGTTTTATTTTGAGTTAGTCCCTGAATAGATTTATATCTTTGAGTAGCAGTTTTCCATTTTCCTCTAATAGACAATAAAGTTAAATCTACATCATTTTTGTTTATTATTTTTGATACAGTTTCATTGCTTATTAAATTACCTACTTGACTATGAGCATCAATGAATGTGCCATTATAAATGGTATCTGCATAAGTATGCCCGCTCAACAACAAACTTAAAAACACAATCCCTAAAAGTTTTTTCATTTAAGTAAATTTTTTAAAAAAAATTTTCGGAATGTGCCCTCGAACATTTTCCAACTTTTTCCGCCAGTTTTTCTTGTTCCACCTATGTGATAACCTTCATAAGTAATACATGAATCATCGAACTTGGCTTCCTTGTTCGCCATTCCGTCATCTTCTGTGTAGTAATCAGGACAGTTATGCCAGACCTCTTGGCCTGCTTCAAATTCAGCTGAATAATTAGCTTCAAATCCATGACCCCATCCGTATTTGGTTGTAACTTTTATATCTGCTCCATTTGCTTTCATTTTTTCTCCATATTCTTCACATATGTGTGCATGTGAAGCGTCATCAATTTTACCATTGACCATCAAGATTTTGGTTTCTGGTATCGGTTGAGGATTTCTAAAAAATCCTGACTGGCGACATTCTACAGATCTAGGTAGTGAAGCAGCAAAATATAAATCTTTACTAATAAGTGCATCTCTTATTCTTGTTTCAGCGATTGCAAGTGAATTCATC
>Ga0213868_10005927_pt1 | contig 10887 bp, 5 predicted proteins | sample PICome_9_FD_160087 | JGI IMG/M metagenome (GOLD analysis project Ga0213868, IMG submission 160087) | Coastal seawater microbial communities near Pivers Island, North Carolina, United States - PICO127 | ecosystem: Environmental > Aquatic > Marine > Coastal | place: USA: North Carolina | collected...
AGCACTCATCCACATTCAACTCTGAGCCTGCAACTATGATCAGTGATAACACTCGTCATCCAGGTCCAAAGACCAGCAGCGCACCAGAGCCTTCCGAACAAACAAAAGGAAACGTCAAATCAGACCAAGAAGTCAGTTCTATGAACTATACATCATCTCTTAGAAGAATGGAGAAGGTTCGTTAAAATGCATTCCATATTTTTAAAATGAATGACCCTTGAAATCCATTGACTAACATTTCATCTTTTGTTACTAACAGAACCTGAAAGAGGATCTGAAAAAGTCCCAGGGAGAAATGAATCCAGACTGTGCTCATACTTTGGTTCAAATGGGGCATGCCTTTCTTTCTCGATCTCTTGGGCCAGATAATACCGATGCCGCAAAAGACGCACGACGAGCCAAAGCCTGTTTTATGGTGGCATCAAAAGTATATCGTTTGAACGATATGCAAAAGGAAAAGCAAGAGTCATTGCATAATCGTGATAAAGCACGTGAAGTAGAACTAGAGTTTACGGGTTGTTCGAAGGAAATTCAAAATGAAGCAAATGAGCCGAATACCATCGAGGCTGATGCTTCGAAGTTTGCTACTGATACGAGAGCAAATGCATATGACTTCTGGAGTAGAATATGTTCATGTGTAGAATCATGGATTGGAAATGAATTCCTCGCTGATAATTGCAGCCATCAGAGGGATTGCGAGGACGATTCTTATTCCTCTAGTAGTTACACAGATGCAACAGAATATACTTTCAGTCAAAGTAGGGATGATTGTTCATTAATCTCTCAGAAAAGCAGGAATACGATAAAATGGGCATCATCAGAAGATCTAAATCTACTCTCGGAGGTTTTCCTTCAAATGTGAAACAAATTATCTATATCATAGTGTTTAGGAGGAGAGACTCAAAAGATATATAGATATACAGTTCTCATGTAGATCCTATACTAATAAAAGTATAAGATTTGCTTCACTAAAATAATACGTTGTAATACCAACTTCAAATTCTACAGAATCGAGAATCCAGTGCTGTAAAATAGAGTAATAGAGGTTACACTACTTTTTCTGAATCAATGGTCTTTGCATATTGTCATCTCCGTCATTATCATCTGCTTCAATTCCGCGCTTGGTTAATCCTTGGTCATCATAACTAGCCATTTCTACATCTTGCTTATCGTTAGAGCTGCATGATTCATCTTTGTCTCTCTTTCTCATAGGAGCTTGCTGATAAAATGAACCTCCAATCAAGCAAAGGAACAAGGAGGCAATACCGGCAGGTGAAGCATGATTGTCCCAAATTAGCGTATTCGCAATGACAGTCAAACACTTATTCAAAACTCCAATAAGAGTAAAACTTGTTGCAGATACTTTTCCTCGGCACCACCAGCCAGAATAGCCGATTCCTGTTCCAATCAGACATCCTAGCACGCATAGAGCTACACTTTCAGTGGGCAACTTCGTCATCAAACCCCAAATAGAAGAGACATCATAACTTGACATGAGATCATTCAACCTCTGAAATTCGCCTCCCATCTTGGCAAACAAAAGCATAGGGGGCCATCCTAGAAGGTTTGTGTACTGTACAGGTCCCGAAACAGTTTTGAACTTTACACTTCTTACTATCTGCTTCCCATAAACCATTTCAAAGGTAATTAGACAAAGGTATGCGAAAGGCCAGAAATAAGCAGAAAAGCCTTGAGATATAAACTGCTCATCTGTCCTGGCGTATCCCATCGCACCAGCAAAAATGACACAAAGAGCAGTCGTCGACCTCTTGGAAGGCAGTTCTCTTCCCAGAAACATAAAATCACAGACGGATACAAGAAGAGGACTCAGTGACCTTGCAACAATAACGGTTTCAACATTCGAGGCGTTAAGACACATCATATTTGCATAGACTCCTGTGGAAAATGCAACGGTGTAAATGCAGTACGGCCTGGCGAATTCCCACTTAAGTTCGTCAATGGACATGACACCAAAGAAGTTACTCCCATATATCAGAAAGATGGAAGATAAGAGTTGGATAACAATCACTAGGGAAGGAAAGGGTAGATAGTGAAGAATCAACTTGTTCACGAGTACAAGGGACCCTGAACAAAGAGAATAGGATATGACCGAGGCTATGACTTCGGCTTTTGGTGATAGGCCCATGATTTATTGCAAATCTTGAAAATAAGAAACGACTTGAGTACTTAAGAAAAACAACACAATTTGAGACTGTGGTTTCCTCAAATGCGATGGTCGATGTACCTCTTGAGTTTGACTTATAAAAAGTCAAATGTGTTTCAAGGCAGAAAGAACACCGCTTGCCGGTCTGCCGTTGAGCCGTTGGCCTGTATATACTAACTAGGAATCCTTCCGACCTACTTTATGAATCATGTTTCTTCGTTTCCCTTTTCTTTCTCTGAAACGAGAAAAAACCTTTGTAGCCTCTCTCTTCTCTCTCTCTTCTTCAGCCGACCAGCTCCAACTCTTCCGTGATAACACAGGCGCCCATTGCGAAATGAACGCTCTACGATTCGGTGCCACCCGGTTGTCTCCCATAATGGGAAGATGCTTTCAGAAGCAAGCTGTCGCAAGTAAGTTGGTGTGGTGTTCAAGTTTCACCAAAACTTAGTTCCACACGGGGTACTTTTTGAGAAGTTCCCTGAGTTTGAAACTTCCCGTTCTAGCCGGATTTCAACCATCCTCGATGGAACGATCCAAGGAAAGGACATGTTTAAGTGATTAATTTCATGATAGGATGCATTATTTATTTACTCTATTGTCCTCGAGTGCAGTAGAGTTGATCGATAACAGCCTCCCTTCACTCCATCCTCTTTCGTCGCTAACGTTTTTTGATCTCACGTTCAATCCTACAGCTTCCCTCAAGGCATCCCAAACTATGCCTCCAATCCAAAAAGCATTTTTCTCCTCTCAGCAACTATCAGAACTTGGATCAGTTGACCATGGCTTTACAGATGACCGTATTGACAAAGTAGCCGAACCCGAGCGTCGTGCGTTCACATATCTTTTACTCTCAGGAGTGCGTTTTGCATATGCCTCCACTGCCAGGGTACTCGTAGTCAAATTTGTATCCTCCATGTCTGCCTCCGCTGATGTTCTAGCCATGGCATCTGCTGAATTTGATGTCGGTGATATTGATGTCGGTAAGACTATTACTGTCAAATGGCGTGGAAAACCTGTTTTCATCCGTCACCGTACCCCTGCCGAGATTGCTACCGAGGCTGCTGTACCTATGGCTCACCTACGTGACCAAGAATCGGATGAAGAGCGAGTCATCAAATCTGAGTGGTTGGTAGTTCTTGGTATTTGTACTCATCTTGGATGTGTACCTCTCAGTGGTGCTGGAGATTTCAATGGTTGGTTTTGCCCTTGTCACGGATCTCATTATGATGTGAGTGGAAGGATCAGAAAGGGCCCTGCACCGCTTAATCTTGAGGTTCCCCCATATAAGTTTACCGATGAAGCCAAGATCTTGATTGGATAAGTTCAAAACCATTAGTTTGACTAAAGTAATCGTTGATACAATCAATTTAAAATATGAAGTTATTATTTACATTTCAGTAAAGCGCAACAGTGACCGAAATGCCTGCTCAGTGTTTCTGCGCCGAAATCCTTACTACGTTAGAACTCCATTGGGTCTATCGTAGGATCTGCATCGTTGGAGGCATTTTCTTTTAGGAATATGAATGATACCTGCTCTCTCTCTAGAGATAGAAAGGTTGCTATTTTTCATTTTTAGAAAGAGAAATTCATCGAGACATCTTTTTTTCATAAAAAGAAAATCAACATGGATTTGTTTCTCTGATTGATTCGAGCCACAATCATTTTCCTCTTGTTTCCTGTTATCAATAATGATGGAGGGTTCTCAAAAGGTCGTAAGGTTGCAATTGGAAGTTCGAGGAGATATGAAGAACATTCCGTATAATTCAGTCTTGTTTCACGTCCCCCCTTAATTATAAAAAAAAAGTTAAGAGAAAAGAGCTATTTAGCTCTCTCTTGTGAAGAAACGGACACATGCAGCATAGCGACTAGCGACTAGCGACTACTCACTGGCGACGCTACGCACGAATCACGACGCACATAGAACTTCTTTTTACATAAATAACAGCTGAAGAGATCTATGAAATCGTAAGTATTTTGTAATATTTAAAGGTTCGCTCGATTTCATGAATATGAGTGGTAATCATGTTAACAAAGAAAGCGAGGTCTCGAAACAAGAGAGTAACGAAGATAATTCATCGGAACAACCTACTTCTCCTTCCCAAAGTAAAATATATGCACAACCTTACACTGATTACTCGGGTGCAGAAGAAATTCCAATAAGTGCCAAGGAGGAGATGCTACTGGATCAATATAATGAAAATTTGTTAAAGGGGCCGTTCCCATTCAAGCTCCACATTGTCTTAAAAGTCCTTGATCAGGAAGGCAGTCACGACATCATGTCCTGGAACAGCCACGGCCGATCATTCATCATTAAGAACCAGCAAAAATTCGAGGCAGAAGTAATGCCACGATTTTTTAAAACAAATCAGTTGCCATCGTTCCGACGCCAGCTGAATCTTTATGAATTTTCTCGAATCAATGAAGGACCGGAATCAGGCTCTTACTACCATGAGCTTTTCCTTCGTACAAAACCCCTGCTTTCTCTCAAGCTGGAACGCATTAACCGCAAAAGTCCCGACAGGCTAAAACAAATATGCTCAAACTTTGAAACTATGAAGATGCTACCGAAATTAGTTCATACTGTGCCACTCTCTTTGAGTAAGGCCCCAGCCAAGATCGCAACTATGGCTATGTTGCAACAAGGACCAGGTATGAATATCTACGGGCAAAATAATCTATATGGATCCGGTTCTGGATCTGCATTTGGGATGAATTTGGAAGGTATGGGACTTGGCTTTAGTAGAGTGAATTCAGATGCTACGGGATCGTTTGGTCCTTCCGGGCTGACAATAGAACAGCACGTCATGAAAATGACTCAACAACAAATAGCTCAACAGCAAGTAGCTCAACAGCAAGTAGCTCAACAGCAAACATCTCTCCAAAGTATGCAACTCAAAAACTCAATTTTGGGTGGAAATAATTTGAACAATACGAATAATTTGGGGACATCGTTGAATAACGCGCAAGGTGGATTCCCAGGTTGGGGTTTCGCAAATAATGGAGGGAATAATATAAGAACTGGAGATGACATGAATCGCATGAACAGTATTTTAGACAACTTCAAGAATAGTAGAAATCAGGAGATGATGAACATAAGGAGTATTGGACAGAGCATGAACGTCGGAGCTGGAGGTATGAACAACATGGTCACAAATTTCGGAGACGGGGGCTTGGATAATATGATGACAAACGTGGGGGGTGGAGCTATAAGTAGTATAATGGCAAATTTAGGTAGAACACAGAATATGATGGGTAACATAGGAGGTGGGGGTGCGAGCAACGTGGGCGGTCGTATGAACAGTACGGTGACCAGTAATATGGCAGCTGGAAGCTTTAACAACATGGGAAGCACGATTAACGACATGATTGCTAGTCGTTTAAACAATATCGGCAGTATAAGTATGAACAGCAGTACTTATAACAATATGGACCAGATGGGAGGGAGCGATATATCAAAGAAGATGTTTGCCACTTTGATTCAGCAACAAATGCAACAGCAACAAATGCAACAGCAACAAATGCAACAGCAACAAATGCAACAGCAACAAATGCAACAGCAACAAATGCAACAGCAACAAATGCAACAGCAACAAATGCAACAGCAACAAGGACCATGGATAAGAAACTCGGAACTCAATTCCACATCATTCACGCTATCAGAGCGACAACAGCTTATTATGCTCCAACAACTAGAAAATGCTCGTCAGAATATTTCTTCTGGTGGTAATGATAACAGCGCATATAATTACTCGTTTCCGAATCAAATGGGCAAACACAGTGATACAATCCAAGAGTTCAAAAACGACGGCAGCAATATGGTTGATAAGAAAAGAAAGAGCGATGACAATGGTGATGAGATTGTTTCTGATGGTTTAGGTTCCTACCTGAGACGCCGTGGACGAGGAAACCGCTCTGCTGACCAATCGCCAGGTGATAACAACCATGAGGAGGCTTCCTTTACTTCGTCAAAGAATCGTCTTGAACATGAAACTGCATCATCTCGAAAAAGTAGTAAGAACGGAAGTGGCATGCATGATCTTACAGTAGCTGCACTGAAAATGGCAAATATATCGTTTCCGAGTGATATCGGAAGCAGCCAATGGACGTTGGATATAAGAAGCGATGATTTAAATGCAGCGAAAACATACATGTCCACGCAATCGGAAAGAGGATCTGAAACAGGATTTGGTTCATTTCAACGGCGACCGCCGACTTTTTATTCAAATTTCGATAGTCAGAAAGAAACTGCGAATAAGATTTCCAGGAATTCTGAAATGCACCACGATGTCCATTATGAAAAACAGAATTTTTGAGAAGAGCGCTGATAAGATCTTACATCGCACATTTCATTGTAATAGTCGCTTACCATTGTGTAAAGCATAATATAGCTACAACATCACTGTAACGCGAGTAAAAACTGTGTCCTCTATTCATGTTGCTTGTCCTTCCTTTCTATTTATTTTGTTCTACACCAACCTGACAAAGATACTACTGTTGCTGTCCGGCATACCTGCCTCCCAAGCTCGCACCTAACTACCTCTCACAACTCGCTACCTACCTCACTACTTTACTTCGCTTTTACACATATGCCTCTGTAGAGGAAGAAGAAGAAGAGGAAGACCGAGAGAGATATTAGAGAACTAATTTGGAATAACACGGCCAAATGGGAGATGTTGCTCATATTCTAGGTATTCAAAGCACTGGAGCTGAAGAAAAGGATAGGGCAATCACAGAAACGAAGTCAAAAAATACGCACGAGCTTTTATCAAAACAAGCCATTGATGCTGTGACCTTTACGAAATCATCTGATTATGAGTCTGCAAACTTGCCTCCTATTGTTCCAGATATTGTTCGTATCAATAATAAGTTGATTTTATCGAATAAGAAGGCAAGGCCTTGGTGTTGGGCTCCGTTTGCTTCAAATGCAAGGAACGATGGATTAGTACTCCATCACTGGGTACGTGCTGGTGTCGAGTATCCAGAATACCCTTTTGCAAGGTTTAACATCCACCTCGATCGTTTGAACTATGATGACGTGGAAGACAGAGATGCTTTCTACCAGGAATATCTCCAAGACGATAACTGGACGCAGAGTGAAACCGATACTCTCTTGGAGCTTTGTAAGGCATTTGAATTGCGCTGGCCGGTAATTGCGGATCGGTGGATCGGTAGATTTGGAAGCATGTCAAATAAGAAAATAGAAGACCTTCAACATAGATATTATACCATTGGTATGATCCTGAACCGAAGGCTCGTTCACAAAGCTGCAAAGGTCGAGGCAGAAAATCTTGCCAAGGCACTTGCAGCCGCGCAGGGGTCTTTGGTTGCACCGGGTACCATAGCCTCCAACACTGATAAAAATACATTATCTGCCGAACACGCTCTTGCTACTGCTGTTGCCACATCATCATCGAGTGATGTTTCAGCTGTTATCGGTGATGTCACTTCGAGCATGCAACCATTGATATCCTCTACAAACACGGGAACGTCGAATCAACCGACATTCGATTTGAAAACAGAGAGACAAAGACGCAGAATATTAGATTTGATTTGGGAACGAACAAAGGAGGAGGAATTGGAAGAGGAGTCATTGAGAGAAGAACTGAAATTAGTAGAGGCTCAAATCCGCAAGCTGAAAAAAAGTGGTGGGCATTTACTCGGCACTGCAGTGGCACCTGTTTTATCCAGAGGTCCATCACCGGTTCCACCATCTGGTGCAGATGCTATTGTTAGCATGGACATAAATTCATCATACGACATGCTGAACGAACAATTTTCATCAACTGCACCAACACCAACTCCAGGTATACCGTATTTGCAATCTGGTCGTTTAGTACCACCAGCAACTGGAGGTCAATTTACTATAAACAAGACTACTCTGAAGCGTATGGAACAGATTCTAAATGAGCTAAGTGTCAAGGATAGACCTTTGCCTACAAACAGAGTGTGTGATATGTATGATCACGTAAGGAAGGGGGCATTGACTCTACTAACTCTGCAAAAAATAATGCTGAAACGCGAGAGTGACGTAATTAACAAACGTATGAAGCTAGAAAAGGTCGCTGGGGCTACTGCGGCAAAAGAAGCGGCTATCAGATCGGAAGCCGCTATCAGATCGGAAGCCGCCGCGGCAGCAGCAGCGGCGGCGGCACAAAAGGCAACCGCTGTGGATAAGAAAACAAAGAATTCTTTAAAGGATGGAGGATCGTCCAAGGCTAAATCGGGTGGGGGAGAACCGAAGAAAAAGAGCACAAAGAAGAAAGCTGCTCCTGGAGATAAACCAGCTGGTGAGACAAAAAAAAGAAAAGCACCATCGAAAAAGTCGTCCGAGAGCAAACCTGTTACAGCAGATACAACAACTGTCTCAGATTCGTCTCCTGCGTCAAAAAAAACGAAAACTACTAATACATAAAAATAGGTAGATTGGTTCATTCGATCGTTGTTTTGAGTGTTTTGATGATATCATTTTTTTATTCGCGAAGTCACCGCGCGCGCTTCCGGGAGTGGCTCCGGACCCTTAACCCTGACTCTAACCCTAACTAGTACTCCCCGCGCCACCGGCCACCACCGCCGCCTCCAACCTCAAACCTCAAACCTCAAATGCATTTCATAAGTCAAGAGAGAGGATAGAGGATCCACTCCTTGTCACTCACTCGAAAAGTGAAACAAAACATTTAATACAAGAACACTACCTTGTTGCAAAATATAAATAACCGGATTGAGCTGAAGGAAACGGATACTTTCAACATGTGGAGCAAACCAAATAAGAAACCTCAGTCGTACCACAATAACACCTTCTCTTCTCCCGCTGGGTCGGGACGCGCTTCTTCATTTGAAGAGGGAGAAGTATCATCTAAGGCCAGGACTGCCATTCGTTCTGATCCGTTGAAGGAAGAAGGTGAAGTGTCTGGTGCTGGTTTCTCTTCAGCCCCGAATTTCGCCAACCGGGGCAACCCTACGAGTAGCATGAATTCATTTCAGAATAGCGGGGGAAATTTTGAAAGTCACAAAGGAACAGGAATGAACGCATACAACTCCAACGATAACTTTTCTCACTCATACTCTAATCCGGGTAAACAAATGCATCGCCATTCGCATACTTCGCGGTCTTGGGGAGGGCACAATAATTATTCAGGCGGTTATCATAAATCTGGTGGCGTCTACAATTCCACAGGCGAAAGTCCTCCTAAATATGGATCGTATGCGTCTCTATCGGAAGCGGGTTCAATACCAGCATTGAACAATCCATCCAACAATGTTGCGGACGCAAATATTGGTGTTCATCCTCCACACCCACAACAGCACTGGGAATCACGAAAGAGGCATAGCTTTGGTGGCAACAGTCGTGGAGGATTTGACCGCCGCAGATCTACCGGATCTCGACCATGGGATACATCTCGTTCGCAATCCTCCGGACGAGGTCATTTTGGTCGATTTGATCAACAGTTGAATAAACAACAGAGGAATTGGGATCGACGATCAATTAGTGCAGGCACAAATGATGCTTCTGGTCGTAATTATTACGGTCCACCCAAGGGTGTCTTCGATGAAGGATCTTCAGCGGAAGGGTATGGTACATTTCGATCAAATGATCATGTTTCAGAAAGTGGCAGTCATAACGCATTTGATCAAGATTCTGAGACATTTTCTCTCAGGCAACGGCATGATGTTAGGGATGGATCCGTCGATGGAAATAATCGAAACAACGCTGATAATTCTTACAATGTTTACGAATCAAATGAAGATTTTCAAAGACTGAAAACCAGTACATCCTTTGCTAAAAACGAACTTGAGGGAAAAGTCGCGACGGTTTCGACTCATTTTGGTTCACACATATCAAAACCACAGTATGAAGAAACAACCCAAATTTCTGAACCGAGTTCCACGGTACAGGTTTCAACTGTGCCTGTTCAATCCACAGAAACTATGGAAGTTGAAGAAGGACAGATTGGAGCACCAGCATCTTCCTTACCTCTGAATATTTCCACAAAAGAGGAGAACATTCCTTCAAGTTCTTCCGAAACTACGAAGTTAGCTGCATCACATGAAACCATGGATTCTCTTGCTTCAACCACCATGACACTCAACTCTGAAGCAGTTCTACATCCTACATCAGCTTCAACAATTCAGGACCAAACATCTTTGCGACTAGCATGCTCATCTCTTGGAAATGATAAATCTATCAAAGCTTTGAAGTTGATAAAAAAATATCCGGATATTCTCAGCGACGGCGTGGGCAATATAGATGAAAGAAATCCTGAAAATGTCTTATTACCGACTAGTGATCAGACACATAATGGAATGCTTGAGTTAGAATCTAAGATTGATTTTAAACAGAAAGAGGTATCGGAATTAAAATCTTTGTTGAAAAATGCAATTAAACTTGATGCAATCAAGAAAGCAGAAGTAAAACGAAAACAGGAAGAAGATCTTATGCTTGTCAAGAAAAACCTGGAAATTGATGAGACCGAGGAAGTAAATGATTGTTCGGAGTTGCCGCAATCGGATCAAATTATTCAATTAAAAAGTGAGATACAAAAGTTAGAAGAAAAGGTATCAGACTTAAATCAGCGCATTCAAAAGAAAGAAAGTTTTGTTCATGAAGGTGAAACCTCTGTAGAGAGAGAAATACATCAGGAATTTGATTTGATTATATCTGCTGCTCAGGCTTCAGTTAAGGACGCAAAAGGCCGTTTCACTACCACCTCAGAGTCAGTGACTGA
>Ga0213868_10005928_pt1 | contig 10886 bp, 17 predicted proteins | sample PICome_9_FD_160087 | JGI IMG/M metagenome (GOLD analysis project Ga0213868, IMG submission 160087) | Coastal seawater microbial communities near Pivers Island, North Carolina, United States - PICO127 | ecosystem: Environmental > Aquatic > Marine > Coastal | place: USA: North Carolina...
ACGGCCTGAACCTCCGGCTAACACCATCCCTTTTGATTCACGTCATGACGCAAGTTGACTGGCCTTCCACAGAAACAGAAATCGCTCGTAAAGCTTTCCACAAAGGCAATGAGCGCGCGGTGACTGTTTTAATTGGTGTGATCCAAACTAAGAGTCAATCCCTGAACTCGCTGGAATCAGTTTGCTCACTACACGATTATCTCAGCACTGAAAGGTACGAGATCGAAGGGAGAATGGAATTCAACTACGACACGATCCTTTTCTCTCTCGCAGAAATGATGAAAAGGAATCTCATTGAAGCAACAGACCTACAAGGCTTAGACCCCAAAAAGGTGTCGAAGATCAAAGCGATGTCTCTATTCTGAATAAAAGCTAGAGTTAATTTTCAACAATAAACAAGCTCGATATTTCAACATTTTTAACTTAGAACAGTTTCATACAGATACGCACGGATATTACTTCGTAAAGCCCGAAACAAATACGTCAATGAACTTCTGATTCAGTCGCATTTTCACTTGAAGGACCCTGCTCAAGTTTCCTCTGTGCCTTTGCAGCTTTCTTCAAGATTTTTTGTGCCTCTCCTCGTGTGAGGCACTCCTCTGCCCGAGACTGAAGCTTATGGAGCTTTCGATGCTGCTTAGCGGGGTTCATCCTTTACCTACCCATATACCTTTTTAACATTCTCTGAGCCGCAGTGGCAACTGTGTGGTTCATATCGGGGTTAGCCAACAACATCAGTAACCATCTGAGCTGAGAAGCCACATTGCGACGGCCTTTCAAAGCATGCTGAAACAGCAAGCAAAGAGATGCCGTGGTGCCTTGGTGGGATATTCCGCTCTTGATCAGCCTCGGACTCTTGGCAGGAGGGTTGGCTGGATTGTTAGGAATCGGCGGTGGTCTCATTTTTGCACCGGTTTTGCTCTGGCTCAACCTGCCTCCTCATCAAGCGCTCGCCACTAGCAGCTTTGCCATTGTCCCCACAGCTCTAGCAGGGACAATCGTGCATCTTCAAAGTGGAAGCCTGCCAACACGATCAGCCCTAGCCATCGGCTTAGCAGGATTCGGATCAGCATTTTTATTTGGAGGGCTTGGTGGCCTTGCCGCTGGATGGGTGCTGTTGGCAATGCAAACAGCGGTCTATGTGTTGTTGGCTTTTTCTATCAAAGAGCCGCCTCAAGCTGAGGAAGAAGCTGGGGAGGAAGAGAACAAGGAAAATGAAGAGGAAAAAGAGCCACTCTGCTTGGAAACGGAAGAAACCTCCGCGCCCCTGCTGGCTGGTGTGGGCTGCATCGCCGGCTGGACAGCGGGCATGCTTGGCCTTGGTGGAGGACTCGTGCTCGTCCCACTGATGAGTGGGCCTTTTTCAGTCCCGATCCATCAAGCCATTCGACTCAGCACAGTCGCCGTGTTGTGCTCAGCGAGCGCAGCATCCCTGCAATTTCTGCATGAGGGCCGGGGCATTCCTTGGATGGGGCTCACGCTGGGAAGTGTGGCAGCACTGGCGGCCCAATGGACAGCAAGGCGCCTCGATCTTTTTGATTCGGCTGTGTTGGTTCGTTGTCTACGAGGACTGGCCATCGTCTTGGCCGTCGATAGCAGCCGACGAGCCATTCAACTTGTCCTGAGTCAACCCCACTTGTTCATGCACTAAGAGACAGACCAAAGGAATGAGTCCAACTCCAGAAGTCTCAGATTTCATTCATATTTAACTGATCCTTCAGAAAACTCTAAGAACAACAAGATTCGGCTCAATATTATTTCTAGAAGAACACATCCGATTCATGACAAGCGCTCTTAAGGGGTTTCATTATGGCCATACTGAACATAATCAGCTTCGCCAGCTCCTTGCACACACCATTGTGATCGGAGTAATTGCACCAGTCCTGACGGCAGTTTCTCTTAGCCAAAAGCTGTCACCTTCACCGACAGAGACGAAGACTTTTCAACTGTGGTAATCGAATGGACTAAGGAAACGGGGCAGCATCTTGCAAATTTCTCTCAATGAAGAGAGAATCTAAAGATAGCCGTCAACGACAAATGAGCAACGAGTCAGACAAAAACAAAGAGTATTGGATCGATGAAATCGCCTTCCTGGAAGCGAGACTGAATGGAAGCCAAGGGGATATCGACTCCGAAGATCGATCTGCTTGCGAAGAGGCGCTTAAAACAGCAAAAACAAATCTTTCCGCCTACAAGTAGGCATACGAAGGACAAAAGCCAAGCACACAATTCAGCAAGAAGCAATTATTAGGAATTCAAGTATTAACTTGGCAGCAAAAACAAAGTCATCAAGAAGAGCAATGCCATTTCCATTGACTCACCTAGACATCAATACCAGGACACGTTGTTCCCAAAAAAATCAATCAACCTTCACCAGAAAGCTCTTCTGACGGTGCCTCATGCCACGACATTGACTGACAACCTCAAGAGCAAAGGCTCAAAGAAGCCCCTCACTGCGGCATGGTGAAGGTCTGCCCCCACTCCATGCCATGCTTCGGCGCTCTTTGATTTCCATCCTGATCGCAGTGTGTTTGCTGATCGGGACGCCCGTGCTGGCCGCAGAGCTGCGGTTGAGTGACGTGGCCTTAGCTCCCTGCGATGCCAATGATCCAGGGGCACAACCAGGACAGGCGCTTGGAAATACCCGCAACAACATCACAAGTCCAGAGGGCGCTAGCTGCTACGTCCTGAGCGGAACAGTCGTGAATCCCAGCAAACGCGCTGTCGTGGATACGGATGTTTATGCACGCATTCTTGATCGAAGCGGTGAGCCAGTGCTTCAAAACCGCACAAGGGTTGGGTCTATTGGAGACGTTGAGCCAGGGTCGCAAGCGTTTGCCCTCCGCCTCGCCGTTCCCAAAGGCACTCCAGGCCCCTTTGATGTCAAAAACCCAAGAGCACGGGGATTCAATGCTCCTGTCCGTAGTCGTGCGAACGACGACGATGAATTGCTACCACTCGAACAGACTGTGGTGACGGCTGCGCAGGATTGAAAAATGCTCACACCGATCAGGTCTGGGATCACGTTGCTGGGCTTAATCGCCTTGATGTTGCTCATCAGCTCGAACCCAAGAACCGTGAATCGAGACGCCCCTCTGCGTTCCCTGAAGGACAATCGAATGATGCCCCGCAACAGCATTCGACGCCTCAGGGAACAACGGATTCGAGACTGAGTGGCAAATCATTGAAGGAAACTAGCCTTAATTATTAAGCATTAATTTATTGATCCCAGTTCAGTTGATCTCAAAGAGCGAGCCCTGAATGGACGATGGAGAGGGCTCATTCCTGCGCCGTTGAATGGGGTCCACCTTCCAACCTTGAGGATCCCAACCCATCAGGAGTGGTTCTAAAGCCCTTAGGTCATGCCCATCAGCGACGGCTAACCACGCCTCTTCCAGACCATCCGGAATTAACACAGGCATTCGATCATGCAGGGGTTGAATGAGAGCATTCGGCGCAGTGGTGAGAATCGTGCAGGTATCAAGTTCACTCCCATCCGAACCAAGCCAGCGTTCCCACAATCCAGCGATCCAAAAGGAACGTTGATCAAGACGGCTTACAAAATAATTTTTCTCGAAAAATCCAGTGGCTGGGATTAAACATCGCCGATGGCGCCAAGCCGCTCTGAAGCTTGTTTTGTCAGCAACAGTCTCAGAGCGAGCATTGATGGGTCTAGGTCCACTAGAGGGGTCTTTCGCCCAGGAAGGGATCAACCCCCAAAGCATGAGCGCAGCTTCGGTTTTGCACTCCTCTCGACGCAATCCCAACACGGGTTCAGAAGGGCGTATGAGCTGCCGGGGCGCGTAGCGCGCGAGATGCACATCAGACATCCGCTCCCGTAGAACCTCCGGGAGCTGAAGAGCATCGGCAGTAAGGGCAAAACGACCACACATAACACCCATCATCTAGGGCTGATGGCATGGGTGGGGGAAGACATCGATCAAAGCTCTCACGGATGAGAGATCAAACTCGTCAGAATCGAAGAACGTATGTAACCGAAGGAATGCTGCTTCTTAATCCGTTTTGCCTGATCCGTGCAGGCCAGGTGGCTGGTCTTAAAGCCACCATCGTGATCTTGATGATGATGTTGATGAAGTCCAAGCTTCTGCGCGTGAAGATGTCGCTTCTTGGCTCCTTGATTGGTTTCACTCTGTTGGTTGGCTTCCTGCTCACCACTGGCGTGCTGACGCTTGTTGCAGGTGGAGCCGTCGTCTACGCAGCAAAGAAATAACCCTTGGATGAAGCCTGTTCGAAGATGAACAGGCCAAAGTGCCGTACCAATCAACCCAATTCCAAACAGGCAAGAGCAAACACATCATCTAAAGCCTGTTTCGGCAGATCACCTCGATACATCCGCATGGTTTCTGACTCAGTCTTAAAACCCAGATCTGCCATGAGCCCCTTCGCAGCAACGTTGAAACCAGGGGTATCGATCAACAGCACCCCTGGATGGCGTTGCTGAAGTTTTTGAATCAGATACACGGCTAACCCAGGGGAATCGGCGAGCAGGGGACCGATGCGCCAGCCTTCACCGTCTTGCAAAAGGCATGGGCGAATGCGACCAAAACCATGACAGTTTCCGTTCTCATCCAGGAGAGCAAGAACTTGACCCGACGGATGTCCAAGCCAATCAGCAAGGAAATGAGGCCTAGGACTGGGCTCTCGTTGGGCGTCGTACAGCTGAACAGCCTCTGAGGGAATATGGCTGCCCTCCACCACATGCAAACCGGTTGGAAGTTCCCCCCTCAAGTCGACGGCGTGGCCCTCGTTGAAGCAACGCCAACGGGTGGTTAACGAAGATGATTCAAATCCCCATCCCGCATAGTCCAAGATTCGAGCAGGCGCTGCCTCCAATCCAATGCAGGTGAGATCGGAAAGGTGATCGAGAGCATGCTTCCAAAGCTGTTGGCCATACCCGTGACCTCTCTGATGGGGCACGACGAGATACAGGCCAATAAATCCGTAATCAGGGTTATACCGGACGCCTGCAATGCATCCAATCGGCTCATGATCAAGCCAGGCAATCCACAAGCCTTGACGATCCGTGTGCCGATAAATCTCTATATCTCCAAGACCTGGAGCAAATCCCTCACGACGAGACCAGTCGGTCACGATTGGAATCTGATCTGACTCCAATTCGCGAATATCAAGACACCCCATCAAACCAGCCAAAACGAGGCACGCCCTCAATCATGGGGAACAACACGCCCAAGCACTCAGAATTCATTCTTGAATATTCGCTCCAAGTCTTTTCGAAACTGTTGGGAGCTCAGGGGCAGAGCTTTTTGACGCGCTGAGTTTCTAAACAGCAAGGAGCGAATCCACCAGATTTGAAGAACTGCAAAGAAAAATCCCACAATCAGCAGGCTGACCGTGGGGGAATCGAGAGGAACGTTCATCAAAGTGACACTGATCAAGCAGGATGGAGTCTGATTGGGACAGAACCTTGCGCGAAATGAGTGTGGCCGAGCTGTTACTCCGCAACGTCGGAAAGTTTGCGGCCGTTTCAGGGGTGATCGGCGTTGTGATCTGGTTGAGCTGGGTAATGCTCGATGTCAAACACCTTCAGTCAGGATTTACCCTTCCTTAAGGACCTAAAATTTAAGCGACGCCGTCGGAAATCACTGTATCGATTGGACCGGATTGCTCACGTTCTAGCTCTGGACTAAAGCGACGAACAATCAATTCATCGATGGCTAAGCGTCCAGGACCCATGGCCAGAATTGCAACGGCCGAAGCAAAGTAAAGACCTAATAATTCCAAGAGATAGATATTGAAACCGGCAGTAATGATGGCGTGATAGATGGCGACCGAAATCGTGCCCATGATCGCAAGGGCACCAAAGCGCGTCAGAAATCCCGTAATCAACAACCAGCTCCCAATAACCTCGGAAAACGCTGCGATGTAAGAAAGGAGAATGGGGAAAGGAAGGTGGAGAGGACGCACGAATGCGTCAGCAAAATTTTCGATATTTGCCAACTTCTCATATCCATGATGGATGAGAAGTGTTCCAGTGAAGACTCTCAGAATCAAAATTCCAAAATCGGAGAGGAACGGTTTTGTCGCGAGAATTCTCAGCACTGGAGTTTACGTTTCTCCACATACCGTAATGAAAAGTAGGGCCTCTTGCGAAAAGAAGCCCAGAAACGGCCCGCTATAGGAATAAATACTCACTTGCAAGCCAGCGAGCGAATACGCCATAATGAAATTTGTATCAGTCTGTTGACATGTCAAGCGAAGCTTTGATTACCGTTTTCCTTGGATTTGGCGCCGCCGTCACAAGTCTCACCTTTTGGAAGCTGAGCCAAGCCCAGACATCCGATAGTTCCTCACCTCGCTGAAGCAGGGCTGATCAAGCTCTCTTCCTTACTGTTCTGATTAATTAGTCCACAAATCGCTTGTAAAGCCAGCGTACAAACCCTCCAAGTACAGGTACAGGACCAAAGGTGGGGCCAACGAAATCAAAGTAATCTCTATGACTGATAACTTTTCCGTCAGAGTTTAGTTCTAACCGAGAAGCACCGGGATAAATAAACTCAATGCCCTTAATTTTCAATCCCATTTCCCACTCAATAAAAGCAATATTTTCATTGATGGCGATGGCACCAGGCACAAGATAGATGTCATCGCAACGCTTCATTAACCCATCTTGTGCTGCGATATAGGCATCAATGCCATGACGCTCCTGCGTTGGATCTTGAAAACAAACTTGTTCGTCATACAACTCTCTCCATTGAGACTCCGTTGGGGCTGGTTTTCCATATGGTTTCGTAAACAGTGCTTTTAAACGGTCGGAATCCATGGGTTCAGGCTTAAGGGTGTCCTAAGCCTATGAAACGAAGCTGAATCTCTGCATAAACTCAATTTCGAATTGATAGAGCCCCTTTGTCACGCCAAAATTTCCAGTACGAACCTTTGGAAGCTTTCGGCGAGGGTCTGACCACGAAACGCCCATGGAATCAAGGATCTCTGGGTTTTGTTGAGCGTCTCAACGGGCGTGTGGCGATGTTGGGTTTTATGGCTGCGATCATTGGTGAATTGATCAGCGGTCATGGACCTGCAGGCCAAGTTGCAGCCGTTATCCGCTGGTACTTATCCCTGTAAGGCCCGTTCCAGAGACTTCTTTCCCATTTCAAGAGAGCTTGATTCGCACAAAATATTGTTAAAAACAAATCAAAATTAGAGGTCGCTTTTAATCGTCAGCAGAAATCATTGAAGCGCTTGGGCGAGATCATTATTCTATATTTTCCAGACACCATCAACAGCAACACTGAAGAGTTTGTTCATTCTAATCTCTAGCAAATAATTAACAGCCACCGATCCAATCAACCCATTCAACCTAGGAACTGCGTTGTTTAAAAACACAATCCGGATCACAGGAGAGCTGGCAAGACCCAGCAATCATCATGAGCTCTAGACATCAGGTTGGCCTAATCGATCAGCGGAGCTCCTCCTGCCATCTCAAAATCACACGAATCAGAGTTCGCTTTGAGCACTATCAAGGATCACTGCAACGCATCAGACAAAACAGTAAAAAACAGTAAAAATAGCAAAAAAATCCAATAACAGAGGACGTATAAAATATATTCAAGCGACGGCTATTTGATTGCAACTATCCGCTATACAATCGGCTCAACCACGGCACGAACCACCAACCTGTTACCGCAACAGTAATGGCATTACTGTTCAACATATTGAGTGGTAAACGTAAAACCCCAAGTACGCTCTGACCACTCACGATCAAAACCATGACGGAAGGATAAAGAGCCAACCAAACCAAGAGATTGATCTTCCAAACTGGAGTTTGGATACCTTTGCGAGAATCAAGCCACTGATCAAAAGAATGGGGCTCTAACAGCGAATGATATTTATAGTCAAGTGAAGTTTCTGCCTCATTCAACAGCTTACGCCGTTCAGTGCTGTCCAACCAAGCCAAACAAAATTGAAGGCTCATGAACTTCACTCTTGCAGTACAACGATACCCATCTCGTAACGGATGGGGAGAAAAACTAAGCTCCTGCCCGAGATAGCCTTCAAACTTCATAGCCGCATGGTTCATTCTCTCCTGGATCTTTTTAAAGTCATTGAGCTGAGAACCAGAAAGTTCACTCTTAAATGTATAAATAAACCCCTCTCCAGTTGACCTTGAGGCCATCATTTCTACTCCTTAACATGACTTGGATTGGCACTGAGCAGCCTGCAAATCAAGCAAAACAACCACTGCGTCACGACGCCAGGGTGTCTGACACCTCAGGCTGAAGCAAAACGTCTCGAGCATTGTTTAGACGCGTCATTACATCTGGATCGCCACCCTTATCAGGGTGATGCTGCACGGCCAACGCTTTATGCACCCGCTTAACGGCCTGTTCCGTTAACCGACCGGAGAGAGCCAATCCCAAGGTCTGCCTTGCACAAATCGCTTCAAAATCTGGATCGCGACCCAGGGGCTGACGCTCACGACCATGGTTGGAGTGACCTGGTTTGCGCTTGCTATTTCGGTTGCGCTTGCTCCCTCCAGCGTTACCAGTTCCGAAACCTGAGCCCCCTGGGGCCTCTTGAGCGCTTGACATGGTGATCTCCCTTGACGTGCCAGCCTGCCGGATCGCGATCACCAAAGGCCAAGCAAGTCCTCACGGATTCAAAAATGGCCTGGGGTCTTGATCGAAACGATGCTCAAAAGGTGGCGGGGCTGGCTGCGCCTCGCCATCCAGAGCGGCAGTTGCTTCAAGGGCCTTCCTTAACAAGCGAGCACTCTGCAAAGGCATATCTCTCGGCACCGAAATGCGATCTCTCAAATAGCGCAGCCCGATTGCAGTATCAGCATTTGGCTGGCAAAGCTTGCCAGAGATCAAATGGGTCAGTGCAGCCCGCAGGGGCTGATCAAAGGCAGCACCGAGGGGATTCCTTGCTACCAGCGCTGAACGATGGCGCAACACTCTCTCCAGTGCCCTGTCTGAAGCCCGCACATCGTCGTCGCCTATCTGAGCAGTCCAGCTGGTTTCGAGTGCAGCAAGACCAGCACCTTGATCCACCGCCAGCGCCATCGCTTGCTGTTCTGGACGTCCATTGCTCCAACAACCACCCATTTGTGGAGGTAAGTCGTGGGCATGGGTATGAACATCACTCTGGGTACCGCGATACGTCGCAAGCTGCTCCAGTGCGTTGAACCATCGATCGATTCCTGGATGCTCGTCACGTAAGGCAAAGCCCTTGAAGTAAGCCAAGGAGGCATTCATCCGCTCGACGTAAGGAACGAACACCAGATCTGCCGTTCCTGGATGAGCTCCACCCGGATGATCAGGATCAAGCCAATGGCCACCGCCTTCTGCTAGAGCCGCCTCCATTTGACGGGCCACCGCCTGAAACTGTTCACGCGCTTGATCCTCCTGCCGATTGTTCAGCCTCGGTGTGCAGAGCCAAAGACACCAAGCGCGAAACAAAAGGCGTTCAAGCTCGCGCAACCGGCGCACACGTTTGTCGTGCATCCCTGCGCCCAAGGCGCCAAAGGCATGCTCCAACGCTTCAAGGATGCGATCACTTTCTGTGATGAGTTGTCCATCCAACTCAAGGGCCGGAAGCATGCCTGAAGGCACCTTGGCGGTAAACCAGGGCTCTTTTGGCCCGTAGCAGCGCATGGTGACCTTACGAATCCGATAGGGAACTCGACGAAACTCAAGCCATAGCCATACTTTCTGGCAATAGGGGCACCAAGCGTGATGATCACGAAACAACGTGACCCGCACATCTGACTCCGGCTGTCCAAACAGGCGCAATGTGGATTGGGCATTCGCAGGGCCTTCACATCGCTCCGCAGGGGCGGGAGCCAAAGCTTCCAACTGCTCCCAGTTCAGAGCAACAGCGTCAGCGAGCAGGTCGGCCATAGCCCATGTTCAGATTGATTCATGATCAAGGATCAGCCAGCCTGCGGTGGCTGATCAAGGCATACTCCCGAGCCTCGGCTGTGATGTGCAGCATTGGCTCGCCGCCATTCAGCAACCAGATTTCAAGGCGAGCCTCATCTGGGGCCTCAAAAAAGTAAACCTCAGACGGCATCAAAACTTTTTCACAAAAAAATTGACTCTCGCCGATACATTTGAGGATTACCATTTTTGATGAATCGTTCCGATAACAACACTCACCCATCGAAGAATTCCATCAGCTGATGCAGGAACATCCCCTGGAAATCCAATAAAAATTGTCTAGCTCAACACAAAAACAGATGCATCTTTAGATTCTTTTTATTTCCAATGCGACGATTGTCTTGCCCCAGCTTGCTTTCATGAATTTCGCCATTCTCAGCGCGAAGGAGAGGGCTGTCCGCCTGAAAGGCACTGGCCTCGAAGGCGCTGATCTCCTGGGCTGCTGGCATCTGCAAACGGTTTGGGCCAAGGGAGCACAAACATCAAATCCATTCAGCAGCTGGATGCTGCGAAGCCTGGGTGCTCGCCTGGAGATCGAAACAGGGTTAAAGAACAACGGCAAAGAGTTGCGTCTCTCTAATGCCGTCAACTTGGGGCCTATTGAACTCAAATTTCAAGGTCCAGGGTCGTTGATAGGGAAACGCCCGCTGCTGAGCTTTCATTTCAACTCGCTCACCCTGCGAATGGGTGCCCTTGTCTTGCTCAAGAAAACACTGCCCACTCCAGACCAAAGGCGCACGCCATTTTTCGCTCTGATCGAACGCAACCCTGAAGGGTGGATGGCAGCTCGTGGACGGGGTGGCGGACTCGCGCTCTGGACCCTCAAGGATTGAGCCTTTGTTCTTGCCATTCGGTGGCCGATGTCCACACGCGTCGCAAGTGGGGGTGTGGCTTGAGATCGAGCTGCTCAACTTGATGCAACGCAATCCGCAGCAGGCGCAAATGCTCTGGCATCGCTGAGTCATC
>Ga0213868_10005935_pt1 | contig 10879 bp, 8 predicted proteins | sample PICome_9_FD_160087 | JGI IMG/M metagenome (GOLD analysis project Ga0213868, IMG submission 160087) | Coastal seawater microbial communities near Pivers Island, North Carolina, United States - PICO127 | ecosystem: Environmental > Aquatic > Marine > Coastal | place: USA: North Carolina | collected...
TTGACCTGAATACTATAGCCCCAAATTCTACGATACGTATTAATTGTATTATGGATTTAGATGGTGCTACCATTAGTGTTCCTGCCAATGTTTCTATTCTATATGAAGGCGGTGATATTATTAATGGGACCCTTAATTTCTCTGACAATGGTATTATTTCAGGAGAGCTTCTAAATGCTACTTTAACGCTAGGTGGTGCAACACCGCAACTTAAAGATCCGACCTTTCAATTTGATGTTGCACGCTGGAGTATTGTTGAAGGTGTTACAACTTCAGAAATTGCTTTAAGGAATAGGGATATATTAGCAGGTTTGTTTTTTATGATTAAAGAGATGGGAGGGACTACTTTTAAAATAGATACCCTAGATGCTTATTTTGAAGTAAGTTTAGTGACTAGTGGTACTTCAAATAGAAATTTCTATGCATCTATTGAAGCTATTACTTTACCTTCTGATTTCAATCTTGAAATGACTAAAAACACTCATTTAAGAGTACAACCTAACAGCAGAAAAACATATGCATTAATGGCGATTAGAGATGCATCTAATGTGAATGTCTCGGGTGGAACACTTTACGGTGATAGAGATGATCATGATTATTCAGATGGAGGTACTCATGAGTGGGGTTATTTGTTTTTTATGAGAGGAGCAGTCAGTTCTTCTGTTTCAAATATGACTATGAAAAATTCTTCTGGAGATGGGATGAAAATACAGTGTATAAATTTCACATTTCAGGATAATTATAAACCTTCACGTGATATAATTGTTTCTGGTTGTATTTTTGATAATAATAGACGAAATAATATGTCTATTACAGGAGGGTATAATTTATATATAGACAATAATCAATTTTTAAATGCTAGTCGAAATACAGTTAAATCAAAGGGAGTGGCTCCAGGATTTGCTCTAGACGTTGAAGCTGTAAGAGCAAGAGATGGTAATGGAGATCTAATATTTTACGAGCGAGCTGAGGATATTTTTATAACAAATAACATTGAAAAAAATAGTAGAATAGGAGGATTTACCGTTGCTATTGGTTATGATGTAACTATAGATGGTAATTATAGTGAAACGGGAATAAGTTTTTCCCTAGCACATGGAACAAAAATAATAAACAATATTATTGTTGCTGTAGATGATAAAATTAAAGAAAGAGGTACAGGTATTAAAGCAGGAAGAACCAATGCAGATGATGCAACCATTTATAATAATCAAGTATATGGTAATACTATAAAAGGTTTTGGTACGGCCATTATGGTTTCAAATAGAGATAGCGATATACATAATAACACTTCTGAAGAATGTGCAATTGGTATTAGATTAATCAAATTAACAAATTCAAATATCTACGGTAATACCATAACAAGTAGTAGAGATGGTTCCATAGGAGTGTCTATTGGGTCTACATCGGCGAATAATGTAAATATTTATGAAAATGATATTACGGTAAAGCGCAATCCATTAAAGTTTAATTTAACTAATAAGGATCCCGAAGCGCAAAACTATGTATTGAATGTTAGTAATAATATTTTAAAAACTAATGATGCAGGTAGCACGTTATTAAATGGCTCGTATGGATTAGTATTAAATAATAACACTTTAGATCATGGTTTTGAAGTGTTTGATTCACATAATATAAGTTTTTCAAATAATATAATTGATACTAATAATGATCATGGGTTTGATATTCGTTTGCTTAATACAGGTATTTTAGTATCCAATAATGACATTTCTGTTAGTTCTAATAAGCAATGTATTAATATAGATAGTACCACTAGTACAAGTGAAGTTACTGAAACGAATAATTCTTGTCAATAATAATTAATTTTATTGTTCTCAAGACATAAATTACCAATACAGATAATTAAAAAATTAAATTAATTAAAGCTGAACAATATAAATTTTGTTTAGCTTTTTTGATTTGTGATGTTTACTTTTCGTTTTTCTTAATTATGCTTTTGCATTGCAGTTAGCATAGGCTTAAATAAATACGGTCTTTTGCTTTTTATAGTTTTCGATTTTATTTTTTATCAGTTTTTTTATCTAGATTTTCAACATTGCTTGCTATATCACATGTAGGTTTTAATATGCCGTTGTTTATTTCAGCAATTGCATTTTTATAAAGGTTATAGTTTTCCGTTATATTGGGTTTTATATCTTTAGCATTCAATACGTTTTGACAGTATTTTAAGTCTCTTTCATAGTAATTGTATCGATGATTTTTTTATTCTATTGACTAATGCTAAATCCAGTACTTATAGATACTCTACTTCGTATAAACAAATAAATATGAGACCCCAATTCATCTGTAAATAATGCCAAGTATAATGGAGTATCCTTAATTCCTGCAGATTTTATAACTAACCCAGGCCAATTCTGGATTTTCTATTTACAAGGTGCTTATCAGGTTTTTGTGTTTTCTAATTCATGATGTGGCTTTTTAGCACTATGAGAACATTTCTTTAGTGCAATCAGTAGACGATTAGATCGTAATATTATAAAGAGCATGTCTTTCTTAAAAGCTTTGCTCGAGTCTTTTTTTTTGGAGGAATTTAATCGTAGCTTCTAAATTAAGTAATGTTTGTTCTGGTGTTTTCTAACGTAAGAAAATAAGATTGATAAGCCCTATAAAGTCCTCGATTTTGGTACTATTTGCTAACTGTTGAATCCCTTTAAATGACACAATGAAGCTATGCTTTTTGTAAAAAGACCTTGTTATAGTTATTCAAATCATTGTAGCTTAAAAGAAAGTGAGTAATCTTTTTGAGAACGTTTTCCATTGCGTAAGAGTAATTCCATAATATTAGTATTTTAGTGTATCGCTATTTCAGGACGGGACAATATTAATAATAAAAAAGCACCATATAGGCTGGCACTTTTTTATTAATACCACATGGTGTTAAAACATTGTTAATAGTCTGGTAAAAGGAAAATGATTTAGGGGTAATAATATATATACCATTAAGTAAAACCAAGAATACCAGCTAAACTTGTTCTCAACTATCGATTGCATAAAACCTAAGGTTGTTAAAATAATAGCAAAACCAGTAACTGTAGCAATGGGGTAGGTTGTTAATATAAACGTTACTAAAAAAATGTTACGATATTTTGCAATTAAAAATCGTGATGGCATACAAAAACTTATGGCAATCATCCCTTCAATAAAAATAGTCCAGTAAGATATAATGATTCCAAACATTTTAATACCATCGGGTCCATGCAATAAAAAGTTTTCCCCAGGATTATTGGTATTTAATAGCATCGATAAATTCTGCTCATTATCTTTTAATAAACTAAAATCAACATGACCTATTAAAGAAGAAAATCCAAAAAAACGTGGATCGGTTGTATTTGTAAATTGAAAAAAGGAACCATTTAAAAATTCTGGAGCCAAAATTTTACCTATTAAAGCAAACAAAAAAATTAATCCAATAATATATTTCGATTGTTTTTTTATAAAAGTTAGCCTATTCGTTTTAGATTTAAAAAGGAGACTAATAGTTATCATTAAAATAACATAAGCGAAAACATGTTTATGATTAGGAACATACCCATCTAAATCTCTTACCAAGTAAAAAGTGCAACTCATAAAGCTAATAAAAACCCAAAAGTATATATTTTCTCTAACGGATTTAAACAAAATACCGGGGATAATAGCTACAGGCATAAAAATGGTTAAATAGCCATTATCAGACATAAATATTAATAGTACTATTAACAACATTTGTAAAGAAAGGGTTAGGATATTCTCTTCACCATGAGCCATTTTTGCCGTTTTTAAGATTTTCAATTGTCTTCTAAGAATATTTTTCATTAGTTTAATTGTTTTAAATCGACATTATTACTTTGGTTATTATAGTTAATCGCGTATACCTTTAACTTAATAATGGCGTCTTTTTTAATTAATTCTTGACAGGTGTCATCATCCTTTTTTAATTGGATACTCTCGGTATTTATATTGTAACACCAATCATATTCCTTTACTTTATAAAGTATTTTGTTCAATCTATTTTTACTAGGTAATATACGTGCAGCAACATCTTCCTCTTCTAGTTCAGGTATATTTCTTAAATTAACAAAATAAGTTTTGTTATTATAATTTACCTCAAAACCAGCTACTCGGTAAATCATCTTATCAATTTTAGCAAACATACGCATACCGCCGCCCATCCAGCTATCCATATGGTGGGTTTCTACTAAAACCAGATTCCTTATAAAAAAGAAGACCATGATTATGGGGATTATGGTTTTTAATAGTGCACTCTTTGTAGTCATAATTTAATTATTTTAAAATTTTATAAAAATTGATTACGCTCTTCTATAGATGGTAATCTACAAGTTTCTTTTTTACCAAAAAAACGATATCTGTTTTTGGCTATGTAATTGTAAACAGCATTCCTAATACCTTTAGGAATTATTAAACAGACACTAGCAGCTAATTTATAGCCCAAGGATAAATTTTTAACAATCATTAAAATGGCTGATGACTGTTTGTAAAACTTACCAGCATCATAAAAATAAATTGTTGAAAAATTCTCTCCTATATTAATATTTTCATTTTTCATAAGGATTTTACTCACCTCTGATTGTAATGAAGCATAATGAATAATCTTTTTTGAATCTCTCTTTATAACGAAATCAATAAAGCCATTGCAAAGGTTGCAAACACCATCAAAAAAAATAATTTTATTATTTTTTAAATCTTCTATTATAATTGGGGTTTCTTTTTTCATTTTTAAAAAAATATTTTAAGTGATTTATTGGTGTAAATTAATGCCGAACCAAAAACGATAGAAAAAAATATGATAAAAATATATTGTTCTGTAGCTAAAAAATCTGGATAAGCTTCTTTTATAAGATACAAAACTAATGGATGGATAAAATATAACGAAGAAGACAATTTAGAGATAAAATCATCTTTTACCATTTTTATTTTAGAATGCTTTAATAGGTATAGAATTAGAGCAGGACATAATACAATAAGACTTAAATAAAAATCGAAGCCTCTGCGTCCTATCATAAAGAAATGTAACGTAGTTTCAACAAATAGAAGCAAAAAAAGAAAAATCAACACATATTTATTAGTAAGTATCTTTTTGAGATTTTGCTTAAAGTTATCTTTAGATAATAAATATCCAATTGTTACAAACGGAAAACCCATAAAAATAAAATTTCTGGTAGGAAAACTGGAACGTATTATTCCACCCAGAAGTCCTTCCATATTGGGATAGAATAATTCGATTTTTTGAACAAGCCAACCTATTAAAAATAAGATTATACTTAAATAAAGTAATTTTGAATCATTTATGTTTCTTTTTTTTAAATAGTGTAAACACATTACAGCACCAATTAAACCAATAATATACCATAAATGCCAAAAACCAAATACTATATTGCTAACATTTAATAAAATAGAAGTTATTAAATCGTCTTTGTAGTTAAATAAGTAGAAGGGAGCATAAATTAACATCCATACCAAATAAAAGGTAAATAGTTTTTTTATATACTTCTTAAAAAAAGTATAATCGTTAAGGACTTTATCTAAATAAAGGCCATTTAGAACAAAAAAACAAGGAACAGCTATTCTACAAAGACCATTGGCTATTAAATTTGAAAATAATTTATATTCCCAAAACACGGGAATATGTATGGCAACTACTAAAAAGCTTAAAATTAATTTAGTATAATCAAGTGTAATATTTCTTTCCATATTAATTTATTTTACAAATTATTATATATTCTTATATAATTATTGGTCATAGTTTCGATAGCATAGTCATTTGACTTGATAAAACATTTTTCAGCAATGGTATTATAATAATTATTATCACGAGAAAGTTTTAATATATTATTCTTTAATTCAAATATGTCACCTGCAGGAAAGAGGATACCACTATTTTTTATAATCTCAGATAACCCGGGAACATTAGACCCTAAACACGGTTTTTTAGCAGCCATTCCTTCTACAATTGCTAAACCAAAACCTTCGTAATGCGATGATAATATGCAAATATCAGCAGTTTTAATTAGTTGCGGAACATCTGATCGGTATCCCAAAAAATGCACGCGATTTTCTATCTGTAATGATTTAGATAAAATTATAGAGTCATTTTTTAAAGGACCATCACCAACTAATAGTAAGTGAAACTTATCTGGTAGTTGTGCTATTGCTTTAATAAGTGTTTTTTGATCTTTTTGAGCAGTAAAACTTGATATTTGAATGATTATTTTTGAATCTTCAGGAAGTCCTAAATCTTTTTTATCATAGGGATTTGCTTTTTTTATAATTTCCAAATCAATACCGTTGTTTACTGTTATAATATTTTGGAATGAATGGCCTAAATGTTGTTTCAAACTTACTTTAGTTCCCTCCGAAATAACAATAATTTTTTCAAAGTTTTTATAAATTAATTTATCCGAAAATTTAAAAAGGATGTGGTTTCGCCTTCTGTTTTGAGTATTGTGTTCGGTTAAAACAAGTTTTGGTTTGTTTTTTAAAAACAAGCTCGCCAAGGACACCCAATATAACGCAGGAAATAAGTGAACATGTACGATATCAAATTTTTTAATAATTGGTAATAACTTTATAACCAACCAAGGATTATATATGTTTTTTGGCTTATTTATTAGGATCACTTTTACACCATTTTTATATAAACGCTCTAAAAAGGGACTAGAAGTGTTGTTTAGCACCAAAACTGTTGTATCAATACCTTCCTTCATATATAGTGGAAGCGAATCAACTAATAATTTTTCAGCACCACCAAAATTTAGGGAATTTATAACGTGTAATAGTTTCATTTAGCCTCTTTTGTTTTAACATGGATATAAACATATAAAATGATACCAAATGGCACGGCCAATAAAGTTAATAGTGGCTTTGGTGATTTAAAAATATCTTTCCATTGCTTAAGAAAAATACAATGAGAAACATAATGAATGGCGTTTTTAAATATTACTTTAAAATACTTACTATAATTCATGTTATGAACTCTAGCGTATTTAAAGCCTTTAGGATGTCTTTTATATTGCTTTAAAATATTTCTAGACGATCCGTCTTCCATATATTCAACAATACATAATACCTCATTTAAACACATTAATTCATAATCTTTGTCAATAGCGAGGTATAAAACACCAAGCGGTACAAATCGTTCTTTTTCAAATAAAGGGTATCTGGGGTATTTATTTACAACTTCTGTACGATACACAATTTTCTTATCACCAGGAATGTGATGTTTATGGTACAAGTCTTCTAATGTAGACTTTTTTAAATCTACTGGATATTTTTGACCTATAATTGTACGGTCTTTATAGGCATCTAAACCAATTAAACCAGCAATATTTTTTTTGTTTTCAAGAGTATTCCAAAATGAAATTATATTGTCCACGGCATCATCTGGCATAAAGTCATCGGAATCTATACAAACATTCAACTCTGTTTTAATCAAATCGTAGGCTTTATTATGGGCGCCATGCATCCCTTGATTTTCTTGAAACTGATATTGTATATTTATAATATTAGAATTAATCCAGGTTTGAACCAATTCTTTCGTGTTATCTGTAGAACCGTCATCAATAATTAACCAAATAAAAGCTTTATTGGTTTGGTTTATTAAACTATTGTAACATTGTTTGAGACAATATGCTCTATTATAAGTTGGGGTAAATACTGTTAATAACTTCATCATAACTAATAAAACGCTTTTAGGCACGAGCACCTCTGATTAAATAATAAAGCTCCATCATAAAATAGGTAAATGCAAAATAGAAAAATATAACTTTACCAATTTTTATATGTTTATTATTAATAGGGTGTTTTAAAAACGGATATATAATAACAACTCCCATCATAAACCATGATAAATAAGCAAACCTATTAGAGAAATTAGCCCTTATAACCAATATCCAAAATGCATTTGTAGCTAAATAAGCATTAAATAAATGATTATAAACTTTATCTTTAAATTGTTTTTTATAAATAAAGTACCAGCCAGTAACAACTGCAGAGGTACTGTATAATAAAAAATCAAATCTAAAGCTATTGCCTCCTCCGCCAGATAAGTAAGCATTTAATCTTTCATCTCCGAAGCCTAGTGCTGTAAAAGTGGAAGTAAATAGACCGCCTAACACTAAAGATAAAGGAATGCATGCAATCCAAAATTTTAAATAATGTTTTGGGTTATTGAATAATAGTGTTGCTGTATAAGCCAATACGGGAAGTGATAATGTTTTATGTACTAAAATCGCTAATAAAAAACTAATAGCCATTCCAAAAACATTTATTTTATTTTTATTAAATGATAAACCTAATAAAAATAGAGAGGTAGCCATCCCATTCCTAATACCATTAACGCCATATGTCCAAAATGAAAAAGATATAATAAACATTAAAAAAGAATAAAACCAGTATTTACCAAAAAACACTTTGGATACCCTGTACATAGGAAGTAAATAAACAAGCGCGCAAACGAAGAAAAATTGATTAACTCCCATAATTCCAGAGCATATTTTCATAAAATAATGAAAGAATAAATCTTTACTTCTAATCATTGGAGCTCCATTTGCATAACTAATGAAATGATAGGAATAAGTTCGCATATCTACAAAATATCTACCACTAACTGGACGAAATCCCATAAAAAAAACTAAAAAAATTAAGATAAAATAACCTACCACATTTATATAAATAATATTCTTTCTATCATTAATTTTTATGACATAAGTATGTAATAAAGTAAAAAAAACAAACGCCATACATCCATATAAATAAATGGAAAAATAGTATTCAGCTGGAATTATATCATACATGGATTCGGTTTATTTACTATCGCTTAAGATAAATATTTGTTAGCCACGGTTTTCATATCAAATTTAGATAATAAACCTGATTTAAAGGTGTTTAAATTTTCATTATAGAATTTATCATTTAAAACTATAGATAACGCTTTAGAAAACTTTTTTTCTTTATCTGTGATTATATTATCAGCAGGTATTTCTAATTTTCCTTCAAAAAAGTTAGGAGTAATAATTCCAGACTCTGTTATAATATTTTCGTCACTTTCGGGTTTCTGTTTTACGCTCATTAACTCCATAATTCCTTTTGTACAGAATGATGAAACAATAGGTGTACCAATGGCTATAGACTCCACAATTACATTTGGAGTTCCTTCATAATTAGAAGATAGCGCTAAAATGTTTGTTGCTGCAATATATTTATAAGGATTAGAACGTCTACCAAGCAAATGGACATTTGTTTCTAAATTCAATTCGGTAATTAAATTTTTTATATATAGAGTAACTTTTTTATCTCCATCTCCAATAATAACGAGATTAATATTATTATTAACCTTATGTATTAAAGAAAATGCTTTGATTAAATGCCAAGGTGCTTTTTGCACAGTTAATCTTCCTAAAAATAAAATCGTAGGTTGAGTAAAAATTTCAACCTCTTGCTTAGATTTTATTGGTTCTTTAGCCAAATTTGTAATATTTTTAATATCGTGAGGATTATAGATGACTTCCAAATTTGAAAATTGATATCCACATTCTTCCTGAAGGTCTTTTTTTATGGCTTTGCTAATACAAACCAATTTTGTTAAATTCCTATATGTTGTTGTATAGCCAAACCTGGTTAGAGAGTTAAAGAACGTTTTATTCTTTAACTCCACACTTTTTAGCGCATGAATACTCCCAATTTTAATCTCTTTGGTATAGGTTAGAGAACTAAATAAATTAGCCATGTCTCCAAACGCAATGGTATGTGTTGCTTTTTGCTTTATTATAACTGTTCTAAGTAAAAAAGGCAATTTTAAATAAAAAGTATATCTTTCCAATGAGGACATGGATAAAAAGTCTTGTGTTTTGAAAAATAATTCATCTTCATTAAAATTTATAATATCTGAATCTAATTTAATAAATTTTAAACCTTTAACAGTATAGCCTTGCTTTTTATAAAAGGTATAAAAGTTGAGAGCTAAACGTTCCATGCCACCAACACTTCCATAAGGCATGATTAACAAAATAGATTTAGGTATCATATTATTATTGCTTTTGGTATACTAAATGATTATTAATTGAGTCACAGAGTGCTTTTGTGAAATCTACACCTGAGAATTTATCTATATGTATTCCATCATAAGTTTTAAAACTATTTTCATTGGTATTAAAATTTACAAAAGGAACTTTACAAGTGTTGGCTAAATTTTGCATATCAACATTAAATTCACTCCAATATGCTTTTTCTAGGTCTTGAATTTCTTTATCAACTGGCAGTCTGACAATTAAAACTTTTCCATAAATATTTAAAAAATTAATAGTCTTTTCTAAATAATTAATTCTAGTTTTTGATTTGATCCATTCTTTTGCAAAATTACCATATAATTTAATTTGATTGGATTTCCAGTTATTTAATAGAAGACTGTCTTTAGGAAGATTGGTTTCTTCTAGCCAGCCATCTTTATGGGTTTTTGATGATTTTCTAAAAACACCTCTGAAATGAAAATAATCAAAATTTCGCAACAGATACTCATAATTTGGATTATTATTCACATATTTCATATTATGAGGAGGCATGTTCGCCTCAAAAAACACACCTTCTTCTTCTTCATTATTTTTATTACGACTTGATAATGTAAAAGGATGTACTGTAATAATAAATAATCCTTTTTTTGTTGTTGTATCTATTTTTTGCTTTATACTTTCAAAATAGGGTTCTCCATATGCAATTTGTTTTAAAGTAAAACTATAATTAAACATTGGTAGCTCAAGCTTAGAATATTTAAAATAGTCATTTATAATTTTAGGTTGAATGCCTTGTAAACTCCTTGAATCACCAAGAATTAAAGAATGTGATTTAGGCGTTGTAAATTTTTCATAGA
>Ga0213868_10005939_pt1 | contig 10875 bp, 6 predicted proteins | sample PICome_9_FD_160087 | JGI IMG/M metagenome (GOLD analysis project Ga0213868, IMG submission 160087) | Coastal seawater microbial communities near Pivers Island, North Carolina, United States - PICO127 | ecosystem: Environmental > Aquatic > Marine > Coastal | place: USA: North Carolina | collected...
CGTTTCGGACATTTTTGCTCCTAAAAGCCCTCCTCGTCTTTCTTTTCTTCCCTCCTTTGTTGTTGTTTTTGTTGTTGTTGTACTTGTTGTGACTCGCGCTTACACGCATCGCTTTTGGGGGTGTTGATGTTAGGGGTTGCGCACTCACTTTCATCATCATCATCTTTATGCTCGTACACTATGTGCGCGCAACAACGAAAAGGAAGAACTCTTATTACGAAAGGTGAGGCTGCACTTTGTGCTCGTTATTACGGTGGTTCGAATACGATGATGCGTTTTTCTCTCTCTTACTCGTTCCTTCCCTCTTTTCGCGCGAGAAAAGTGAAGAAGTGAAGAAGGCACCTCTGACGGAGAAAAAACGTCAAAAACAACTCTCATCAAATGGAACCATTGATTGAAAACCTGGTCATCTTTGGCATCGTCGGCGCGATTCGAACGACCCAGTGGCTGTATTCCACGCACGAAGAACGAATCAACCGAGAGGTGGAACACATCCGGATGTATTTGAAACGATGCGGGGATAAGATGAAAGGTTTGAAAGGATTTGATTTATCCTTCGAGGAAGTGTTAGGGGACGTCTCAACGGCGAACAAATGTTTAGAAAGCGACGGGTTGAGAAACTTACTGGACGATAAAAAGTTTAGGTTGCGAGTGACGCCGGTGTTTCGAGGGAACGGGAACGTGTTCGTGAAACTGCTGAAATATAACAGCTCTTTCGCGTACGCGTTCGGGAACGTGGAATTTGATTTCGAGGTGGTCAAGAGAAGGAAGGACAAAGAGGAAAAAGAGGAGGAAAAGAGAGAGTGGGAGAAGCGAGAGGAAGGCGGATTTGTTCGATCAGTGGCCGCCACGAGAGAGGGGGAGAGCGATGTAGACGACGACGACGTGGATGGAAACGAAGAGTTTGAACACGTGCACGTCGTCCGCCGATGTTCGATTGAGACGTTTTATCGCGTGGTCGTTCCGGCGTTGCGACAAATCTCCGAAAAGTACGAGAACAGAGAAAACGAAGAAACGAGAAGACTATTAGAAGTAGAAGATGTAACCACCACTCGCACGGACCGAGGTGTCACCGGCGAAGAGTGCTCGATATGCCTCGACGCGAGTTTAGAAGTCATCGCGAGGTGCGGCCACGGGTTTTGTCAGGAATGTTACGCGCGGTGGTTACGACGATCTGGAACGTGCGCGTTGTGTCGCGAACGATTACCGACCACCGACCACGGCGGCGCGTTCAGTTTAGTCTCCTTCAGCGAAATTTCCACAGAAGTTCCTTTATCCGCTTCTTTTTCGCAAACCAATCATCGTGGCGACGCAGAAGACGAAGAAGAAGAACCAGAAGAGGAAACGCTCGAGAATTTCCAAATCTGTTTCGGCAACGAAGCTTCGTTGGAGTGGTTGAAACACCGGTTGAGTACGTTCGACGTCGTGTGTGAACAAGACGTGAGCGCGTTTCGGAAGTTTAAACAGACTCTTTTCATTAACAAAAGATAGATAGACTCAGAGAGATAGATTATAGATGTAGTAAGTATTGTTAAAAGTGATTTTATTCAATTTGAGCACCCTGTAAGTCCTTTTTCGTCTCTTTTTTTCTTCTCCCTCACAAAAAGCGTAGACGCAGACGCGAAGATGAAAATTTGAAAAACAATCTTCGAAGATGAGAGATGAGATGACTCTCAGTGCGATGCAAAACGAACAACAACAACAACAAGGACAACAACAATTAGTTTTACCGGCTTCGTTGGTTCCTCCTTCGGCTGTTCCTTCGTTTTCGCGTCAGCCGCAGAGTTCTTTCCAACACGAACAGCAGCAGCAACAACACTTAATGAAGAAACTTTTTTCCGACCCAATCGTGCAACTGGAATTCATCTCCGACGAGGATGTTATTTTGACGTGCACGTCGGAACCGAGAGTCCCTTCCATCGTGAAAGCGTTGCAAAGCGCGAAACCATTTCTTCCGTTTCAGTTTGTGCCGAAAACATCCACGAATAACGACCGAAACTGCGCGTTTTGGATGTTTCCGAGAGAAGTGGCTGGGAAAGTCCAGTCGGTGTTGTACGAGAAGAACGTGTTACCTCCTCGGGAGAAGAGCTGTAATCGAGGGGAGATTCCGGCGACGACCTTGAAGGTGTTCGGAAGAACCACCACGGGAGAGGGGAAGGAGCATCATCACCCGGGGTACGAGGACGAGTTGGCGAGGAATTTTGAGGTAGGTTTGAGTCGGATACCGAAAGAAACGTTGGAGAAAATGTACAAGTTTCAAATCGAAGGCGTGAAGTACGGTTTGTCTCGAGGCGGGAGAGTGATGATTGCGGACCAGATGGGCGTCGGAAAGACGTTGCAAGCGATTGCGCTGATGTGTTGTTACGAGGTAAAGGAAGGCCCAGTGTTGATTGTCGCTCCGGCGAGCATGAGGACGGTGTGGGCGAACGAATTGGAGAGATGGATACCGGATATTGGACCGGAAGACGTGGTCGTCGTGGAAGGTTCCACGGCGAAGTGGGATTTAGAAGCTTTAGGGGAGGCGTATAAGAAGAACGAGAGAGAAGGGAGAGAGTATAAAGGAAAGAGAAAAATAGCGGTGAGCTCGTATCACATGTTGAGTAATTTACGAACTTCGTTTTTAAACATCAACTGGGGTACGATTATATGCGACGAATCGCACGTGTTGAGCACGTCGGTGTACGGAAGCGAGGCTGCGTACACGGCAATCGCGACGCAGTTGTTAAAGACACGATCGAGGCGGGCGATTTTATGCACCGGGACACCGTCGTTGGTGAAACCCTTCGATATTTTCAACCAGCTTGATAGCTTACGACCAAACATGTTTGGCACGAAGCAAGAGTTTGGGGTGAATTATTGTCGATTAGTTTTAGCGCAAGCCTCGAGGTCGGGGAATAAGTTTTGGAAATCTTTAGGCGGTCGCCGATTGAACGAGTTGCACACGCTGTTAAAGTACGCGGTGATGATCCGTCGATTGAAGTGCGAGGTGATGGATCAGTTACCCCCGAAGCGAAGACAGGTGATTTACTTGGACATCTCGAGCGAGTTTACGCACTGGATGAAGGAACGCGCGAAGAAGTTCGCGCTGTTGCGGAAGCAACTTGGTGTCGGCGAAGGCGGTGATGACGAACGAGAGCACAGATACGTGGTGTCCGACGAAGACGACGAAGACGAGGAACCGATTGTCGTTTCGCAACGAAATACGTTCGAGGAAATAGACGAAGAGAAAGACGATTTGAACATCGTTACCGATACCGATGGCGAAGCGCAAGCGATCGGGAAACTGAAAGTGAAGAAAGCGGTGAAATTTCTCGAAGAGTCTATTTTAATCGATAAATCGCAACAAGTCGTCGTATTTGGTCATCACCATTCCGTATTGGATGAAATTTACGCCGGATTGCAAAAAGTTCTATCGCCGGAGGAGATTGTCTGCGTGGATGGACGAACAGATGCAGTTGAGCGCCGCGAGCGCGTGGATAAATTTTACGGGGGCAAATCGCAAGGCTTCGAAGAGGACGGGAAGACGCCTTCGCCGGCGAAAGTTCGCGTGGCTGTTTTTGGCATCACTTTAGCTGTTGGGATTGATTTGTCGTCGGCATCGACTGTATGTTTCGTCGAGTTACCGCAAAAGCCTGCCGATTTACTCCAAGCCGAAGACCGAGCCTGGCGAAGAGAACGGAACGGGAAAAACTCAAAGACGTGCGTTAACATTTACTATTGCATCGCGAAGGCGGAAGGATGCGCTTTCGATACCGATCGTTGGCAAAGATTAGGTAGGAAGATTGAACAAAACACAATGATGACGGATGGGTCCGACGACCGTGACGGTCGCGAAAATTTAGACTGCGACGAACACGGCTCGCAAGTCATGCTCGAGGCGCCGCAGGTTTTGTTCTCCGAGACGGAACAGCAGCAACAACATGAACACCTGGAAACAGAGGCCACGCAAGTGTGCGGCTTGACCCAAACTCAAACACATCCAACGCCAAACGAATCGGGCATCAAATCCTTAGTCAAACGCAAAAGGTCCTTGGAAACGAAGATTCGGAAGAAATCCTTCTTTACCGAACCGGAACGCGTGCCTATTTGGTTCGTCGTTTCCGAGCACACCGATCGCGTACATTTACACGACATGCGCTTGCTGCCGAACGAAACCCGATTGAACTGCTCGGTGAAGCAAGTGGACGTGTTCGTTGCTTGGGATAAGCTGACAAAGTTTCTTGAAAGATATAGACGCGGCCAAGAAGAAGACGAAGTCAGAGACGTTACGTGTAAAACCATGTCTCCTGCTTTGCGCGAAAAAACGCGAGAGCTTTTGCGCAACTTTGTTTTACCGGATGCTTTAATCGACGACTGCGACGCGCTCAACTGTTGTAAATTTTTTATCGAAGAATGGAACTGCTTGTTGTCGCGAGATAAAAATATCGTCATTCAATCGCGAACGCCAGTTCAATGCGGCGGCGTCGCGCAGTTGCTTCGAGATTTGACGATAAAGAAAGAGGAAGAGAGTACGCTTATTAAAACGAAGAAACAAAAGAGCACGACGAGACACGGCACTGGGATAAAACTGGGCACCCTTCCAAAAGACGCCGTTTCGCGAACAGTTCTAGTGCGCAAAAGCAATTTCGGATTCGAAGCGCGCGAACAGTTTATAATACTTCATTCTGGTGATGAGGAATCAACGATGCAGTTTCAAGTGCTGTGCGATTGCTGCTGCAAACCGTACGCGTTCAACGACGACGTAAAGTTGAAGAAGAAGAAGATGGTTCTCGCCGATGGTTCCAATTCTCAACAGCAAGAGCAACATCCGCTTTCTTTACACGATCTCTTTTGTTCGAAGGATTGTTTCGAGTACCACGTGCAGTCGAGATCGGGGAAGACGTTACGCATGGCTGTTTTTGAACGCGACCGAGGCGTGTGTGAAAAATGCAAACTCGATTGCCACGCGTTGGTCTCTCGCATTAAATGTTTGAAGCCGCACCAGCGCTTGCCAATTATTGAAAGTTTAGCGCCACAATTTACGCGCGCGCAAAAAGACAAGTTAGCGAGAGACGCGTACGAAGGGTCCGCGTGGGAGGCAGACCATATTCTTGCTGTGAAGGACGGGGGCGGCGAGTGCACGGTGGACAACATGCGCACTTTGTGTCGCCGATGCCACGCGCAAAATACGAAAGAGCAACACAAACGATGGGCGTGGGAAAACAAAGCGAAGAAGGATAAGAACCAACGGACGCTGTTGGAGGTATTAGCGAACCGCATCGTCAAAGGCGACGGCACGAGTGGAAGACGATTAACTTCTATCAAAGACGACGACGACAACAACGACGTTAAAATCAATACGAAAAAAAGCCGCGCGAAGGACACGCCTTCGAACAGCGCGAGCTCCTTCCCGATATCCGAGGATTCGGAAGAGGACGACCCGGTATCAAAATCTTTCCGCAAAAACCACCTCTCGGCTATTCGAGACATCGACAACCTCGTCTCCAACTGCGAAAAAGATGACTTTAACGTTCAACTCGACGACGATACCGATGTCGACGACATCGTCCTACCTCTCGCCTCTTCTCAAGAAGAGGACGAAGACGAGTTTGGCGAAAACGCCGCGCCGTGGCGCAAAAGAAGAAGACACGCCAAAGACGACGACCCGTTGAGGTTACGCATTTTAAAACAACTCGAAGACACGCAAGAGGATTCTCCGAGCGCTTGGTAACGAAAGATTACCACGGCAACGAAGGGAGAAATATTAGTAGTAAGTAGTATGCGAGATTTTAGACGACTCGAAAGTTTGTATTTCATTCATTTAAAGCGAGCCTTGAAAAAGGCTCTCATCACTCATCAGCCTCACAGACAAATTTTACGCGCGACGAGAACACAAGTTTCATCTTCATCAAACTAAACTTTCTTTCGATTGATAAAATTTTTTCGAGCGAAAAACTTCAGACTTTGTTTCCCTCACTTTGTTCGTGTTTTATCCATTTTATTAGAACGCACGAGAACAAACGACAAAGACAACAACAACAACAACAACAAAGATGGCGGCATTCGAGGACGAACAACCGGAGTCCGAGTACGGCGCGGTGAAAAAAGTCTCCGGCCCAGTCGTGATCGCGGAGAACATGTACGGCGCAGCCATGTACGAGCTCGTCAGGGTCGGAGGAGATCAACTCATCGGGGAGATCATTCGGCTCGAAGGCGACACGGCGACGATTCAGTGTTACGAAGAAACGGCGGGTTTGACCGTCGGGGATCCGGTGCAACGGACGAGACAACCGTTGTCGGTGTCCTTAGGCCCAGGCGTGATGGGGAACATCTTTGATGGGATTCAACGGCCGTTGGAAACGATTGCGCAATTGAGCGGCGACTGCTTCATTCCGAGAGGGGTGAACGTGCCGGCGTTGGACATCGCGAAGACGTGGGAGTTCCAACATCCCAAAGGCGGAGAGAATAAGAGGTATAAGGTTGGCGACCACATTTCTGCCGGGGATATTTTTGCAGTCGTTCCGGAAAACGTGTTGATTAGTCACAAAATCATGTTACCGCCGAACGCGAAAGGGAAAATCACGTACTTGGCGGAGGAAGGCGAGTACGATTTGAAAGAGAAAGTTATCGAGGTCGAGTTTAATGGCGAGAAGAAGGAGTTTACGATGTTGCAGCAGTGGCCAGTGAGAGCGCCAAGACCGACGGCGGAGAAATTAGCCGCGAATCATCCGTTGTTAACCGGTCAGAGAGTGTTGGATATTATGTTCCCTTCGGTGCAAGGCGGAACGTGCGCGATTCCAGGCGCGTTTGGGTGCGGAAAGACGGTCATTTCGCAAGCGCTGTCGAAGTATAGTAACTCTGACGGGATTATTTACGTCGGTTGTGGTGAACGAGGGAACGAGATGGCTGAAGTGTTGTACGAGTTCCCGGAGTTGACGATGACGTTGCCGGACGGTTCGGAAGAAAGCATCATGAAGCGAACGACGCTGGTGGCGAACACGTCGAACATGCCAGTCGCGGCGAGAGAGGCTTCGATTTATACCGGGATCACCTTAGCAGAGTATTTTAGAGACCAAGGGTATAACATCTCTATGATGGCAGATTCCACGTCTCGATGGGCCGAGGCGTTGAGAGAGATTTCAGGGAGATTAGCGGAAATGCCGGCGGATTCTGGTTATCCGGCGTATTTAGGCGCCAGATTGGCATCGTTCTACGAGAGAGCAGGAAGAGTGAAGTGTTTAGGTTCGCCGTCGAGAGAAGGTTCCGTGACCATCGTCGGCGCGGTTTCTCCTCCGGGCGGGGATTTCTCCGATCCAGTCACCTCCGCAACCTTAGGTATCGTCCAAGTCTTTTGGGGTTTGGATAAAAAGTTGGCGCAGAGAAAACACTTTCCTTCCGTCAACTGGTTGATTTCGTACTCGAAATACAACAACGCGTTAGAACCGTTTTATGAGAAGACGGATCCGACGTTTTTGAAGACGCGCGCGAAAGCTCGGGACGTTTTACAAAAAGAAGACGAATTGAACGAAATCGTTCAATTAGTCGGTAAGGATTCGTTAGCAGAGAGCGATAAAATTACGTTGGAAACTGCCAAGTTTTTGAAGGAGGATTTTCTTCAACAAAACTCGTTCACGCCGTACGATAAGTACTGCCCGTTTTACAAGTCCATCGCGATGTTGAAAAACATCGTCTTGTTTTACGATTTATCCAACGCCGCGGTTGAGAGAACACAAATGACCGACGGAGCTAAGATTACGTTTAACGTCATCCAAGCGCGAATGGGAGATTTGATGTATAGAATTGCCAGTCAAAAGTTTGAAGACCCGGGGGATGGAGAAGACGTGGTGCAACAAAGATTGACGCAATTAGAAACCGATTTGATCGACGCGTTCAGAGCGTTGGAGGACGAGTTTAGATAAAAAAAGAGAAGAGAGAGAGAGAGAGAGAGAACAATAAAGAGAGAGACAAAACACCAAATGTAACTATATACACGTATTATTCCATAACATCGTAGATTTTATACTTTATATTACAACAGAAAAGAATGCTACTAATATATTTTATAGTTTATATGGGCAACTCCTTGATCTCGACGCCGGTGGCCACGAGAAACTCAAGCTTCCGTTTTAAGTCGGATTGAGAAATCAACCAGTCTCTCTGATCGAGCACAGGAGGGAGCGTGGTCGTGTCTGGAATTCCAAACGGGAGTTTTTCAATCCAGGATTTACAACCGCCGTACTTCTCCACGTCCGCCGGTAACGCGTACTCGTCCTTCGGCAACACGTACGCTCGCACCTCTAAAATCGAATACGGTTCGTTCGGTTTATAATTCACCCGAGATACGATTTCATCCTCTCGCAACGCGTGAAATTTCTCCAAAGCTTTAATCACGCTCTTATCGGAGGTTTGCCACGCTCGAGTTATTCGACAGACGATCGAAAATGGCACCGAGTCGCCTTTCTTCATATCGGGCATTGCGTCGCTTTCGCCCCCATTATTGGCAGAATGAAACGACGTCGGGAATATGACAAACTGATTCTCCAAAATCTGAAACCCACCGTTGTTGTTGTCGTTGATCCCTCCTTTTCTGAATAACAAGACTTGTTCGCCTCGTTCGATCGCTTTCTCCGTTTTCGACCACTCTTTTAAGGCTGTTTTTGCCGTCACGCACTCTGTTATCGCGATGGATTTGTTGTTGTTTCTTCTTAACTGTCTTCTCGCATAAAAAGACGACGTGGAACGAGAGCCACGCGTTTTTTTCAAAAAGCATCTTCCTCCAACATCATCATTCTTTCCTCCTCCTCCAAAGAGATGATTTTGAAGAAGAAAAGAGGAAAAACCGATAGAAGACGACGATGCAGACGACGACGAGGTGAACATTATTACTATTATTTCTGAAGAGTTGTTCTTTCGATCTCTTGTAGTTTGTGTGCGTCGACGCTTACTATATAATAAAGAAATTTTCTCATCAACTTCCGTATCTTTTTTTTTCGTTGGTTTTTTGATGTGTGTTTGTCCCCAACGCCCCAAGAAAAATAAGCAAGCAGACAGTTGAGGAAAACAACGCGTGGTGTTTTGGAGGACTTTTTGAAAATCCCACAAACTTTATACTAATTGTATATCAAAATGAACACGAAAGAAGACATGAAAGAACAACGATCGTCGATGATGTCGTCGTTATCGTGGCTGAGCGAAGTCACGAACCAGCGTTCTTCTATCGCGTCCGTGAAAGAGCTGAAGTCGTGCTCGGTGCTCCTCGTTCTGTGCGAGAATTTACTCTCGAAAGAGCAGGATTTGGCGAAGAGAACGAAGAAGACGAACGACGATGATGATGATGATTATGATGATGATAATAATAATAATAATAATAATAATAATAAAAGCCCGTCGGATTCGGTGTTGCTCCACGTCGCCTTGGACGAGTTGAACGTTGGCGGAGAATACGTGAAAGCGGTGTTAGAGGAAGACGAGTTTGGTATTCTGGAAGTTATTCAAAAGTTGAAAGAGAAGTACGATTTGAGAGAGGAAGTTGAAAAGTTGTCGAAGGATTTTTTGCACGGTTACGACGACAAAAAGGGAGAAGAAGACGCGAAGGAGGAGGAGGATAATGAGGAAGAGGACGAAGACGACGACGATGTATTTGGAACGAGAGATGGAGACGCGTTGGACGAGCTCGATGATTTAGGCTTTGATCACATCGTCGCGCCGAACGCGAGAGGTTCGTCTTCTACTTCGTTACCTCCCGCTCCTCCAAACGTCTCGTCGCCGGTGAAGTTTATCAACGCGTTTTCATTGTTAGGCGGCGAGAGGACGTTCGAGACGTCGCCGCCGTTTAAGAATTCAAATGCTAACAATATTATCACGCGAAGAAATGATGATGAAGAGGATAGAGAGGAAGATGGAAATGATTTGTTTGAACGAAGATCACCCATACAGCGCGCGCCGAGTTTTATGCGATGGAATAAAAGCACGGAAGAAGAAGAAGAAGAAGAAGAAGAAGAAGAAAACGAAGAAAATCAAGTGTCGAGCGTTTCGAAAGTGAGGAGAAACCCCGAACCTTTGGCGTGGTTTTCGCCGCTCAATCCGGACGAAGCCGCGGTATCGAAAGCGGAAACGAAACTCTCGGTTGCTGAGATTGCTTTGCTGAGACGAGGAAAAGCGTCTTTATCTTCGTCATTTGCGTCTGGAGAGAAGAAAAAAGTAAATAAAACCTCCTCTCCGTACTTTACGACGAAGGATGCCGAGCGATTGAGACGCGCTTCGTCACCATCGGTATCACCATCCTTCTCGAAAGCATCAGCAAACGTTGGAAAACGAACGAACGCGTCTGAAATTAAAATAGCGCTGAAATTTGGAGCCTTGGCAGGCGAAAGCGATCAGATGAAACGTCTTCGAAACGAAGCGTTGCAAGCGTTGGAAACTGAAAACGCTCCGGGGGCGAAGCATCAATTCATAATCTTGTTCTCGGAAACCAGTGAAAACTCGAAAACCTATCGCGGTTTGTATAAAGTGAGCAAAAGCGAAAGTACCGGCGGCGATGGAAGAAACGTCGACGGCGTCGCCTTGCGAAAAATCCACGGCACGAGCGAGAAAGTTCCAGATGCGTTGCGCTCCAGTCGAATCTTGAAAACGTTAAAGTTCAACCTCGCTTCCAAAATGTGGCACGCGCTGCACGACGAAGTCGACGCGAACGCGATGGCTGTCGTTTTAAAACCACCAAAAAAGAAAAAATGATGATACTGTACATACACATTGCGCATTCGCGCGTTATTAGGAGAAAGTTATAGAATTTATACATCCGCGCGATTGATCATCATCGTAACGGTTGATAGCGAGACGATAGCTCTGTTAAAAATAATACTAGTATTATGACTTGAAGGAAGTCTGGACCCCTCG
>Ga0213868_10005942_pt1 | contig 10873 bp, 9 predicted proteins | sample PICome_9_FD_160087 | JGI IMG/M metagenome (GOLD analysis project Ga0213868, IMG submission 160087) | Coastal seawater microbial communities near Pivers Island, North Carolina, United States - PICO127 | ecosystem: Environmental > Aquatic > Marine > Coastal | place: USA: North Carolina | collected...
AGAAAAAGGTTAGTAAAAAATATGAGATGATTGGTGAAAGCGATGCCATTTCACAAATTAAAGATATCATCGATAAAGTAGCCCCAACTGACGCTCGTGTTTTAATTACTGGACCAAACGGAACAGGCAAAGAATTAGTAGCACATTGGTTACACGAAAAGAGTGCACGTGCAAAAGGTAATTTAATTGAAGTGAATTGTGCGGCAATACCAAGTGAATTAATAGAAAGTGAGTTATTCGGACATGTAAAAGGGGCCTTTACAAGTGCTAATAAAGACAGAGCAGGGAAATTTGAAGCCGCCAACGGAGGTACTCTTTTTCTCGATGAAATAGGAGACATGAGCTTATCAGCTCAAGCTAAAGTTTTACGTGCATTACAAGAAAGTAGAGTTCAGCGTGTTGGTAGTGATAGGGATATTAAAGTTGATGTACGTGTTGTCGCAGCAACAAATAAGAATTTAAAAAAGGAAATTGAAGAAGGTAGATTTCGTGAAGATTTATATCACAGGCTGGCTGTAATTTTAATTAAAGTTCCAGCGTTGAATGAGAGACGAGATGACATTCCGTTATTGATAAATCATTTTTCGGAAAAGATAGCTAATGAACAAGGAACTGCTAAAAAAGTATTTTCAGAAAAGGCTATAAAACTGCTTCAAGAGTATGATTGGACGGGAAATATTAGAGAACTTCGTAACGTGATAGAACGCTTGATTATCCTTGGAGGCATTGAAGTGAGCGTACAAGATGTAAAACTATTTGCATCTAAATAACACCAAGAGGCTATTTAAAAAGGCTTTTATATGTAATTTTTCAGGCTGAGCCTGTCGAAAATAATGTTGATAATCAGCAATTTAAAATATTTCGACAAGCTCAGTATGATTTAGAATCATACTTTTTAGACCGTATCTTTGATATGTTTAATAAAATCATCTATTCTTAATTTTATTTTCTCATTTAATGTGTCATTTTCAACATAAGTATGAATATCTCCCAAATAATTCATGCCTAAATATTTAGCAGATTCAACAAAAGGCATATTAAATCCATCTATTAAATCATCATGATTACTCGTGCTAATCATGGCCATATTTTTTCCTCGTAATTGTCGCCCAGTATCTTTATGTATTCGGAGTATATCAGAAATTCTATCAAAAAACACTTTTAGTACACCACTCATACTATACCAATAGACAGGAGTAGCGAAGATTATGGTATCATATGTTTTTATAATATTGGTGATTAACTCTATAAAATCATCATCTTTATTTTTATACTCATAATCATAATGTCCAATATTCTTGTTGTGTAAGTCAATAACATCAATGGTGTTTTTTGATGCCATGTAATTAACAATTTTATTAGTATCACCTCCGCTTCTGGAGCTTCCTTGTATAATAACAGTCTTATTCATAATTCAAAATATAATATCAAAGGAACAACTTTAGAAAAATACAAATAACGATTTCAAATAGAAACAATTAATGTTAAGCATGATAAAATCAATAGCATTTTTATATATTTAATCCAGATAAAATACCGACTATGAATGACTACAAAGTAACTTCAAACATATCTTTAAAAAATTCGCAAACAAAAGTTGTTATAGACGACGCCGAAAAAGAACTTAAAAAAGTTAGAAAGCAATTAGGTAAGCTCCAAGACACTATATACGCACACGGAAAATATGCCGTTTTAGTGTGTCTTCAAGGCATGGATACTTCTGGAAAAGACAGTTTAATTCGCGAAGTATTCAAAGATTTTAATGCCAGAGGAGTTGAAGTACATAGTTTTAAAGTGCCTACAGAATTAGAATTAAAGCACGATTATTTATGGCGACATTACATAGTACTGCCTGCTCGCGGAAAGTTTGGAGTTTTTAATAGAACGCACTACGAAAATGTATTGGTAACTCGTGTGCACCCAGGTTATATTATGGGTGAAAATATTCCAGATGTTCATTCCGTAGATGACATTAATGAGGCTTTTTGGGATAAACGTTTCGATCAGATAAACAATTTCGAGAAACACCTAGCTGAAAGCGGAACTATCATTTTTAAATTCTATTTAAATCTGTCAAAACAAGAACAGAAAAACAGATTATTACGTCGTTTACGAAAACAAGAAAAAAACTGGAAATTCTCACCTGGCGATTTAAAAGAGCGTAAACTCTGGGATAAATACCAAACATGTTATGAAGATGCCATTAACAGAACATCTAAACCACATGCGCCATGGTACACCATTCCTGCCGATGATAAACCTTCAGCAAGATATTTGGTCGCAAAAACCATGTTTGATGTATTAAGAGCATACAGCGATATTAAAGAACCAGAATTGGATGACGACATTAAAGCGAATATCGAATTATATAAGCAACAACTTAATAACGAATAGTTTTGGGGCGTTTTAATACGCTTTCACTACTCAATCTTTTTGCGAAAAAACAAAAAGGATTTCAAGCATTTAGCCTGTGGTGAGCGCAGTCGAACCGTTCAATCGTTAACGCACATGCCTCAAGGTATTAACACAAATTTAAGTTTCAGTTTAGTACACAACTTTTAAGAAATAGTATCTTTAAGCATAAAATATTCTATGAAAATTTCAAAATCAATTCTACTTTTTGTTTCAGTAATTTCTATGGTAAGCATTAATGCTCAAACCGATGCAGAGGTTATAAAAACCATTTACAAGCAATCTTTAACCAATGGAAAAAGTTACGATTGGTTAAACCATTTATCCAACCAAATTGGTAGTAGATTATCAGGCTCTCTAGGAGCAGAACGTGCAGTGGCATACACCAAAGAAGAAATGGAAAATCTAGGTTTAGATAAGGTTTGGTTACAACCTGTTATGGTACCTAAATGGGTTAGAGGAGCACAAGAATTTGCTTTTATAGAAAGTACGCCAGGGAAAACCACTAACGTTAATATTTGTGCTTTGGGTGGTTCAGTAGCTACTCCAGCATTAGGTTTAAAAGCACAAGTGGTTGAGGTTAAAAACTTCGAAGAATTAGAAGCACTTGGTTCAGAAAACATTGAAGGTAAAATTGTGTTTTATAACCGCCCAATGCAAGCCGATTTAATTCTCACCTTCGAAGCTTATGGAGGTTGTGTTAACCAACGTTATAAAGGTGCGGTTGAGGCTATAAAATATGGAGCTGTTGGTGTTATAGTGCGTTCTATGAATTTACGAATGGACGACTTACCACATACAGGAAGTATGACGTATGATAATTTACCTTTAGATAGACGAATTCCTTCAGCTGCAATTAGCACCAACGATGCAGAGTTATTAAGTACCATGTTAAAATTAGATAATTCGATTAAATTTTACTTTAAGCAGAATTGTAAACAACTTAAAGATGTACAATCTTATAATGTTGTTGGACAAATTACTGGAAGTGAATACCCGAATGAATATATGATTGTTGGCGGGCATCTAGACTCATGGGATTTGGGAGATGGTTCTCACGATGATGGAGCAGGTGTAGTACAATCTATGGATGTACTTAGATTATTAAAGGAATCGGGTATTAAGCCAAAACGAAGCATCAGAGTTGTTTTGTTTATGAATGAAGAAAACGGTTTACGTGGTGGAAAAAAATATGCGGAGCTTGCTAAGCAAAAAGGTGAAAATCATGTATTTGCTTTAGAAAGTGATTCAGGAGGGTTTACACCTCGTGGTTTTAGTTTCGATTGTAACGATGCTAGTTTTAATCAAGTGTTAAGTTGGCAGCCACTTTTCAAACCCTATCTTATTCATTATTTTGAAAAGGGTGGAAGCGGAGCTGATGTTGGTCCTTTAAAAACAGAGACGAATGTCTTGGCTGGCTTACGTCCAGATTCTCAACGTTATTTTGATCATCATCATGCCAGCAATGATACGTTTGATGCTATAAATAAACGTGAATTAGAATTAGGAGCTGCAACAATGACATCTTTAGTGTATTTGTTTGATAAATATGGAGTTAATCCCATCGCGAACCCAAAAAGTATAAAAGATTAAAGACGATTATTTAATGAAAAGATGGACTTTAGTACTGGCTTTAATTATAACAACATATACTATGGCACAAAGTGAAGATAAATTACCATATCACGAAATACCAGAACATGCTGAAAGTTATATATCAGGAACAGTAGCTTCTAGAATGCTTGATGGATTAGGATTCCGTTATTATTGGGCAACTGAAGGTTTAAGAGTAGAGGACTTAGCGTATAAACCAAGTGAATCTGGACGAACAAGTGCTGAAACAATTGACCATTTATACGGGCTTTCTAATTTTATACTCAATAGTATCTCAACAGAAAAAAGTAGTGATAAAAATGAAACACTAACTTTTATTGAAAAGCGTAAACAAACCTTATTAAATATAAAAGAAGCTTCAGAGATTTTAAGAACAATAGATGATGTCTCTCAGTTTGACAATGATAGATTTCCATTTTGGAATATTATTAATGGCCCAATATCAGATGCTTTATGGCACTGTGGACAGGTAGTGATGTTGAGACGGGCTTCTGGAAACCCTTTTAATTCTCAGGTTAATGTGTTTTCAGGAAAGTTAAGAGACTAATTTATTGGTTTTTATCTTCTTTTTTCATTTTAATGTATTTACTCACCAATCTTATACCTAGTCTAGCGAAAAGGATAATAGCAAATACCATAACAATATCTAAACCATTCATAGCCATAATTTGAGCAAATATACTATGATCTTGCAAGTCTTTATTGCTTTTTAATAGTTGTTTAACTTACCCGCTTTATGCTTTTAATGTTTAATTAAATCATTTCAATTTATTTTTATAAACTTTAATGAGTACATAAATAAGGCTTAACATTCCGATTAATATTCCGGCAGCAATAGCCTCAGCTTTACCAAGATTAGATAGAAAATAAATTATAATTCCCATGGCTAGAATAGGAACAACCAAACCACCAGGAATTTTAAATTCATCGGGTTGAGCTTTTTGAGAATACCTCAATTTTACTACTGATATTGCAACACCAAAATATATGATAAGCATGGAACTACTGGCTATGATGGCCAATTTCTCAAAACTTCCTGAAGCTGCAATAAAAAACGCTAAACATGCATATATAATAATTGCGATGTAAGGCGTAGTAAAGGATTTATGAATTTTAGACAAACTTTTAATAGGAACAACTTGGTCTCTAGCTAGTGCATAAAACAATCTTGGGTTGTTTAATATAGAACCGCTTAAAAAGCCAAACATTGAAATAGCAGCGCCTATAATTAATATCGCAAACCCTACCGGCCCAAAAATCACTTTTGCTGTTTCCGCTAGAGGTGTTGCTGTGAAATTTGGTAATGCATTACCTAAAACCCCTTGACATACGGTTTGTATTAAAGCATAAAGAATGACTACAGATAATATACTTATTAAAATAGCTCTTGGAATAGTGCGCTTAGGATTAATAACCTCTCCGCCAACAATGAGTCCTGTTTCACAACCTTGAAAAGCAAAAAATAGAATGAGAGATGTTTCTCCCAATTGTTTTAAACTTGGAGCAGACTCTATTTGAAGGTTGATGAAATTAACATCTTTCCATCCAAAAACAACAAGTAATAATAACGGGATAAGTTTTGCCATAGTATTAAATTTTACTAAGCCAATACCCTGTTTAATTCCAAAGACGTTTACAGTTGCTAATCCGAAGAAAATTACAAATAAAAAGAGTAGCCTAACCCATTGTATTTCAAAAAACGGGTACATAGAACCCAATATATCTATTAATACATTGGATACTGCTGCATCAGCAAATAATGTTCCTGCTGCAGTAAAAAAACCTCCTATAAAACCTGCGTAATCACCAAATGCTCTTTGAATGTAGGCATAAGGTCCGCCAGTAATCGTTACTTTACTGCCTGCTTCGGCAAAACAAAGGGTGATGAGTGCTATTAAAATACCACAAAAGAGATAAGCGACAATACTTGAGGCTCCCATTTTAGAGGCTACAATAGCAGGTAGTGCAAAAATACCAGCACCAATTATGATATTCATAATATTGGCAGATAGACCTAATACACCAACACTTCTTTTTAGCCCCTCTTCTTTTGGAATCATATTTATATTATAAAATTACAGGTAACTCAACCACCATTTATCTTTATTGTTTTGTTTATAGAGGTCGAACTTTTTACAGAGTGGAAATAATAGTAGAATTATTACAATCCAAACCAAATAAACAGAACCAAGGTTCAAGCCGAAGCCTTTTAATGCAGGTGATTCTGTAACCCAATCTTTTAGAATCATTTTTTTCCAACCAAATCCTGAAAGTTCAGAAAAAAGCAATGCTAAAGTATGAATTAAATAAATATGTAAAATGTAAAAGAAGAATGGCACTCTTCCAAAAGTTTTGAAAAAATCTATGAGTCTACCTTTTAGTCTTTCTGTATTGGCAATAAAAATAAATGTTACACCTAAAGTCATTAATAAATAAGTTAACGAAGGCGGATATTTTGAAGGATTTAAAAATGAAATCAAATCATTAGATATCGTATCATAATTTTTCCACGGTTTCAGATTGCCATAAGCATTTATAAATCTTAATATTATAAACAGTATTATAGCTGAAATACCAATAATATTGAACATCTTTTTTCTTTTAATAGCATCAATAGAAGGATTGTAGAATCCTCCAAAATAATAGCCTAAAGACATAACAGCTACCCAAGGTATAAGGGGGTAAGCAGTTTCAAAATCATAACCATTTCCTAAATCGAAAAAATTGTATTCGTGAACTATTGACCAAAGTATATTACCATCAAAATGAACAGTATCTAATAGATTATGGCCAAAAATTAAAACTAAGCTAAAAATTAATATATAGTTTCTAGGTAAATGTATAATAACAGCTAAAGCGATCATGCTTATGCCTAAAACCCAAATAACAAATAAACCAGGACTTGAAAAAGTAACATCAAAATACCATGAGAAATTGACAATGGTTAATTCTATAATTACCAACCAAATACCACGCTTTATTAAAAAACGAGATAATTCTTTTTTAGTTTTTCTTTTACTTATCATAAATGCCGAGATTCCAGCTAAAAAACTAAATGCTGGCGCACAAAAATGAGTAATCCAACGGGTAAAAAAAATAGGTAAGTTACTTTGTGTTGGGTCTCCAGGACTAAAAAAGAATGAATCATAATGAAAATAGTCTCGCGTATGGTCGAGCGCCATAAGTATCATTACTAAACCTTTTAAAATATCGATAGACTGTATTCGGGTAGATTTTACATCTGTCATATATAAATGTTTACTACTGCTTAAAATTGAAAATAAATAAATTGTTCACCACTACCTTGTGCAATAACAATTAGGAATAGCATTATAGCCCAAAGTATACCCAATATCCAAGATGGAGTTTTTAAAGATACTTCTTTCATTGAGGTATTCCGCATAATCCAATGACATAAGAACAAGAGACCAATAACGATAGACACTTTTAGAATGCTAAAACTTTGAAGAATCTTTTCACCATCTATTTGCATGTAAAACATAGATTTAATCATATTCCAAGCAGTTTCAAATTCACGAGCTCTAAAGAATACCCATGTTATATTAACACAACTAAAGGTTATGAAGGCTAAAAAGATTCCGTTCCATTTAGTAATCTTAAATGGAAGATATTGTCTTTGTAAACGCTCTAAAATCAAATAAGTGCCATGTAAACCACCCCAAACAATAAATGTCCAAGCCGCACCATGCCATAATCCACCCAATAACATTGTAACCATTAAAGCTACATATAGTCTTAAAATGCCATGCCGGTTGCCGCCTAAAGGAATATATAAGTAGTCTCTTAACCAACTTGAAAGCGTAATATGCCAACGTTTCCATAAATCAGAAAAACCTAAGGAGGCATAAGGATATTTAAAGTTGTCTGGTAATATGATGCCTAACATTAAGGCAATACCTATAGCACATGTGGAATAGCCTGCGAAATCAAAAAATATTTGACCAGAAAAAGCTAAAGTTCCTATCCAAGCATCTACGCCATGTAATAGTTTGTCAGACCCAAAAACTTTATCTGCTGTTCCAGAAAGTAAGGTGTCAGCCATAACTACTTTTTGAAACAAACCAATGGTTAATAAAAATATTCCCCAAATAAATTGATTTACTGTAGCTTTCTTTTCTTCATAAAATTGAGTAATTAAATCTTGTGCTCTTACAATCGGTCCAGCTACTAATTGAGGGAAAAATGTAACGTATAATGCAAAATCTAAGAAGGTTTTAGCTGGTTGTATTTTTCGTTTATACATGTCAATAGTATAAGACATCGTTTGGAAGGTGTAAAAAGAAATACCCATAGGTAAAATAATATCCATAGGTTGAGATTGATACCCATAACCATAAGTATTTACAACGGTAGTGAAATTATCTAGCAAAAAATCACGATATTTAAAAAAGGCAAGAAAACCTAGGTTTACGACCATACTTAAAATTAGCCACATTTTTCTTTTACGTTCATTCTCTTCTACTGAAAGTTTTTTACCAGCAGTCCAGTCAACCATAGTTGATATCCAAAGCAATGCTACTAAGGGTGGATTCCATAAACCATAAAATATATAACTTGCGAGCAATAGCATTCCTTTTTTCGAGGTCCAGTTTAGAAACTTTGAGTAGTAAAGTGCTAAAACTACTACCAGAAATAGTACAAAGCTTAATGAGTTAAATAACATAGTCTTTTTAGTTTAAAGGTTGACAATAGCATTATCTGCTTTCATTAGTTTTATTAATTCTTTTGTATAATAATCTGCATCTTCTCCTGATAAATGTGATTCTTCAGGGCATTTTAAATCTTTTAAAGATTCATAATCTTCAAAATGGTAGGCATTAACATTTGCTTGCTTAACTAACTCGTCCCAGTATTCATTTCTGGGCAAACCTTTGTTTTCACCTGCTCTAACACCACCACTGGATGGACACCTCATAAGAACAACATTACCACCTCTCGTTTTGAATTTTTTTAAATCTTTTAGAAAGAATACCATTGTTGATTCTTTATCAGGCGGTGGTGCGCCAGCTCCAAAGAAGTGCCATACTTTTATTATAGTATTTGCAAATGCGGTATCGGTTACTGTTTTCTTTGTCATGCGCATATTACTATTAGAATCTATATCACCAAAATAATAAAATGGAGGATCTACTGGACCACCTGTTCTATTTCCCATTTTAATAACTCTTAACAACGATTTTAAATCTATATCATCAGACCATTCCTCTTCATCTGCTGACATGAACACGAAGTTTTTTTGGAGCGGAACTGAAAGTCGATAATTTAATCGTTGCGCATAAGTTCTTTTTTTATAATAATCAACTTTAGTTTGAGGTCGATTCCATGGAAAAGCTTGCGGATTAGTTGTCGAAAAGAATAGCCCTGGTGTAACCCCAATAATTATGGTGCCAGTGAAATTAGTATTGTTAACAATATCATGAAAAGTTGGTAAAGGAGATGAACCAGTTGATGCTAATTGAATAGGCATTCGTCCTGTGATTGATTCCCAAGTCTGCAATTGTATATCAAAAAAGGCCCTTGATGCTCCCAAAATAACAACATCATCTTTGGTTGCTTTATCAACATTAGATCTTGTAATGGCCCATAGTGAGCGCTCATCGTTAAGAGTTGGATAGTTTCCTTGAGATCGCCAATAAAATTCCCAAGTAATAATACTAATAATTGCTAATGAGATAGCAATAATAAAGCTTTGTTTTAATTTCATGTTATTTTGTTTTAGTTGTTGGTATAACTTGATCTTTCAACATAATTTTAGTTATTTCTGAGGTGAAATAATCAGCATCTTTTCCAGACAGATGAGACCATTCTGGACAATCTAATTTACTTAGCTGGTCATAGTCATTGAAATGATAACCTTTGACGTTAGTTACAATCAATAAAGAGTCCCAAAATTGTTCCCTCTTATAAAAATTTTCTTCTTTTATTTTGTAATATCCTGTTGAAGGGCATCTTAATAAAATAAGATTACCACCTCTATCCATGAAGGTTTTTGCGTCTTTCTTAAAAAGTTTTAAAACACCGTTTTTGTCTATATGCTCTGGTGGAGTTGTATCAGTTGATTTGTAAGTCCAAACCCGCTTAATAATTTTTGCAAAGGATGTATCGGTAACAGTTTTATCGATCATTCTTAAGTTTCTATCTAATGATATATTAGCGAATTTAGGAAAAGGAGGAAATCCTTCTTCAATTCTGTTCCCTATTGATATTCTATTAATTAATTCTTCTAGTTTTATTCCACTAATTCCATCCTTATCATTAATAAAAGCAAGATTTCTTTGAAAAGGAATTGATAACTGATGATTTAAACGCTGGGCATATGTCTGGTTATAAAAATATTTTACTTTATTATTCGAACTTCTATAAGGTCTTATTTCGTTGGTTGTTCCAGAGAAAAATAGACCAGGTGTAACACCAACTAATATAGTACCGTTGAAATCTGTTTTATTTACTAAATCATTAAAAATTGGAAGAGGGGAAGATCCAGGTTGTGCCAACTGTATAGGCCTAATACCTGTGTTTTTTTCCCATGCATCTAATTGTATATCAAAATGAATTCGTGATGAACCTATAATTATTATATTACCTTTTTTAGCTTTACTAACTCGAGCTCTCTGATTTGCCCATAATGCTTCATCATTATCGTAATCTGGATAATATCCTTGAGAAGACCAATAGAATTCCCATGTGGCAAGAGAAATTACCCCTAGTATTACTGCTATGATTAATGATTGTTTAAGTTGCATTTAGGCGGCTATATGTTATTCATTCATAGCGTCTACAATTCCTTTAGTATCCGCATACTGCTGAAAACGTATTATTTTATCAT
>Ga0213868_10005943_pt1 | contig 10873 bp, 8 predicted proteins | sample PICome_9_FD_160087 | JGI IMG/M metagenome (GOLD analysis project Ga0213868, IMG submission 160087) | Coastal seawater microbial communities near Pivers Island, North Carolina, United States - PICO127 | ecosystem: Environmental > Aquatic > Marine > Coastal | place: USA: North Carolina | collected...
AGCCTTGCTCACGCCGTAAGTATTTTGCGGCTGGATTTGGGTCGCTTCTGTCAAAGGTTCTGTGGGGTTACCGCCATAGACCGCCAATGAAGACGTGCCAATCACCGACACGCCCGGTGCGGTATCCTTTGCGGCTTCTAGTACAGCCGTTGTGCCACCTAGATTGACCCGCATCCCCAGTTCATAATCAGCCTCTGCCTGCCCGCTGACAACTGCGGCAAGGTGATAAACCAAAACAACATCATCAGGCATCTGCGCACGCACAGCACTAGCATCGGCGATATCAATCGCCGTAAAGCGTGTGTTTTCGATCACGGGAACAAAAGAACCAGCGCGGTCCCATAAATGCAGTTTAGGATTGGAAAGACGCTGCCCACTGGGCAGCGTCACACCGTTTTCACGGATCTTTTTCGCAAGTGCCGCGCCAAGAAAGCCGCAGCCCCCCGTGATGACGACACTTCCCGCCATTAGCGACCGAGAGACCACCAGCCCTTGCGCTTGGGCTTGTCGGATTCAGGTTCTGCTTCTGCCTCGGGCGTTGGAGCCGGAGCCGGTTTAGGTTCAGGTTCACGTGCCGGAGCTGGTTCCGCAGCTGCAGGCTCTGCAGTAACAGGCGCAGGTTCAGGTGTTACTTCAGCGGCAGGTGCTGCTTCGGCCTTTGGCTTGGCACGGCTTTTGCGCTTTGGCTTGGGCTTTTCTTCGGCCACTGGTACCTCGACGGCTTCGGTTGCTGTCGCATCGGTCGGTCCCGCGTCTTCTGCTGCAGGCTCTGCCTTCTTGCGGCGAACACGCTTTTTAAGCGCAGGTTTTTCCTCTGCCTCTGGCGTTTCGACAGGAGCGGCCTCAGCTTCGGCTACAGGTGCTGCCTCTGCGTCAGGCGCAGGATCGGCCTTGCGGCGGCGGTTGCGTGTGCGCTTAGGCTTTTCTTCGGCAGCAGGTGCTTCAGCATCCGAAACGGCGGCTACTTCTGGCGCGGCGTCTGTATTTTCTGCGGCACCTTCTTCAGCTTCGCCATTCTCGGATTGTTGACCGTCGCCATCGCGATTTGCACCACCCCGACGACGACGACGCCGACGACGCTTGCGCTTTGGCCGATCTTCATCATCAGCAGCGGCGTTTTCTGGGGCTTCAGCGGTCGCAACCGAGGCTTCTTCGACCTCGTCATCACTATCGATAATGACGCCAGTGTTATCGTCGACATCATCGTCCACCATGACGACAGACGCCACAACAGGTGCCGCATCGGGGACAACCCGCGTCGCTGTCTTGAACTTTTCAATCGCATAATCGGGCGACACAAGCGTTGGATCACATTCGATCCGCACGGACATGCCATAACGCGCTTCGATATCTGCGATATGTTCACGTTTACTGTTCATCAATGCATTCGCAATCGAAATCGGCGCTTTGATCAGCACCTCTTTCGAGCGGCCGCGCACGCCTTCTTCTTCCAGAGCACGCAAAATCGACAAAGTCACGTTGTCATCCGACCGCAACAAACCAGTGCCGTGACAATGCGAACACATCTGTGTCGTCGCCTCGAGCATGCCCGGGCGCAGACGCTGACGCGACATCTCCATCAAGCCAAAGCCAGAAATCCGGCCGACCTGAATTCGCGCGCGATCCGTCCTAAGCTTGTCTTTGAAACGCTTTTCAACCGACGCATTGTTGCGACGCTCGTCCATGTCGATAAAGTCGATCACGATCAGGCCAGCAAGATCACGCAAGCGCAACTGACGGGCCACTTCGTCTGCCGCCTCAAGGTTGGTTTTCAACGCTGTCTGCTCGATCGAGCTTTCCTTGGTCGCACGACCAGAGTTGACGTCAATCGCAACCAGCGCTTCGGTAATGCCAATCACAAGATAGCCACCAGAAGGCAACTGCACCGTCGGGTTGAACATGCCGTTCAAATACCCTTCGACTTGATAACGGGCATAAAGCGGCATCTGCTCTGTATAGTATTTCACGTTCTTGGCGTGCGACGGCATGATCATCTTCATGAAGTCCTTGGCCGTGCGGTAGCCCGCCTCGCCAGCAACAATCACCTCGTCGATCTCTTTGGAGTAAAGATCGCGGATCGACCGTTTGATCAGATCGCCTTCTTCGTAAATTTTAGCAGGCGCCGATGATTTCAGCGTCAACTCGCGGATTTGCTCCCACATCCGTTGCAGGTACTCATAGTCGCGCTTGATCTCTGCTTTAGTGCGCTGCGATCCGGCTGTGCGGATAATCAGACCTGCACCCTCTGGCACGGTCATTGAGCTTGCAATTTCTTTAAGCTTTTTGCGGTCTGGGGCATTGGTGATCTTGCGGCTAATGCCACCACCACGGGCCGTATTTGGCATCAAAACACAGTAACGGCCAGCAAGCGACAGATATGTGGTAAGGGCTGCACCCTTGTTGCCGCGTTCTTCTTTTACGACCTGAATCAGAAGGATTTGGCGCACTTTGACGACTTCTTGGATTTTGTACCGCTTGGGGCGCGGTTTGCGCACGGGGCGCACATCGTCCGTGTCATCTTCATCTGCGACACTTTCGATGCTGTCATCCTTGCTGCGCGGATCGGCCATTTGCGCGTCATCGTCGGCTTCGTCATCAGATGTGTCATCATCACCAGCAGCAGGCGTTTCGACTGGCGTCTCGGCGACCAGCTCCATCGGCGAACTGCCTTCGATGCTGTCGTCAAGATCAATCATTTCCATGCCAGCGATATCGCCAGAGGTTTCTTCCTCTGACGTTTCAACGTCGCCAGTAACGACCGCATCATCAGTTGTTACATCAGCGGCTTTGGCGCGGCTACGGCGGCGGCGCTTTGGCGCAGGCTTTTCGTCCTTTTCGGCCTCGGCGTCTGCCTCGGCTTTCATCGCATCGGCATAAGCCTTTTCTTCAGCGATCAGGGCTTCGCGATCCGCGATCGGGATCTGGTAGTAATCAGGGTGAATTTCCGAGAACGCGAGGAAACCATGACGATTGCCGCCATAGTCTACAAATGCGGCCTGCAGTGATGGTTCGACCCGTGTTACTTTTGCGAGGTAGATGTTTCCAGCTACTTGGCGTTTGAATTGGCTTTCAAAATCAAACTCTTCGACTTTGTTCCCGTCGACCACAACAACGCGCGTTTCTTCCGCGTGCGTGGCATCGATTAACATTTTCTTTGGCATTTTTTCCGTTCGCACATAACCGCGGTGGCGCCCCGGGGGGCGCTGTTGTCCGTGTTATATGTCTAATTAAGGCGATTTGTGCGCGGGCAGTTCCAGCACCCCTTAGGGTGGCTGTGCTTTGCCTCATGTTTTGCGCGCGTTTCATCGCGTTGCTTCTCCGACACCGGGAAAACCAGTGCCCATTCATGGCCCGGTCGGCGTTCTATCGCGCGACCAAGGGCGTTCTTCTAATCCCGAAGGATCAAATCAGCTGTCTTTCCCATGATATCAGATCAAAGGTAAGACAGAGAATCTCTAACGACTGTCACCGCGCAACCGAAGCACGAGCAATCGTATCCCATACATAAGGGTGAAAGGGGCTCTTGCACAAGTGGTTGCAAACAAAGCGCCTCTTTTTGCACCACATTAGCAGGATTACAGATAGTCCGACCGTTGCAAACCGTATTTTGCCATCTTTTCATTGAGGGTCCGGCGCGGCAAGCAAAGCTCATCCATCACCGACACGATAGACCCCTTGTGGCGGCGCATTGTGTTGTCGATCAGCATTCTCTCGAAGGCCTCTACAAACTCCTTCAAGGGCTTACCTTCAGTGGTCATGGCAGGCTTAAGCTCTTCGGTGTCCGCCATCAACAGCGACGCAATCGATCCCGTTCCCCGCCTATTTTGCAGCACCGCCCGTTCAGCAACATTGATCAATTGACGCACGTTGCCTGGCCAAGGTGCTTGCAACAACTGTGCAGCTTCTTGCGCGCTAATATGGGGCGCATCACACCCGTATTCATCGGCGAATTGTTCACCCAAACGTGTAAACAGCGCAAGGATATCCTCGCCGCGCTGACGCAATGGCGGCACGTTGATCCGCAAAGCTGCCAAACGGTAGAAAAGATCAGGGCGCAGCACGCTTTCACAGGTTTTATCTTGTTCCTGCAGATTACAAATTGCCACGATGCGCGTCTCGGCCGGGATGCATTGGTCATTGATGGCTGTCAGCAAACGCGCTTGCATTGCATGGCTTAGCGCTTCGATATCTTCAAGCACCAGTGTGCCGCCCCGGGCCTCTACAATGGCGGGTGTCGGCTCGTCATCGCGGGCGGGGCCAAACACCATCCGGCCCAGTGTTTCTTCGTCAAACGCTGAACAACTGAGCAATACGAATTTCTTGTTCGCCCGCGCACCAACGGCATGAAGAGCGTGGGCAACAAGCGTTTTACCGGTCCCTGTTTCCCCTTCAATCAGGACGTGGCCATCCGCCTGCCCCAGATCAAGAATGTCCTCTTTCAGACGCTCCATCGGCGCTGACTTGCCAATCAGCTTTTTGATCAATGCGCTACCGTCAGACAACTCTTTGCGCAGTGCGCGGTTATCAAGGGTCAACCGGCGCGCTTGTGTGGCCCTTTTGGCCAATTCGGTCATGCGGTCCGGATTGAACGGTTTTTCCAGGAAATCAAATGCGCCAACGCGCATCGCCTCAACCGCCATGGGTACGTCACCGTGGCCTGTGATCATGATAACAGGCAATCCGTTGTCCACGCCTTTGAGTTTTTTCAAAAACTGCATGCCATCCATGCCCGGCATTTTGACGTCACTCACGACAATCCCCGGATAATCATTGCCGACACCCTTCAGCGCGTCCTCTGCCGACGCAAAGGTTTCCGTGTCGAAGCCTGACAATGCCAACCATTGCGAGATCGACTGCCGCATATCTTTCTCATCATCGACAATCGCAATTTTCATAGCTTTGGTCATGGTCTTTTCCTTACTCTGCCGCGGCAGCATCCTGCCTGATAGCTGGCAGTTGCACCTCGAATATAGCCCCGCCATCAACCGCGTTTCGCGCGGTGAGACGCCCGCCCAAATCGTTGACGATGCCAGACGAGATAGCAAGACCCAGACCGACCCCATCACCAGGTTGTTTTGTCGTGTAAAACGGCTCGAATAACTCGTCCAGATTGACGATCCCGTCGCCATTGTCACGAATTTGGATGCTGATGACATCGCCAGCTACCAGCAGGATTTCGATGGTTGGATTTGTCGCATTCTTGGTTGCATCCAGCGCATTGCGCAGCAGGTTAATAATGACCTGCTCAAGGCGGAGCCGATCCCCTAAAACCATCACCGGTTCATTGGGCAATGTGCGAATGATGTTGACCGAACGTGTCTTGAGCTGCGGCTCCATCAAAGCCAAGGCAGTTGATACCGCAGCCCTTGTATCTATTGGCTCAAACGCCTCTGCTCCCTTGCGTGCGTAGGACTTGAGTTGACGCGTCAGCGCGCCCATTCTTTCCAGCAAATCATCAATCCGCTGGAACGAAGACAACGCCTCTTCGGGGCGTTCGCGCTGCAGCAATAAACGTGCACCAGCAAGGTAGGTTTTCATCGCCGCCAAGGGCTGGTTCAACTCGTGACTGACGGCTGCTGACATCTCGCCTAAAGCGGCAAGCTTTGAGGATTGTGCAATGGTCTGTTCAGCGACTTCGAGGGTCTTTTCGACCTTTTCGCGTTCGGCGATTTCCCGCTGCAAGCGCCGATTGAGTGCGCGCAACTCTGCTGACTCGCGTTGAAAGAAGATCAGCCGCGATGCGGTTTTGCGAGACATCGACCAAAAGATCAGGGTCAGCAGAATTGCGAATCCCATCGCTTGCAACGCAAGGATGCCATTCACCCGTTCGCGTACTGATGCATAGGTCGTAAAGCTGACCATCTGCCAGCCTTGATGCGGCACTTGCATAGCGCGCCTCAAGACCGCCTCGCCGCGCAAATATGCATCAACGGGCAGTGCTGCCCACCCTTGGGTGAATCGGATCGCACGCTCAATTGCGGAAGGCGCGGACTGGCGCGCCAAAGCTTCTTGTTCGTTCAAGCCCCGCCAGAGCGGCTCTGTTGCCATCACGATTAGGCCTTCGCGATCAGTGACCAAAACGGCATCCGACACCCCGACCCAGCCGGCTTCGATACGCGGTGCATCGACCTTGACCATGATCACGCCGCGCAACTGTCCAGCCACTTGAACACGCCGCGAATAGACAAAATCAAACCCGCCCTCCGCGTTTTCATAGGTCGTATAGATTGTCTGATTCAATCGGAGCGCATCTGTAAAATAGGGCGTTGAGCGGTGATTTTGCCCGATCATGTCGCGATCAGTGGCCGCAACAGCGCGCCCGTCGCGGTCGAGCAGCATCAGCGAGGCCGCGCCGATTTCATCAACAAAGGACAACAAACGCGCGGTTGATCCGGAATAGTCCTTATCTTCCAAGGCCTTGATCAGCTCTGGATCGCGAGCCAACAACTGCGGAACAACAGAATTCCGCTGTAACTCCGACATCAAGTTCGTCACGTAAAGCGCAAGACGCACCTCCGATCGGCTACTGATTGTCTCTGTAAAACGTTGGGTCAGGTATTGGTTGGACACGAAAATAGTAATCACACCAAAGGCGCAAATCACCATAACTGCAAGGCGCATATACCAGCGCCCGCGCATCGATTTACCAGACGTAAACATGACGGCAGTCTATTGGGCAACATGCCTTGCGGCAAGCAACCACGCTATGCAGTCGCAAATTGCGCCAAAAGCCCGCGGAAAAGCGCCTGCCCGTCGGTGCCACCATGCCCCGTATCCACTGCCCGCTCTGGATGGGGCATCATGCCTAGAACGCGGCGATTTTCGGACAGGACACCCGCAATATCTGCAACAGACCCGTTGAGGTTCTCACAATAGGTGAATGCGATCCTATTGGCATCGCGCAATTGCGACAGCGTGTCATCATCAACCGTGTAGTTGCCATCATGATGGGCCACGGGATAGGCAACAATATCGCCAGCGTTATACCCTTCAGTGAAAGCAGAATCGGATGTTTCTACTTTTAAATCAACAGCTTTACAGATGAACTTCAATCCGGAATTACGCATCAATGCGCCAGGCAAAAGCCCCGTTTCAGTCAGAACCTGAAAGCCATTGCAGACGCCCAAAACATAACCGCCGCGCTTGGCATGCGCCACCACTGCATGGCAAATCGGGGACTGCGCAGCAATCGCGCCGCAGCGCAGGTAATCCCCAAAAGAAAACCCGCCGGGCACTGCAACAAGATCAACACCATCAGGCAAACTTGCGTCTTTGTGCCAAACCATCGTCACATCAGCGCCCGCAGCTTTCAAAGCGACAGCCATATCACGGTCGCAGTTTGATCCAGGAAAAACGACAACCGCAGCCCGCATTACAGAACCTCGACCTTGTAGCTTTCGATCACGGTGTTCGCGAGCAGCTTTTCGCACATCTGAGTGATTGTCGCCTCGGACGTCCCATCCGCCAAATCCAGCTCGATCACTTTGCCTTGGCGCACGCCAGACACACCTTCAAACCCAAGCGACCCAAGCGCGTGGCGCACGGCCTCGCCTTGTGGATCCAGAACACCATTCTTCAACATCACATGTACGCGGGCTTTCATAGGCTTTGTCCTTCAACTCTCGCTTTGTCTTAAATACTCAATTAATCAACGTAGGCTTGCCGCCTGTGTGGGTCACATTCGAAGGCATCACCCCAAGACGCTTTGCCACTTCGGTATAGGCGTCTGTCAGATTACCTAGATCGCGGCGGAACACGTCTTTATCAAGCTTGCGACCTGTTTCCTTGTCCCACAAACGACAGCTGTCGGGACTGATTTCATCAGCAAGCATCAGGCGTGGAAACTCATTATCCCAAACACGGCCAACTTCGATCTTGAAATCAATCAGTTTGATACCGACACCGTGCATCACACCTGACATCCAGTCATTGACGCGCAAAGCAAGGCTGACGATATCGTCCATCTCTTGCTGTGTGGCCCATCCGAAAGCGATGATATATTCCTCTGGGACCAGCGGATCGCCAAGGCTGTCGTCTTTGTACGAGAACTCGACAATTGGACGCGGCAAAGCTGTGCCCTCTTCCATGCCCATACGCTTGGCCATAGTGCCCGCGGCAAAGTTGCGCACGATAACCTCGAGTGGAATAATCTCGACCTGACGGATCAGCTGCTCGCGCATATTCAAACGTTTGATAAAATGCGTCGGGATGCCGATTTGGGCCAAACCCGTCATAAAGAACTCGGACAGGCGGTTATTCAACACGCCTTTTCCCTCGATCACCGCTTTTTTCTCCGCATTGAATGCGGTCGCATCGTCTTTAAAATACTGAACCAACGTCCCCGGCTCAGGACCTTCATAAAGTATCTTTGCTTTGCCTTCGTAGATCTTTTTTCGGCGTGCCATCGTAACCCCTTTGCGCTTGTGCGCAGCTCGCGCGGATTGCGTCTTATCCGCCTGATAGTGCATGCCCCCCTTGCAGGCAAGCGCCAGCAGGGGCATATCTATAGCAACCGCATTGCTAATCACGAGGCCAGAACCATGAGCACCTTTGACGACCGCGAAAACGCCTTCGAAAACAAATTCGCCCACGATGCAGAAATGCAATTCAAGGCAGATGCCCGCCGCAACAAACTGCTTGGCTTGTGGGCCGCCGAACTGATGGGCAAATCAGCCGAAGAAGCCGCCGAATATGCCAAAGAAGTCATTAAGTCCGATTTCGAAGAGGCAGGTCATGAAGACGTCTACCGCAAGGTGTCCGGCGATCTGGGCGACAAAGCAGATGAAGCAACAATCCGCACAAAAATGGCGGAACTCATGGCTGTAGCCAAAACGCAGTTGATGAACGAAGTCTAGACAACGATTCACCAATAAAGTTTCGATAAAGCCAGAACCGCGCCGCAATGGCGCGGTTTTGTTGTTTTATTCATAATGACTATGCAAGATTTGCATTTGCCCTCGGCTGCGCCCTATGCGACCGCAGACTTGGACCTAACTGGAGCATTCCGCCCGATGACCAACGCCCTTTCCAAACTGCTCGAAACCCGCGATTGGCTGATGGCGGACGGTGCGACCGGCACGAACCTGTTTAATATGGGGCTCATGTCCGGTGACGCGCCCGAAATGTGGAATGTCGAAGAAACTGCAAAAATCACAGCCCTCTACAAAGGTGCCGCCGACGCGGGCAGCGATATTTTCCTGACCAACAGCTTTGGCGGCAATGCATCGCGCTTGAAACTGCACAACGCCCAAGACCGCGTGCATGAACTGAACAAGGCCGCCGCTGAACTGGGGCGCGCAGTTGCGGATCAGTCGGGACGCACGATCGTCGTTGCCGGTTCGGTCGGCCCAACAGGTGAAATTATGTCCCCGATGGGCAGCCTAACGCACGAGATCGCAGTCGAGATGTTCCACGAACAAGCCGAAGGCCTCAAAGCGGGCGGCGTCGACGTTCTTTGGGTCGAAACAATCAGTGCGGTCGAAGAGTTGGCGGCAGCGGCCGAAGCCTTTGCGCTTGCTGACATGCCATGGTGCGGCACCATGAGCTTTGATACCGCGGGTCGAACCATGATGGGCATCACCTCGGCCGAGATGGTCAAACGTCTTGGAAAGCTGAGCTATCAACCGCTCGCATTTGGGGCCAATTGCGGGGTTGGCGCATCCGATTTGTTGCGTACCGTGCTTGGGTTTAGCGAAGCAGGTGCAACTTTGCCGATTATCGCAAAGGGGAATGCAGGCATTCCAAAATACCACGATGGCCATATCCACTATGACGGCACACCTGCGTTGATGGCTGATTACGCCGTTCTGGCCCGAGATTGTGGCGCCACCATCATCGGTGGTTGCTGTGGCACCACACCGGAACATCTTGTTGCGATGCGCGAGGCGCTTCAGACACGACCAAAAAGTGCTCCGCCTTCGCTCGACACCATCACAGACGCACTTGGTGGTTTTTCGTCTGCCTCTGATGGCACCGATGGTGCTGGACCTGTCGCGTCGCCGCGCCGCGGACGCCGGCGCAAGCCGTAAAGCCGTAAAGCCGTAGGGGGCGCTGCCCCCACCGCGTGCCGCGGCCCCCAGAGGTATTTGTGAACAAAAGAAGTTTACAATTTTTTTATGTTTATCCCTTACCGAAAAGATGCGGAACAGGCTGAGGAGCCGATGGCCGTAACAGGAGAAGCCCCGCCTGACCTAAGGGTTAGCGCGGGGTGACCTTTACATTCTTCTGTTCCTAAATACCTCCGCCGGAGGCTCCGACTGCGCCCCCATGTTTCTGGTTATAGTAGTGAAAGCTGATCCCCCGGTTGTGGCGGCTTTGCGAACAAATCGGTGCGCAGCGGCGGAAGTGATCGATCCAACCCCAGCTTTCCTGCGGCCAGCCTGAACCTTTGCTGCAAAATGTCGGCCCACGCGCCCTGTCCGACCATGCGCGTGCCGAAATTAGGGTCATAGTCTCGTCCCCCGTGTAATTCGCGCACGCGGCCCATCACCCGTGCAGCCCGATCAGGGAAGTGCGTTTCCAACCAATCCTGAAACAACGGGGATACTTCGCGCGGCAAACGCAAGACAATCGAAGACGCGGCAACGGCACCCGCAGCCTTTGCGGCCACCAAGATCGCTTCAAGTTCATGATCCGTCAGCGCAGGCACAACCGGTGACACCATCACACGCACAGGAATACCAGCGTCGGTCAACTGCCGTACAATGCGCAATCGTGCGGCAGGCGCAGGTACGCGCGGTTCCATTAACCGCGACAATTTGGGGTCCAGTGTCGTGATTGATATGCCGACACGCACGAGACCTTTTTCAGCCATCTGGGCCAGAATATCAATGTCACGGGCAATCAATGTCCCCTTGGTGACAATCCCGACCGG
>Ga0213868_10005947_pt1 | contig 10871 bp, 13 predicted proteins | sample PICome_9_FD_160087 | JGI IMG/M metagenome (GOLD analysis project Ga0213868, IMG submission 160087) | Coastal seawater microbial communities near Pivers Island, North Carolina, United States - PICO127 | ecosystem: Environmental > Aquatic > Marine > Coastal | place: USA: North Carolina...
ACCTTCAACAAATACGGCAATAGGTCAAATGCCATTGGCAAGGGCTTTGGCAGGTTGAAGAAGCAGCTTGGATATAGTGAAAGCTACGTCTTCCATTCATTCCGTAAAGGATTTGCAACACAGCTTGAAAACGCCAACATACCAATGAACGTCAGTGCCAGACTTATGGGCCATGAGGTGCAAGGCCAGACCTTTGGGAACTACTCTGACGGGTTGGCCCTCAAAGGGCTTAAGGAAGCCATATCTCATGTGGATTGGACAAGTAGGGCAACATGAAGGCTTACGACGTGTCGCAACTTATCAAGAAAGCCTTTGACCAAAAACAATTTCTGTGAACAGATATATGTATATGACATGAGAACATGCTCTTAAGCCCCCAAGGTGTAAAAACCTTCGGGGGTATTTTTTGTGAATGGGCAACAGAAGATAGCTGCGCTCTCAGTAGGCGACCAGCACTATGAGCAAAGATGTCGTGAGCATTTACAGCCAACCATGATGTAGCTGAAGGGGCGCCAGAGACCCACAGAGAGCCCTGTACAGCGCTATTGACGCTAGTGCTTATAAGAGATGAGAGATGTCAAGCAACCACGACCTGCCCCAATACGGCTCTGCTCCATCACACTCAGCGGCGATCAGACGTCTTCGTTTGTTTCGGTGGCAACCGATCATAGCAGTCCTTCGCTAACTCAAAGCAGTCTTCATGCCAAAAGGTGCGGCTAGAAGCGTGTTCGAGAACGTCGCCATCTCTTGCAAAGCACCAACCACAAATCTCATCAGCATCAGTCTTCGTCAGAACTTCATCTTCCATGGGAAACATTCCCTCTCGACAATATTGAGAAAACGTCATCGCACAACGAAAAGAGCGGTGATTGATTTGGGTCAGCCCTGACAGCTATTTTTCATTGAAGACGCACTCGGACCTAAATCAGCAAGTGTCTCGACACTGGTTTATCCGTGCCTTCGTTACCGCCGGGCAATATATGAGAAACGCAAGTGACCCAGAAAACCTTTGACTGCTGAGAATTTGTCTCGCACCATGCCAATCAGACATGAAAGCGACCCCTTCTCCCCCTTTGGTTTAAAAGCCATCGGGGGTTTTTTCATTTTGAGGCATAGATACACGCTTGGAAAGCTTATCAGCAGACGTATCAATTGACCTAAATCAATACACCAAAGTGTGAGGGCCATTATTTGGAACTACGGCGTCCTCCTTGGAGGCAGTCGTTGGTCACTCTGGGTTGTTCCCGTCCCGTCCCATTCCATCGTTACAACCCGGAGTGACCCCTCACCGACGCAGGTGGCATAATCAAAGTAATTTCCTCTCTTGGATGTCGGTCAGTGAACCATCAGGGACGAGCACATTGTGAGGTGGAACCATCCTGCGACAAACTTCATCGACGCCGAAACCCGCTTGGGGTCCAACACTCATCCTAATGTTTTCTGCACCGATTGATTTTAATCAAAAGCAACATTCGATTGCTTGGCTATCCTGAAAGCTCAGGAGTGGAGCTGAACTGGCGAAGAACGAATACAAACATCTCAGGATGTGTCACCATTCGAGCTAAGCTAGGGACGCAATGAAGCTGCTGAGCGGGAACTGTTGGCAAGGTAATAACCGTCGGGGAAACTCTACGGGGACAGACCAAGCCGACAGCTCTTTGCAGCCATTGCTGCCTATTAGGCAAATAGCCCCCCCAACGAACACGACCTTCCGTCCTCATGGTGTGGCCGCCAGAAGGCTTCAGCGGCCCAAGAGGCCTCACACCTGACCAAGGCAACCAGTACGCAACCCTACGCCCGCCAGAGGCCCACAGAGAGCCTTGTGCAGCGTCATTTACGCTACGACCTGCCAATGTGTGGCCCCAATACGGCTCCGCCCTGCGATCATGTTCTAGTTCTCCGTTTCGCGCGCACACTATCATTTGCAACCTTAGATAGCCGCATGCTATGGCGAAAGACAATCAGTTTAAGGTTGGGTCATTTTTTTGTTGCCGCACTAAAGGCGTGATGGAAACAGTGACAAATACGGTGACAATCCTAGAATTGCACGCAAACACCTCGCGGGGTGCTTACCATAAACCCTTGATATTGTAGGGGTAAATGGCTCCGACGGTAGGGAACGGAGCCATTTTGTAAATCATGTAAGTTATTGAATTAAATGGAAATTTAACTCATATGTCCGTGGGTGATGTCACAGTCTGATGCCTCACTTTTTGACGTAAATTTTTGTGAGCTGCAAGGGAATTTAGTAGGTCGGGTTCGATAATGAGTAGTAAGAAAGAGTGAACTTTTTCCGCGGGCTGTCCGCCATGCGCGCGCCATGATCTTCCAGCTTGTAGAAGTTGCGGTCAGTGGTGAACTGTTTAGCCACATGCAGTGAATTGGCCGGATCTTTCCCGCTTTGACTGGTTCTGTCGACTATTGTTGAAATGATTTTCATGAATGACGATGTTGTCGCGAGCCTTGCTCCAACATCCGCCAGCCTTGCGCGCGCTTGAGGCAAATCCTAAGGGACACCCTCTGCGCCTTTGGGGCGCATTCACCCGTTCATCAAAGAGAATGGAGGCGAAAGAAAGTACGGTGTTTGTGGGAAAGACACCTTCGCGGTGAAAATGGTATCAAAGGTGAGGAATGATGGAAGCGTACTTGGTTCGTCATGTGTATTGGGACCCCAATTAGAAGGCTACTTTCAAGCGGCGGATTCTGAATAGAAAGCTATTGTTGCCAGTTATTGTTCTTTTGATCACCTATTCGCGACAACTGGGAATGGGGGGATATGAAGCTCACATCACAAGTGTATCTGTTCCTTGCACATCTGTTTCCCTCGTTGGCTGATACTGCTCATGCGTGGCCACCAGTACGGCAATATGCCGTTCGTCCAACTCCCGTTTTTCCAACAATGCTTCGGTCACGCGCCCAAGCAAAGATAGGTTCTCGGTCAATGTCTGGACGGCCAACACTTCCGCCGCTTTGAGCCGCTCATTCACCGTATGCTGCTGCGATGCTGTCAGCAGGTGGCGCTGATGGCTGTCAACGGGTGCGTAGCAGAGACCTGACTTACCCAACCCCCATTGCCGTTCTTGCGCAATTGCCATGGCCGTCGCTTTGTCCAAGTCGCTCTGTTCGCCAGCGCCTGCGCCTGACGAAATCTCACCGCACATAATCTTCTCCGCAGCACGGCCGCCCATGAAATACGCCAACTCAACTTGATGCTTTTTGGCGTATGAAGCGTTGGCGCAAGTCGCGTCACGGCCCCGCCGTTTGGCGCGATGCGCGCACTGAACGGCAACGGCATCCCGAGCATGGCGGCCATCACAATGTGACCCGCTTCGTGTGCTGCGATCCGTTCCAGATCCGTATCAAGGGAAAGCGGTACAGCTGCGGTAGTGGCATCCTGCAGATGCTGCGCTTTGACAGGGCTGCGTGCCCTCCGTGCGCGGCCTTTGGCATCGCGTGCCACGAGCGCAAGATCAGCACCGGATACCCAACAAGTGCATTGATTTAGGTCAATCTAGGCAGAGACCAGCAAATCCATAACAAAGTCGCGGGTTGGGCTTCTACTTTTGTAGAGGGAACTTCTTCCGTCTTTGGCGCCACGCATTGGCTTGCTGAGCGTCCTTCTCAAGGGCTATCGCCTCGGGCGCCATGCCATGTTCATATATGCGTCGCCAGCCCGCAGTTCATCGAGCATTTGCTGAAGTCGCCTCACCTTGGTGGCGTCGCGTTTTGCTCTCATGATCCAACCAAGATAGTCGTTGCGTTGGTACCATGGCCGCAGATCAAACGCGCCTTTCAGCTTCAAGAGCTTGCGCGACAAATTCTGGCATCGGATTGGCAGGTCGTTTCATGAACTCGGCCTTTCGTGCACTCCATGCAATCAACTGATTAACGCCTGTTTTGGCGGATCAGCCAGAGAACGCGCGGAAACCGATCACGGCAATCGCAATGAAGAAGAATACGACCGCGACTATGATCCGGATACGGGCGTACGGACCGACCATTGAGACAGAATCGCGTCGTTTGTTTTCTTCTTCATCCGTCATATGTATCCGTCCAACAAAATAGAAGAATATCACAACGCAGAGATCTGTCCAAACCCTGCATGGATTGCGAAGAAGGAGGCAGCAACCTGCCATTCGCAGTTCCGGGTGTGGTTATGACGCCTTCGACTATCCAGAAACACGGCAATGTTTTGCGCAAGCCGATAGAACATCTGAATTTGACGCCACTGCCGCAGCTATAGCGATGCAGCGAAACGTGCGTCACCTCGGGTGCGTGAAGCAAATGCGTGTTCTCGTGGCGATTGATCTTTGTCAAAAGATGTCACGTGCTTTGTAGTAGCGTTTATCCTCTAATTGGAGGATTGATCATGACCATTTCGAGTACCCAAGTCCTTGGTGTAGCTGCTGCACTTTTACTGAGTTCAACCGTGAGTGCCTTCGCTCAGGATATTCCTGAAAATGCCAAAGAGGGCCAAGCGGAATTCAATAATTCCTGCGCGTCGTGTCATGGCGGTGATGCAAAAGGGGCCGGTTTTCTGACTCGGTTGTTCAGAGGCGTTGACCCCGGCGATCTTACCCAACTTGCTAAAAACAACGACGGCCAGTTTCCTTCCGAACGGGTTTTCGAGGTGATTGATGGGCGCGCCGATGTCGCCGCACATGGTGATCGAAAGATGCCAGTTTGGGGCGAACGCTATTGGGAAACAGCGATGTCGCAATTCGGACCGGAGGAGTTCAACGAACAGCGGGCGCGGAACCGGGTGCGAGAGTTGGTTGTATTTCTTGAGGCAATCCAGGAATAAGTCGGCTTGCGATCTCTGGTTCAGGGGTTAACGGATGCGCCCAGTGATACACCCCGTGTCAGGGTTGAAAGTGGCATTCCATCGTGGATACCCCTGATAGTTTAGACGCATCGCTTTCTCTGCATCATAAAATACCGCGCAGACGGAAAATGCGGTCTCGTTCAGACGGGTGTAGTCGTAGGGAACATTGGTTTCATTATCGACAAGGACGTCCGCCTGAATTTCGATGCCGCCGCAATATGCACGAATGCTTTCCAGATCCAGTTTCTCGGGCAGTTGCGGCTGCAGAATCCGCCAGTTCGCGCAATGAAGTGCGGCCGCAATTTGTGTCAGGTTTTCGTAGCGGCGCAGATCAAACATGTCTCGTCGGGCGGCGTTCGGTCCACCAATGGTGAAAATCCCAAGCAGGATCGCCACGGAAACCGCAGCCGATACCCCTAAATTGAAAGCTCTACTGGTCACCACGAAGATACTCCACATCGCGCAGATAGAATACAAATATGGCCAAGGTTACGGCACCAACGGTTGTGGCCTTTAGAACGAAGCGCAACGTCGCGGATCCCTCAAGGAAGCCATAGATGAGAAAGATGGCATCACCCAAAAAGATCATCGCAGTGACAAATAATGTTAAATAAGTCAGATATTTGCGCACCGGTGATCGGCGGCTCATGGCGTTTTTCTCGACGCGGCTATGCGCGAAGCGCGACATCCATAAGTAGACAGGTGCAGCGACAACCAGCGTCGCAATCGCCCATCGCAAACGCATAGTCGCCCGCAGTTCCAAGTCAGGAAAATCGGCAGCATCCGGCATCCAAAGGTCAAGCAACGCATGCACCAGATTGATCAGGTAGATCGCCGTGTAGGCCAGCGCCGTGAACTGAACAGCGTAAATAAAGACGTCGCGCGCTGTGAACTGGGGGCGTGGCGCCGGAATGGGCGGTGAAAAGTCGATACGCGCATACTGGGCAAGGGCGTTGTCAATCTCGTTGGTTGACCACCCGGCTTGCCGCAGACCTTTACGGATTTCTTCGCGCGACCGATCCGCCAACAAAGCATCACGGACAAACTGCCTGACGGAGTCTTTTGCTTGCATTCTGCCATCTCCATTGCGGTGGTCGAATGGGTGAGCGTGTTTCACTGTCAAACCCAATGCGGGTCGTTCAGACGATATTTTGCGGGCGCTCGTGCTGATTGACATAAATCAAGCTGCTGGCTGTGGAGAGAAATTCAACGCAGATGTCCGCAAAATGGACCCCTTATCGCGTTTGATATTTATCAAATGCGAAAATGGATTGGAGCATAAATTGGTGACCTGACAGGAAGGATTCTGATTCCTGTCCGCACCATGAATGGTTTCGATAACTTGGGGGTCACACTATGGAATTCCGGAACGCCAAAGCGCACGTCATCGCAGCATTGATCTTTGCCAGCGGCACAGCCGTTGCCGAAGTTGCTGGCGAACACGAGTATACTGTCGCTTGCGCAGGCTGCCACGGCGAAAGTGCGATGGGTGATGGACCTCTTGCGGGCCTCTTGAATATTTCGACCCCAAGCTTGTTAGACCTCACACGGGCAAACGAAGGTGACTTTCCATTTGAAGCAGTGCTGACCACGATTGACGGGCGTGATGGCGTCAGGGCGCATGGCAGTATGATGCCGGTTTGGGGTGAACGCTTTCGAGTTTCGGCAACCAGCCAGCGTGGGGAAACCGCAGACATGGTCGCCCGCGGGCGTATCCTGTCACTTGTCTATTACCTGCAATCAATTCAGCAAGAGTAATCACAGGCCAGTACCGGTTTCTTTCCTCGAAGGGCGGGCGGTTCGACGCGAACCATCAACCCGAGCCTAGGTGTTTGATCCCATGGTTTGATGGTGCGATCTATTCTTTGGAATGGAAGGAAGCATTGTGGGACAAGTACGTCACGGCTGCGCCACGACTACGCACGCAGTCAGAGCAGCAATACAGCGATCGCAAGCTACGAACGCGGCGCTGAGCCGGGAACTCGGCATCAATGTCAAAACGGTTGCCAAATGGCGCAAGCGCGAGACAATTGAAGATCGCAAGACTGGCCCAACCGAACCCAGCTCCACAGTTTTGAGCGCCGATGAGGGCCGCTAGTGTCTTCAACCGTAGCCAAGATAGTGCGAATGCTGCGCTGGACCCGATGGCGGCTTGGAGCCCCTACCTACGAAACTCTTGCTCTCGAACGCGTGTGCCCCAAGCTTCGCCGTCCTCTTCTGACGCAAGACTGAAACCGAATTCTTCATACAAATGCCGAGCAGGCTTAAGACCGGCAAACGTCGTTAACCACATCCGACCTTCGCAATAGCCTTCTGCATGAGCAACTGCGCGCGCCATAAAGTCACGGCCGATGCCCGTGCCACGGCACCGGTCGGCGGATATGAACCAGCGCAAATGCGCTCCTCGTTCTTCAGAAATGGGGTCGTTTAGATCAAGTATCAAAGAGGCGGCCACGCCATTGCCGTCGTGAGCAATCAAAATCAGATCGTTCTCGGCGGCTCTGTCTGCGAAGTCCGCAAGCTCTCGAGCGACTTTGGTCTCAAAGAAGAGACCGAACCCCCAATGCACCGCGTAGAATTTGCTGTGCAAAGTGACGATCTCTCCCAAAGCCCCTGGAGCGAGTTCCTCAGTTATAACCATATTTCGCCGGACTCCGTATATGTGAGTATTAGTACAGATTTGGACATCGGTTGAAAGTCAACTTTGTCCAGCGAGGCGGACATGTGCGACCATTGAGATTGCGCTGGTGCAGCGAATGTCTCCTTCGACGGTCCGCACCGCAGCGATAGCAGCTCATCACCAACGGCAGGAATGGGCCGTCCTGACCTGAGACAGCAATTCGTTCAGTCAAGTCTTTGGCGCATTGGTGAAAAGGGCTTTGAACAGTTCTTCTGACCGGCGCAAGCCGTCCTTTGTCAGCGCCACCGACTTTGCTTTGCCGACCGGATCCAGAATGAGTCCCTTTTCGTGCAGCCGACCGAGCACGTCCCAGTCATGGCCCTTCCAGGCGCGGTGCCCGTCGTGGAGCGTCAGCCAGAGCAGCGCCAGAACCGCGTCGTCAACACTGTTCTCATTGATCTTCATAGTCACAGGGAACGCCAGCAATGTGGGTTTCGTCAAGCTTCAATGCAGCAAATAGCCTAAGATATCAGGGGCTGCTTTGGGCCGATTTGGATTATCATTTTCTCAAATCAACGGCACCCAGGTGCTGACAACGGTTCGCAACTTGACTATGAATTGCGCTGAATGCTGCTAAGAATTGGAGAACTGGCGTGCGCAATGACATCTCGGATTTACTTACTTTCATCAGTCAGGATGATCTTTGGTTTGGACGCTTGCAGGACGTTGTGGCAGAGCACTTGATGCCAGCTCTTGAAGAATTTGACCTTGACTATGATGACCTGCCCGAAGTGTTGGGAGAGCCTTGGCCCGGCGTTTTATGGGGATGTGGTTTCGAAGATTTCCTCAGCCGCCAGTACGAAGACGGCAACATTGTCGACCTTTACCTCAAGCGACGCGGATGGAACGAACCAGCTGCCAATCGTGAGTATTTCGTAGCTCTGCGAGATACACCAGTCAGCCTTTACGAAGTCAGTGAGGTTAAGCCCGGAACGTCCATGATGCTTAAGGATCTGCTTGGAGACGCAAAGCCAGTCACGGTGCTTGAAGGATCGGCAACGCAGTCATTGAAGCAGTGGGATCGGATTGCCGTTCGTGTCATTGCCGAAAACGACGCCCATGTGATTTCGGGTGCGCTATTGGCTTTTTCTAAAGAGGCCGTTGCGTTCTTGTTTGATGGTTTGTCCACCGTATTGAACGTCGGTAAAGACGATGAGCTATCACTCACGACAAACCAGCTCTTGAAATGCGCGCCGATCATCACCTGCGCTTGGCTCTTTGCCACCCTTCCTCCGGCGCTTTCGGAGGAATTGCCCGAATTCACCAATGCAGATGGTGAAGACATTATGTTTCATGATCTGAGATTTCCATTTGAGACAGACGTCAGGCAGAAAGACGTTTCTGTTTGCCTGAACCAGGTCAATGGCTTTGCCGCTGATGGAGCACGTTGTTGGACTTGGATTGCGCCACACGGTGGCAAGGTCTCAAGGGAGAGCGATGGTCTAGTGTTGGATTCAAAGACCGACGGTCGCACTGTGCTAGGTCATCTGGAACTCAAAGGTAAATCGCTACTTATTAATGTGAACTCATCCGCTCGCGCTGACAGAGTGCGCAAATTAGTGATGAAGGCAGCGGGTCAACACTTAAAGCAGCCTCTAACCACGATCCGCACAGTCGAACAAATGATGGCTGAAGAGCAAGATGAATTAGACTTGGAGGATGTTGACGAAATTCCACCAGAGATCGCTCGGCAAATAGTTCATGAACACATGGACCAGCACTATCGCGAAACGCTTGATGCGCCGATACCAGCGCTTGGCGGTAAATCACCGTCCCAAGCAGTGCGGAGTAAAGCAGGCCGTGCGAAGGTGGTCGACTGGCTAAAGACACTAGAGAACAACAGCGCTAAGCATCGCAATGACGCAATCGAAGAATACGATTTTGGCTGGATGTGGGTTGAGCTAGGTCTACAAGAATACCGAAAGTAAGGTGGCTGGTACGATGAGCTGAAATGCTGCGCGTTGTACGAAGGGCAGCAATGCGGAATGCAATCGCAGCATCTTGAGCTCTCGCTGGACGGCGGCTTTGGGCCGATAGCGACGGCGTGTCCTCGGCCGTGAATGGACCTCAATCTACAATCTTGCATTCAATTTGAATGCAGCACGCTCTTGGCGCTTTCGTTGATTGCGGCGATCTTCAGGCTGAATGTTCATCGGTTAAGTTTGTCAAATGATTTTGGAAAACGGTGTTCAGATTTTGATGTGAATTTTGGGTGACAGCGACCTTTTCGTAAGCGGTCGCTGGCCCTCACCTTTTGTTTGATTGTCTGACCTGCGATGCCGTGTCCGATGGAGATCGGTGCAGGAGTTTCGCGATGGCGACTACGGTGGAGTTTCTCAGAGGCTACGGGGTGGACATATACATTTTTATGACGGCTCCAGGCAGCGGCCTTTCCCTTTATCAGTAGGTTCATCAGTGTCGCGATTTCCATAGCCGAAATATCGTCACGCCCTGTAATTTCACGAAAGTCGCGCGCAACGATGCGCCGGCGAGCATCACTCATCAGATCTGCACGTGTCATGTTGATCGTTTGTTCAAAAAGGTGAGAATCTTTTACACCAATTGGGCTGTCCGCGTGCAAACCATCTGCCGCAAGATGCTGCTAAACCTCACATGTCGTTTCATCGTGGCGCAGATCATCTGACGGGTCAGGGCAGTCAAAGTGGCGCAACAACTCTAGTTTTTCGATTTTTTCATGTTCGCGCCGCACGACCAAGGCCAGCCACTGGCGGGCCTCAAGAGGAGTAATCCGTCTATCTAAGAGTTGTCCCATAATCGTATCGCTTTCCGCACTGAGCTTGCGGGACAATATACGCGCTGTTGCGAGGTCTGTCGTCCCCAGGCTGAGCTTGAAATCAACGATTCCTGTGGACAATTGTCGCGATCTGCGGCGCCACTGATATACATTGCCACGTTTCGTCAGATGGGGAAGGGGCTGCATGTGTCTTGTCCGTTCAATTAAGGACGGACACAAAGGGTCAAGTTGGGATGGGACACCCCGATGCCACAACTACGCACCCATTTGGGAGAAACGTAGTATAATCAATGACTTGCCATGTAAATGGCTCCGACGGTAGGGATCGAACCTACGACCAATTGATTAACAGCCCATTGGTTGAATTGTGGCGTGTCAAGGGTACTCGATAAGCCCTAAACTACCGCCAGATTCAGTATTTTTGCCTTTGGTACACTTTTTGGCACAAGAGGTTTCAAATAAAAGACAAAACCCCTTAAAAACAATGTTTTAACTGTATTTAGTGGCGGAGAGACAGGGATTCGAACCCTGGGAACGCTTGCACGCTCAACGGTTTTCGAGACCGCCCCGTTCGACCACTCCGGCACCTCTCCGCGGGGATCGCAGGCGTG
>Ga0213868_10005951_pt1 | contig 10869 bp, 8 predicted proteins | sample PICome_9_FD_160087 | JGI IMG/M metagenome (GOLD analysis project Ga0213868, IMG submission 160087) | Coastal seawater microbial communities near Pivers Island, North Carolina, United States - PICO127 | ecosystem: Environmental > Aquatic > Marine > Coastal | place: USA: North Carolina | collected...
CGGTGATGGAGGGTGAACCACGCGGCAAGAGACGGGATATCCACGGTGCCACGGTATAGCCCTTGACTGGTGTTTTCACAGACGATAGCTCTAGCCTGAGGCAATGAAGATCTTGGTGACGGGCGCTACCGGCTATGTCGGAGGTCGGCTCGTGCCAAAGCTCCTGGAGCGGGGATACCAGGTTCGCGTTCTTGCGAGAGATCCCCATCGCCTTGACGGTGTGCCCTGGCAGGGCGATGTGGAGATAATCCAGGGTGACCTGCAGGTGCAATCGGACGTCTCCCGTGCAGTGCACTCCATTGATGTCGTCTACTACCTCGTCCACTCGATGTCGAGTGCGGGGGATTTTGAAGAGGTCGAACGGACAGTGGCTACCCTGGTCGCCGAGGAGTCTCTTTCTGCAGGAGTGAAAAGGATTGTCTACCTGGGTGGTCTCCACCCCGAGGGTCCGCTGTCCAGGCATCTGGGATCCCGTAAGGAGGTGGGAGACATTCTCCTCGCTTCGGGTGTTCCCACCATTGCTCTGCAGGCGGGGGTGATTATTGGCTCAGGGTCCGCGAGCTTCGAGATGATTCGCAACCTGACCGACATTTTGCCGGCGATGCCCGCCCCCAAGTGGGTCCGCAATCGCATTCAGCCCATCGCCATCCGCGATGTTTTGCACTATCTGGTGAAGTCAGCTGAACTTCCCCCCACGCTCAACAGGGCTCTCGACATCGGGGGTCCCGACGTCTTCCGTTACTGGCAGCTGATGAATGGTTATGCGGTTGTGGCGGGCTTGAAAGAACGGCTCATTGTTGCGCTGCCGGTTTTGTCTCCCTGGTTGGCCTCCCAGTGGGTCAACCTGGTGACCCCCATACCGCGGAGCCTTGCCGTACCGATTATTGAGTCCCTGCTGCACGATGCGGTGATGAAAAACCATGACATCGACGATGTGATTGCGCCTCCTCCTGAAGGATTGATTGGATACCGCAAAGCCGTGGAGTTGGCACTGGTCCGGATGCGCTCCGGTGAGGTGGAAACCTCGTGGCAAAACACCGAGGTGATTGGGGCGCCCTCAGACCCTCTGCCCAGTGACCCCGAGTGGGCAGGTCACAAGGTGTACACCGACACCCGAGAGGTCACGGTGGACGCTCCCTCAGATGAGCTGTGGGCAGTGGTGGAGAGTATTGGCGGAGAGAACGGTTGGTACTCGTTACCCGTTGCCTGGGCCGCCCGGGGACTGCTCGACAAAATGGTTGGGGGAGTGGGTATTCGTCGCGGACGTCGCGATCCGAACAAGCTCGTTACCGGTGATGCTCTCGACTTCTGGCGAGTGGAGAAGATTGAGCGTGGGACCTTTTTGCGCCTCCGAGCGGAAATGAAGGTGCCGGGGTTGGCCTGGCTGGAATTCACCGTCACGCCGATTACAGACCAGAAGAGCACCTTGACCCAGCGTGCGATCTTTTTCCCTCAGGGGCTCGGTGGTCGCCTGTATTGGATGGCTGTCACGCCGCTTCACGGCATCGTGTTCGCCGGGATGGCTAAGTCCATGGGCAAGGCGGCGGAGCAGCATTTTTCTGCCCGGGTATTGGCAACCACGGAATAGGCGTTACACTGGGAGAGCACCTCGGTCACTGAGACGGTTCACGTTCAGGTCTGATCGTTTGTGTCGGTCTCGCATCACGGGCGAGGCAGGGTGTGGTCACGGGGACAGGCTCTCCAGCTCCACACATTCCTAGGTTGTCTCAAGGAGAAGAATGGCCCAGACAGGCCCCTCACGAACCCGGTCGCGCCCCTCGGGCGCAAAAAAGGGACGCAAGAAGCCCATCGATGATGAGGGCATAATCCCGATTCTCGCGCGTGCTGTTCGTGAAGTTGAATCGGCCGCGGGCCGCGGGAAAGTGACTGCCGGCAATCGAGTCAAGTTTCACGTCACGGCCCTGCTCGTTCGTGAAGAGCGCGCAAAAGCCAAAGAGAACGCAGCGCTGTCGGTTGCTGAACGCCAAGAAACATTGAAACGCCTGGATGGCCTGGCGTCCATCATGGCGAAGACAGCTGCTAAAGACACCAGCTTGATCCAGTTGCTCGCCCCTGAGGCCAAAATCTCTGAGGCTGCAAAGAAGCTGCGCCGGGACTACCTGGTTGCCTCGGGTCAGGAGCTCGCGCCCGATGACTTGATCATTGTGGATGAGACCCCGGAAGTCAGCCCTGAGACGGCCAAGCAGGTTGTTCCCGCGTCAGTGCGCCAGGCTCAGCTGGCAAACCCGTTCATGGCACCGGACTTCGCCGCTTACCAAAAGCCCCACGGCTCCGTTGAGGGCCGTCTGTTGAATTGGGAACTGATGGAGCCTCTCTTCCGGTCCTTTGAGCAGGGCTCGGGCGGTGGGGTTGCCACCATGGATCTTCCCTCTGCGGCAAACCTCTCAACCCCTGGTGGCTTGGACCTCATGGTCCACCAATCTGAGTTTGTGGAATCAGTGCGGGGTGGTCACCGGAGTTTCCTCCTCGCCGATGAGCCCGGCTTGGGCAAGACCGCCCAAGCGCTCATTGCCGCCGAAATTGCGGGAGCTTTCCCACTGTTGGTGGTGGTCCCGAACGTGGTGAAGACGAACTGGCTGAGGGAAGTTCACCAGTGGTTGCCGCAGCGGCGCCCCACTGTGGTTCACGGGGACGGTACCGAGCTCAATGCGTTCAGCGATGTTTTTATTGTGAACTACGACATTCTCGATCGCCACGTGGGCTGGCTGTCCAAATTTGATTTTCGGGGAATGGTGGTCGATGAGGCCCACTTCATCAAGAACAAAGAGTCCCAACGCTCCAAGCACGTTCAGGCCGTTGCACGAACAATTCGCGCACGTTTGCAGCACCCTCTGTTGGTTGCCTTGACGGGAACTCCGCTCATCAACCAAATCGAAGACTTCCGCATGATTTGGCAGTTCCTGGGCTGGATAGATGACAAGAAGCCGCTCGGTGAACTGATGGCCAAGCTGGAGGCCACCGGCCTTACCCCGGCGGATCCGGGCTTCTTCCCGGCGGCAAGAAAAGCTGTCATTTCGATGGGTATTGTTCGACGTCGCAAACAAGACGTTGCCAAAGATATTCCGGCCAGGCGTATCGCTGACATTCCTATCGAGCTCGATAGCGAGGCGGCTCGCTCCATCATTGAGGCAGAGCAAGCATTGGTTCGCAGATTGCTCGAGCGCTATGACCGCGTCATCGCGGCTCGAGGCGACTCCGATCACAACGTCCTCGACGAGGACCTGGTCAGGCTGGTGTGTGCCTCGGAGATTGAAGAGACTAAGCAGGATGACTCGGGGGACAATGTCTTCACCCTCGTGCGAAAGATTGGTTCGGCCAAAGCGGTCATGGCCGCCGATTACACCGGACAGCTGGCCAGAAACGTCGGCAAGGTCGTGTTCTTCGCCAAACACATCGATGTGTTGAACCAGGCCGAAAAACACTTCGCGTCGGTAGGAATCACGACCACCTCGATTCGGGGGGATCAGAGCACGACACAACGTCAGTCGGCAATCGACGCTTTCACCAACGACCAGGACGTCCAGGTAATTGTCTGTTCTCTGCTCGCAGCCGGTGTGGGGGTTAATCTCCAGGCAGCATCGAACGTGGTGCTGGCGGAACTCTCGTGGACTAGTGCCGAGCAAACTCAAGCCATCGACCGAGTCCACCGCATCGGCCAGGAACTTCCGGTGACAGCGTGGCGCATCGTCGCGGCTCAAACTGTGGACCAACGAATTGCGGAGCTCATTGACCAGAAGTCGGGACTCTCGGCGCGAGCGCTCGATGGCCAGGAGACCGAGGCCGGTGTTGAGGGAACAATGCAGGTTGCGGCCCTGATTGCTCTGCTCAGAGCTGCATGGGAAAGCCGTCAGTCTTCGTAACGCATGCCACACGGGCAGAGCCACTGGGGCATATCACCCTCGGTAGGAACCCCGCCTAGCGCAATCTGCCCCAACTGTGAGGCCAGAGTCATTTCCTCACTGGGATCCCCGTAAATGATGGGTCGGGCGGTGGTTTGTGTGCAGCTCGGACACGGTGGGGGTGCGTCCTCGAAAAGTCTGGTCATGGTGTCCTCCGGCCTGGAGCGTCGATAGTCAGACGATGCCACCCACCACTGACACGGGATAGCCTGAGGCCCATGTTTGAGGTCTCCGTTGTCTACATCCTTCGAGCAGGGACTGGCGGTGATGAGGTCCTACTGGGTGAAAAGTTGACGGGTTTGGGAGTGGGAAAAGTCGTGGGTCCCGGCGGCAAGCAGGAACCTGGTGAAACCCCGGTCGCCACAGCCGTGCGCGAGGTTCGTGAAGAAGTTGGTCTCGCTCTGTCTCCCGAGAACCTTGTTCCCCTCGCGCGAATCACTTACCCGTTTGTCGGGCGACCAAAGCTCTCTCAGCGCTCCCATGCTTTTGTGGTGCGGGAGTGGAGCGGAGAGCCGCGTTCAAGCGATGAGATTTCCCCCGCCTGGTGGGCGATCAGCCATTTGCCTCTCACTCGAATGTGGTCTGATGCAGCCCTCTGGTTACCCCGGGCACTGGAGGGCCAATTTGTGGAGGCAACCTTCGAGATAGGTAAGGCCGACCAGGTGCTGTCCCAGCAGATGACGTGGATGGCGCGGGAGAGTGCCTAGCGACCAAGTGCTGCGGTGATGAGCCAATCCCGGAGGGCCCTGGTGGACAGGCAATCAATCCGGTTGTAGTGCAGGATGCTGTCCTTGAGTAGCGTCGCAGACTCTGCGTCTCCCTCGGCGCGGGCACGCTTGTAGTCCGAAAAGGCAACAACCGATTCGCCCCCACCCGCAATTCCTGACCGGGTGTCCGGGTCAAAATACAGGGCCTCCAAAGCCTTGAGCCCGTAGCTTGGCAGGCCAAGGGTGAGGCTCTTTGTGACAATCGGGTAAAGGTCAATCAGATGATGATCCAAGAGCGCCTGGAGTGTGGGGGAGTCAATCCGGTGGCGCTTTGCCATCGCTTTCAGTCGCGTGCGCTCGTACGCGGCGTAGTGGTAGACGTGCATGTCCGGGAAAGCGAGGAACCTGGCCTCGAGAAGCTCAAGAAAAGACTCCAGCACCTCGCGCTCCTCGTCGAAGCTCTCGGCCCACAGCGGAAGGAAGGAGGTGTCGGGCTCGGTGGGGTTCAGGTTCTCCCCCCACATGCCAAAAAGGTATTCGATACCAAACCAGACCGAATCGTCGTCCGGTGCGGGCGAGCCGTGCGGACTGCCATCGGCGGCAAACTCCTGGTGGGTGGGATCGCCCTCAAAGTCAAAGAAAATATCTCCAGGGCTTGGGCTCGGAATGCTTTCGAGTATCCCCGGGGAGCGCACCTCAAAGGCCGGTCGGGCGCTGGGGTTGTCCTGCGTTGCGACCTGGAGGCGAGCCTGGAGGTGAAGGCCCTCCAGAGTGTCCGCTCCGATACCGGGGACACGTCGACGGACGTCCTCTCTGGAGGCCTGGGAGAAATCTCGGAGAGTGTCGAACCCTCCCGTCAGGATTTTGTCTCGTTGGGCCCTTCGAAGCCCCGCAATCTGGAAGAGATCATCTTGGAGAGGGATCTGCTCACTGCATGCCGGGCACTGTGTACTTCCACATGGTGCGTAAAGAGGGTCTCGCCAGGCCACCGGGTCGGCATCTGCCACTCGGCGATCAATCAGCGCCATCACGTCGGCACGCAGGGAAAGGTAGGCCGGACGCAGGCTCTGTATCTCATGAATACTGTGGACGCCATCCCCCAGGACAATTCGCACGGTGGGTGCGAGAGGAACCCCCTGGCGTTCCAGCTGATCGGCATACGCTGCGAGCTGGATCAGGGCCTGGTCTTTCGCGCTTCGCGCCAACTTTGAGTCCCAAATCTCCCACACGTCTCCCTTCCGAACAATGAAGTCGGCAAAGCCTTGAAAGCCGATCGGGAGGGGCGCATCGGGCAACACCTCCTCGTACAGAGTTGCCTGGAAGAGAGCACCAATGTCCGAGGAGAGTGCGTCGAGGGTCTCCTGCCGCGCGCGGGCTATGGTGGCCCGCCAGGTGTCGGCCTGGTGAGGGTCGGCGGGCTCGTAGCCCAGTTCCACAACACTCATCTGGGACCTGAGGATCTCGAGTTGTCTCGCTTCGTGCTCGAGACCCAACCGGGCCACCAAATCCATCATCGGGTCTGTGACGTCGGGGACACTGACACCTTTGCCGAGTTTTTCATCGGCAAGGAGCGCAAGCCTCCACGGGCAGGACGTGAAGACGGCAAGGTCGGTTGCCGAAATCACCCACGAACCATCACCGAGGCGCTGCATGGCCCACAGCCTAAGTCAGAGCGGTGACGCGGGAGCTAGATCATCTCCAGCTCGGTCAATTTGTTATTCAACAGTTTGTTACTGGGTTCGGTGAGCACGGAGCCGTCCGGGAAGAGCAACACGGGAATGTTGGGGCGACCGCTGACTTCGATTGCTTTCGCTTTGTCCTCATCACTAGCGTCCACATCGTGGTAAGTAAGGTCCACCCCGTAGTGCTCGAGCAGTGCTCGAGCACGGACACAATCGCCGCACCACGCGGCTCCATAAAACTCGACCGACTTGAATTCTTCCGACATTGTTGCGCCTCTCCGTCGTGATTCAGTCCGTTAAGCCTAACGATTCGTTGGGTTAACCTATGACCTCCTAAACTCGGGGCGGAAGGGGTTTATTCCCTCCGTCACCGAAGGAGGTGCGCGCGTGGTCCACACCACCGGTCCTGGTCCCTCTCTGCAGGAGGGTCCCGATGGCGAAGCGCGCTACCGTTTGGTTCCCGGCCAAGACGCAGCCAGTGTCCCGTTGCGCAGGGAGAAAGATTCCCTCGGTGAGTTGGATGTCCCCGCCGACGCGTACTGGGGTATTCACACCGCCCGCGCACTGGTGAACTTTCCGATTACCCGTCGCGCGATTTCTAATTACCCCGACCTGATTCGTGGCATTGCCCGGGTGAAGCAGGCTGCTGCCCGAGCTAACCGCGAGATTGGTGCGCTTTCGGAGGAGAAAGCCGACATCATCGATCAGGTGTGTGAGGAGCTATGGTCCGGAGCTTTCCACGACCAGTTCGTGTTGGGAGCCGTCCAGGGCGGGGCGGGAACGTCGACCAACATGTGCGCCAACGAGGTAATCGCCAATCGAGGCCTGGAACATATGGGTCATCAGAAGGGTGAGTACGAATTTCTGCACCCGATTGATGATGTCAACCGATCACAGTCCACCAACGACGTGTATCCCACGGCGATCAAACTCGGCATGGTGCTCGGCGTCCAGCGCCTCTTCGCTGAGCATAAACTCTTGGCAGAGGCTTTTGCGGACAAGGGTCGCGAGTTCCAAAGCATTCTCAAAGTGGGGCGAACCCAGTTGCAGGACGCGGTCCCGATGACCCTGGGACAAGAGTTTGGTGGTTTTGCCACCACGTTGCGAGAAGACCACGACCGCATCAAGGAGACCATCCCGTTCCTGTGTGAAATCAACCTCGGCGCGACAGCAATCGGCACGGGAATCACCGCTGATCCCCGATACCCGGAAGCCGTGCGCGCCCACCTGGCGGAGCTGACTGGTCTCGATATGAGAACAGCCCCAGACCTCATCGAGGCCACCAGTGACGCCGGAGTGTTCATGACACTGTCGGGAACGCTCAAGCGTGCTGCTGTGAAGCTCTCGAAGATTTGTAATGACCTCCGACTGCTCTCCAGTGGACCACAAGCAGGGTTGGGCGAAATTACTCTCCCGGCTCGTCAGGCGGGCTCGTCCATCATGCCCGGCAAGGTGAATCCGGTAATACCCGAGGTGGTGAACCAGGTGGCCTTTGCCATCATTGGCTCGGATGCCACCGTCACCGCGGCGGCGGAGGGCGGGCAACTGCAGTTGAACGCGTTCGAGCCCATCATCGCCTCGTCCATCCTGCAGTCTGTGGTGTGGCTGACTAACGCGTGCAAGACACTGCGGGTCAATTGTGTGGAGGGAATCACAGCCAACGAAGAACGCCTGCATCAGCAGGTGGAGGCGAGCGTGGGAGTGGTGACGGCCCTCACCCCCTACATCGGGTATCAGAAAGCTGCCGCGATTGCGTATGAGGCGCTTGCGGGTGGGGGAACAGTGCGCGAACTCGTCATTGCCCAGGGATTGATGGATGCTGACGAGGTGGAGAAAGTGCTGTCTCCGGAGCGTCTGAGCGGACTCACGCTCGGAACGGGCCTCATCACGCTGCCGCCGATCGACATCGAACCAGAAGAGGCGGGTTAAGAACCTCGCCGCCCAGGGCGGGGCTTGGCCTCCGGCGCATCTGAGCGGCGAGTAACTTGTTCCTAGAGTGGCAAAAAAAGACTGGGTTGGTCAATCCCTCCTTGATTACGGGTTGATAACGGCTTCAAGGCCTTGTGAGGGCCCTCTGGCTTCCGCCAGGCCGGGTCATGAGCTAGAGTCGAAGATTGTGCCGTGTAACGGCCGCGGAAAGTAGAGCTTCATCACCAGATGGGGCGCCGCGCAGCGAGACGAAGGAGAGCTGACATGGCTATTGCGCCAGATACCAAAGCAAGCATTATCGAGACATACGCCACCCATCCCGGTGACACTGGCTCTCCCGAGGTCCAGATTGCCCTGATGTCTCACCGCATCAACGAGTTGACCGAACACCTCAAAGAGCACAAGCACGACCACCACTCGCGTCGTGGGCTGTTGCTGATGGTCGGTCGTCGCCGTCGTCTGCTGGGTTACCTGCAGCGCGTCGATATTTCCCGCTACCGCGCGCTGATCGAGAAGCTCGGTCTGCGTCGCTAACACCCAGATTTCTGCCGATACCCCGCGCCTGTGGTGCGGGGTATCGCTTTTGGGGGACAATCGCGCTACCCTAAAGCAGTAGGTGAATCTCACCTGCACACAACTGAATATGGCTCTCTGCGGGAGTAGGTGGGTCAGGAGCTGGTCACCGGTGGTGGTCTACTGTCACAGGACAGTGCACTTCTACTGTTGGCCAGAAACAGGCCCCACAGATGTGGTGGACTCATCCTTCCCTCTCTCGTCGTGGCGTGCCGCCATGCCCGGCCGATCGGTTTGGCATGTTCGAAGAGATATAAGGAGATGTGACCTTAATGGAAGGTCCAGAAATCAAGTTCGCTGAAGCTGTTTTGGATAACGGCAAGTTCGGAAAGCGCACCGTGCGCTTTGAAACGGGCCGTTTGGCCCAGCAAGCCCAGGGTGCGGTTGCCGCTTACCTGGATGAAGAAACCATGTTGCTCTCGGCAACGAGTGCCTCGAAGAATGCCCGTGAGGGTTTTGACTTCTTCCCCCTGACCGTTGACGTGGAAGAGCGCGCCTACGCTGCGGGAAAGATCCCCGGATCCTTCTTCCGCCGTGAAGGTCGTCCCTCCACTGAGGCCATCCTGGTCTGCCGTCTGATTGACCGGCCGCTGCGTCCCTCCTTCGTGGATGGTTTGCGCAACGAGGTCCAGATTGTGATCACAGTGCTTTCGATTGCCCCTGACGAGTTCTATGACGCTCTGGCTATCAACGCCGCCAGCGCGTCCACCCAGATCTCCGGTCTGCCCTTCAGCGGCCCCATCGCCGCCGTGCGCTTGGCTCTGATCGGTGACCAGTGGGTCGCTTTCCCCAAGCACTCTCAGCTCGCTGAGGCCGTGTTTGACATCGTTGTTGCCGGTCGGGTCGTCAAAGACAAGAAGGGCAAGGAAGATGTCGCCATCATGATGGTGGAGGCTGAGGCAACGGAGGGCAGCTGGGAGCTCATTCAAGGCGGAGCCACCAAGCCCGATGAGGATGTGGTGGCTGCCGGATTGGAAGCCGCTAAGCCTTTCCTGAAGCAGTTGGTCGAGGCCCAGCAAAAAATGGCTGACCAGTCCGCCAAGGAAATCGAGAACTACCCGGTCTTCTCTGACTACTCCGACGAGGTCCTCGCCGCAGTGGACGCAGCGGCCGCAAAAGAGCTCGCGACCGTCTACCAGATTGCTGACAAGCAAGAGCGTCAAGCTGCCGATGATGAGCTGAAAGCTCGCGTCAAGGAAGCTATCGCCGCCAAGGTGACCGCCGGAGACCTCCCCGAGGACTCCAACGCCATGGTGTCTGCTGCCTATAAGTCCGTGACGAAGCGCGTCATGCGCGCTCGAGTGCTGGCCGAGGGTGTTCGTATCGATGGCCGTGGAACCTCCGACCTTCGCGTCATTGACGCCGAGGTTGACGTGATTCCTCGCGTTCATGGCTCAGCGCTGTTCCAGCGTGGAGAGACCCAAATCATGGGTGTCACCACTTTGAACATGCTGAAGTTGGAGCAGCAGATTGATTCGCTCGCTCCGGTGAAGTCCAAGCGCTACATGCACCATTACAACTTCCCGCCCTACTCCACCGGTGAGACCGGTCGTGTGGGAACACCGAAGCGTCGTGAAATTGGTCACGGTTTCTTGGCAGAGCGAGCACTTGTGCCCGTGCTGCCAAGCCGTGAAGATTTCCCCTACGCGATTCGCCAGGTGTCGGAAGCTCTCAGCTCCAACGGATCCACCTCCATGGGTTCGGTGTGTGCCTCGACACTGTCGATGCTGAACGCCGGTGTTCCTCTGAAGGCTCCCGTTGCCGGTATCGCCATGGGTCTCATCTCGGACGAGGTGGATGGAGAAATGCGCTACGCAGCTCTCACTGACATCCTCGGCGCAGAAGATGCCCTGGGTGATATGGACTTCAAGGTCGCCGGAACCAGTGAGTTTGTGACAGCTATCCAGCTGGACACGAAGCTCGATGGAATTCCCGCCAGCGTCCTCGCGGGTGCTTTGACCCAGGCCAAAGAGGCCCGCCTCCACATCCTCGGTGTGATGAACCAGGCCATTGATTCTCCGGATGAGATGGCACCGACCGCGCCTCGCGTGATCACGG
>Ga0213868_10005952_pt1 | contig 10869 bp, 11 predicted proteins | sample PICome_9_FD_160087 | JGI IMG/M metagenome (GOLD analysis project Ga0213868, IMG submission 160087) | Coastal seawater microbial communities near Pivers Island, North Carolina, United States - PICO127 | ecosystem: Environmental > Aquatic > Marine > Coastal | place: USA: North Carolina...
GCAATCTACAAGTTGATTAATTGTTAAGAGGCCCTGAGATATACTAAATTCTGATGAAATTCTTAGATGTGAAAAAATATTTTTCATATAACTAACTCACAACTCCTTTAAAAGTTACTCTGTGAATAGGAGTAGGGCCATACTTTAAAATAGCATCTTTATGTGACTTTGTTCCATAACCCTTATGAGATGAAAATCCATATTTTGGGTATCTTTTATCGATTTCTATCATTAAATTATCTCTATATACTTTTGCAACTATAGAGGCGGCACTAATCTCGTCGATTAACGAATCCCCTCCAATAACTGTATGAGTATCTATGTTTAAAACAGGTTTATGAGTTCCATCAATGAGAACTTTTTCTGGTTCAACAGATAAGTTAAGTATAGCTCTTTTCATTGCCAATAAAGAAGCTTGGAGAATATTAATTTTATCTATTTCTTGCTCTGAGGCTGAGCCAATCGAACAATAAGAATTTTGTATTATTAGTGCTGATAAATTATTTCTTTGTGATGATGAAAGTTTTTTAGAATCTTTTAATCCTGGGATATATTTTTTCAAGATAACTGCCGATGCTATTACCGGACCAGCTAAACAACCTCTTCCAACCTCATCCACACCAGCAATAAGCTTCAAAGCGAGAGAATTTCAAGCGCAGACTCTTCTGGGCTTAGTCCTACTAATAAGTCTCTAAGTTTGTTAGGAATACTATCTAAATGTTGATTTTTATTCATTAACTCTGCTGCTTCTAATATTGATTGTGTGTTACATGATTTTTGTATGAGTTCAGGGAACTCTCTTTTTTCTAACAAAAGATTGGGCAGTCCAACATCATCAATTTTTAACATTCTTGAAATAATAAAATAATTTATTGGATTAGTTTTGTAACAAATAATTGGTTTTGCACCAAGAACTGCTGACTCTAAAGTTGCTGTACCAGAGGTGACAACTGAAAAAAAAGAAATTGATAAAAAATCTTTTGCGCAATCTTTATTAAGTATTATTGGGAGATCTTTGGGAATATTTTCTTTTATTATATTGAAAGATTGGTTATCAGATGCAGGAATTAAATATTCATAATCAGGATATTTTTTAGAATGAAGTTTAATAAATTCAATATAGGTTGGTAATAAATTTTTAATTTCTGATAAGCGGCTTCCGGGAAGAATAGATGCGAATTTTTTTGATGGATTTAGTTTGTATTCTTTTATAACACTCTCTTTATTTTTAGGAAATAGCTTGCTGAATGGGTGGCCTAAATGAATGCTTGGTAAACTTTTTCTCTTGTAAAAATTATCTTCAAAGTTAAATAAACAGGCTGTTAAATCAACATATTTTTTTATAGGTTTTATTCTATTTTCTCTCCAACCCCATACGGATGGGCTTACTATTTGGATATTTTTACAAGAATTTTTATTTTTCATTGCCTTATGAATACTTATATTAAAGTCAGGAGAATCAACACCAATAAAGTAATCGATATCTTTCTGAACAAATAAATCAATTAACTGCTTTCTTAAGCTAATCAACTCTCTGATATTTAATAGAGGTTCGATAAAGCCCATTACATGAAGCTTATTAAAATCAAATAAAGGCTTTAATCCTTTTTTTGCTAGCTTTGGCCCACCAACACCATAAAGCTTTACTTCATGAGTATCTTTGAAGTTTTTAATAATTTTGGCTCCAAGCCTATCACCTGAGTGCTCACCAGCAACAATTCCAACTTTTATAATTGGTTTTGAACCCACTTACCTTAAGATACCACGAGAAGAAGTTTGAATTGATTTTATAAATGTTTCCAGATTAATATCATTTGTTTCAGATAACATAATTTCAAGTTCTTTAATGGCTTCATTTAACTTGAGTTCCTTTTTATAAACTAATTTAAAAGCTTTTTTAAGAATGCTTATTGAATCGTCGTCAATTTTATTTCTGGTCATACCAACAGAGTTTAAGCCAAGTATTCGTGCTGGGTTTGAAGCAACCTTAAGAAATGCGGGAATATCCATTGTAACCGAAGTATTCATGCCTAAAAAAGAATGATCACCGAGAGTACAAAATTGATGGACTGCTGAATAACCACCCATGACAACAAAGTTTCCAATTATTACATGACCAGCAAGACCGACATTATTTGCAAAGACATTATTGTTACCAATAAGACAATCGTGGGCGACATGAGTGTAGGCCATCAGTAAATTACCATTACCAATTTCTGTAATGCCCTTATCTTGAACTGTGCCTCTATGAATTGTAACTCCTTCTCTAAAGGTATTATTATTACCAATGATTAACTTTGTACACTCTCCGTCATATTTCTTATCAGGTGTATCTTCTCCAATAGAAGAAAATTGATATATGATATTATTTTTTCCTATTTTAGTTGGTCCTTTAATGATGACATGACTTAATACAGAAGTACCTTCACCCAACTCAACATCATCGCCAATAATGCAAAAAGGTCCAATATCAACAGATGAATGAATTTTAGCTGAACTGCTTATAATTGATGATGAATCTATACTCATTAAGCTTTCCTATCAGCACAAAGTATTGTTGCTGAACATACCAATTTATCATCAACGAGAGCTCTGGTTTCAAACTTCCAAATACCCTTTTTTTCATTAATCACTTCGCTATGCAGATGAAGAACATCTTCAGGTCCTACTCGCGACCTAAACCTAGCTTTATCCACCCCAGCGAAAACATAAATAGAACCTTCTTCAGGCGTTTTATTCATTGTCTTGAAACCCAAAATACCTGAGGCTTGTGCTAAAGCTTCTAAAATAATTACTCCTGGCATAACTGGGTTATTTGGAAAATGACCCCTAAAATAATCTTCATTTGGAGAATTCCTTTTTATACAATGGATTTTTTTACCCAGCTCAATATCCACTATCTCATCTATAAATAAAAATGGTTCTCTGTGAGGCAGAAATTTATTAATTTCTTCAGCATGATTTGACATATTTAGACTCTTTTTTTTATAAAAACCGATGATTTAGCCCAGTCTTTTTGTTTTTGAGCCGGCATTATACCAATATAATTACCTGATTCATTTATACTTTTGGTAATTAATGTATGTGCTCCTATAGTTACATCATCGCATATGGATAAATGTCCTAATACACCAGAAAGGCCTCCCATTTGAAAATTTTTACCAATGAAAGTAGATCCTGCAATAGCACAGGAAGCTGCGATAGCTGAATTTTTTCCTACTACTACGTTATGAGCAATTTGAATTTGATTATCTAATTTTACTCCATCATGAATTTCGGTATTATCAAGAGCTCCTCTATCAATAGAACATGAGGCTCCAATTTCTACATTTTTACCAATGATAAGTTTACCTAGTTGTTCTATTTTTACATACCCATTTTTTGATGGAGCGTAACCAAAACCATCTGATCCAAGAACTGAGTTGTTATGAATAACTGAAAAATTACCAATTTCTACATCTTGGACAATAGAACAATTTGCTTTGATAATTACATTGTTCCCAATGATACAATTTGGTCCAATAACAACGTTAGCCCCTATTGATACATTTTTTCCAATTTTAGATTGATTTGAAATAACTGCAGAAGGATCAATTATTGCATTATCTAACTCATAATTTGATTTTTTAAATAGAGCTGATAGTTTTGCATATGCCAGATAAGGATCTTCACATAAAAGGTAGTTAATGCGATCATCAGTATCAAAAGAGGTTGAAACAATTACAGCATTAGCTGACGTTGTATTTATATATTTCTGATATTTTTTATTTGCTAGAAAAGATATCGAATCACTAGTAGCTTTTTCTAAGGTAGAAATGTTATTGACAATAGCGTTACTATTGCCAATAACTTTAGAATTTATGAATTCTGCTATTTCAGCTAGTGTATATTCTTTGGTATGAGGCACTACTCGGATTGAGTATTAGCCTCAGTAGAAGCCGCAACATCCATCATTGACGTGACATCATCAGTCAAATCAAGAGCTGGATCACTAAAAAGAATAGTTTCATTTTTTTGAAGTAGAACTTTTATTTGTTTAGCTTGAATTAATTCACCAATAATTTTTTGCATAGATGGACCGCCTTCAACAAAAACTTTTTGAGCTGTTTCTTCTTGTGCTTGTTGAATCTTACCCGCTAAAAACTCAAGATCTTTTCCTTTATCCTGAATTTCTTTTTGCAAGTTAGCAATTTCTTCATTTGAAAGAGTTTCTAAGTCTTTTTGAAGCTTCTCTGCTATTGCTTGACGCTCAGCTTGAATAGCTTGAGCTTCTTCTAAGTTAGAGGCATAGTCAGCATCTTCTTCTAAAGCCTTAAATGCATCAGTAGCCGCTTGAGTTGATAGTACAGCAGTTCTCATATCAATTATCGCTATTCCATCAATCGCCATTACTGGAAACGATAGAAGAAAAACAGCTAGTAAGTTTATATTAAATATTTTTTTCATAATTACCCCTTTGTGGTGTGTGATATTTTATATTAATTAGAAAACATTTCCTACAGTGAATTGAAATTGCTTAGTTTCTTCATATCTTCCTGCATTTGTAGGCTTGGCAATTGCAAAACTCATTGGTCCAAAGCCTGTAATCCATGTAACTCCTACTCCATAAGAATATCTTAAGTCTTTTACAGATGGTTTGTAGCAATTAAACTGGTAGTCTTTACAGTTATCAGAAAAAACATTACCAAAATCAAAGAAGAAAGCTGATCTCATAGAACGTTGATCTTCAATAAATGGTAATTTAAATATTAGCTGCAGGCTGCCCTCTACCTTTATATTACCTCCAATTGAAACTCTTTTGTTATATTCAGAATTTGCATACGGGTTGTAATATGGTGTGTCCAAAATGCCATCGCTATCAGTATCAATCAAATTGGGACAAGTTCCTTCAGAGTAATTAAATTCATAACATGGTGATTCTGTACTTCTTGGTCCTAATGTATTTGATTCAAAACCTCTTAATGATCTTGGACCGCCAGCATAAAAATTTTGAAAGAAAGGTGTCTCTTCTGTGTCCCCAAATGGTCTTAAGTAGCCTAGCTCAAGATTAAATCCAAAAACTAACCCTCTAGATATAGGCTCATAGTATTTCTGTCTAATAATAAATCTACTATAGTCAATATCGCCACCAGGAATTGTAGAAGAAAAACTGACCATAGTTGATGACCCGTTTGTAGGAAACATTCCTCTATTTAATGTAACTCTTTGCCAAGATAACTGAGCATTAAGGGTCTCAAACACACTACCTTCTGCATTTATAAAGTCCCATATTTCTCTAGCTGGCTGGGTGCCAATATCTATATTGGTTCTGTCATAGGTTAATCCAAGATTTAATCTTTGAGAATCAGATATAGGATAACCAACTTGAAGACCCAATCCATTTGAGTTACTAAGATAATTAGCAACATTGTATTCGCCATAATCTGTTTTTCTATAATAAAGATTATAACCAAGACTTATGGCATCTTTTGTGGCAAATGGATCTAAGAATGATAAGTTGTATGTTTCTGAATAAACATTCTTATTAATTCCTATGCCGACTGTATTCCCAGAGCCTAAAAAATTCTGTTCTTGAAGGTTAAATCCTAACATTAACCCAAAATCACTGTACCCAACATTGCCACCAACTGAACCAGTTGTCTCTTCTTCCACTGTATAAATGATATCAACTTGATCATCGGAAGACGGAACTGGAATAGTTTCAACATCGACCTGCTTAAAATAACCTAATCTTTCAAGTCTAATTTTCCCACTTTCAATAAGATTATCAGATGACCAAGCTCCCTCAAATTGTCTCATCTCTCTTCTCAAGACATGATCTTGAGTTACATTATTTCCAATGAAAAGTATTTTTCTTGTATAAGTCTTTTTACCAGATTGAATATTAAAAATTATTTTTACTTCTTTGCTGTTTTCTTCTACCTCAGGACTTCCAGTAACTTCAGCAAATGCATACCCTCTATTTCCGAGTATATTTAAAAAGAAATCCTCAATAGCAGTTATTTGAGATTGGGAGTATGTGACATCCTTTATTGAACCTAGAACCTGTTCATAAACATCACTATCAAATGGGATCTCTCCAATAACTTCAGCATCACTTATAGTGTATTTATCTCCTTCTGAGACATTAAAATTAATAAAAATCTCTTTCATGTCTCTTGATAAACTAATTTGAGTAGATTCTATAGAAAATTTAAGATAGCCCCTGTCTTTATAGAATGACTCAAGTGACTCAATGTCACCTTGCAATTTTTCCCTTGAATATGCGTTATCATTATTTAAGAATGAAAAAAATGATCCTTCTGAGAGCTCAAAACCGTCAAGGAGCTCTTCATTTGTATATATTTCATTTCCGATTATATTTATCTTTTCAATTTTAGCGCTTTTTCCCTCATCAACTTCGATTTTAATTTCAAGTCTATTTCTTGGTTGTTTTATTTCTTCTATTTCTACATCAGCCCCATATCTTCCATTAGACGAATATGATCTAACCAATTCTGATTTAACTTTTTCCAAAGTTGACCTTTTATAGACCTCTCCTTCTTTAATGCCTACGCCATCTAAACTCTCTAATAACTGCTCAGTCTTTAGTGCCTTATTTCCAGAAATTTCAATACCAGAAATAGATGGTCTCTCGACTACACTTATAATTAATGTATTGCCATCTCTTGCAATCTGAATATCATCAAACTGCTCTGTGGAGAATAAAGACTTTGTTATATCAGAAGATTTTCTTCTATTAATTTTATCACCAACACCTATTGGAATAACATTGAATATGCTGCCGATAGATACTCTTTGTAGACCAATAATTCTAATATCACTAACTAGAAACTCATCAAATGCTGATAGGTTAATGGTAAGAAAAATACCCAAAAGGAAGAGTTTAAATGATTTCAATTTAGACATACCTTCTTATAAAAACCTTGAAACGTCGTTAAATATTGCAAAGATCATCAATGCGCCAATTAATAATGCTCCAACTGAATAAATAAAGTTTTCGGATCTTTCTGATAAAGGTTTTCCTCTCAAAGCCTCTATACCTAATAGTGTTAGCTGACCGCCATCAAGGACAGGAATTGGTAATAAATTTAATACACCAAGACTAATGCTCAATAGAGCCATTAAATACATAAAAGGAATAAACCCTGCCTGTGCGGTATTTCCAGCCATTTGTGCGATTCCAATTGGCCCACTTAAATTTTCAGTTCCCATATTACCAGTGAGCATCTTTCCTATAAATTGTAGAGTCTTCACACTAAGATTATACGTTTCAAAAGCTCCCTTAATAAAAGACTGGGTGAATGATCTTTTAGTTCCAAATGTAATACCTAAAACACCAATTTCTTTGCCCTCTTCATTAATCATGGAATCAATTCTTACTGGAATTTGTATAAATTTGCCAGCTCTATTAATTTCAAATATAACATTTTCATTAGGTATTGAGCTTATAGATTTTTTTATTTCATCCGCATATGAAATGTTTACAGAACCTATTTTTGTAATGAGATCATTAGGTTGGATGTTTGCAGAACTTGCTGCACCAGATGGAATTACACCACCAACAAAAGGCTTCATTTTATATTCAACTTCTAGACCTAAAAAAGTTAATGGATTAGATTGAGATTCAGCATTTGGCAAAAAGTTATCTACTTGAACTCTTATATCAATTATCTCCATTATATCCTGACGTTTAATACCAAGTACTATTGAGCCCGAATAGCCAGCATAGGACAAAAGTTCAAGATTTAAATCTTTAGGATCTGAAATAATATTTGAATTAATCGAATAAATCTGATCTCCGGGCATGAAAACTTTATCAGACGCTTCATATAATATTGAATCATCAATATTTTTAATAACTCCAGTAAGTTGAGGATCAGGTGTATTTAAAAATATTACTGAGAATATCAGAATTGAAAGTAGAAAATTAGCAAGAGGTCCGGCAAACATTATACAAGCTCTTTGCCACTTAGGCTTTGAATCAAAAGTGTTTTTAATTTGATCAGGTGATAATTGATTTTTAATTTCTGGTTCTAAATCTATCAATTTATCTGTAATCATGGACACATAACCACCAAGTGGTAGAGCAGATAAAGCAAACTCTGTTCCATGTTTATCTAGTTTCTTATAAATAACAGGTCCCATTCCCACAGAAAACCTTTGGACATGAACTTTAAATATTCTTGCAAAAATAAAATGTCCGTATTCATGTATTGTTACAAGAACACCAAGGAGAGCAATAAAAGACCCTATATATATTAATGTATTTGTCATAATTTAAGAGATGGATTTTACCACCTTATGAGCCTCCATGCGCGATTGTTTATCTATTTCATAAATAGACTCTATCTCTAAAATTTTAGACATAGGCATCACATCAAAAGTTCTATAAATTACGTCATAAATCATATTAAATTTAATTTTATTATTCATAAAGCTATCAACAGCAACTTCGTTAGCAGCATTAAAAATTGTTCCAGATGAACCTCCGTTATTGCATATTTCTCGAGCAATATTTTCAATCCCCTTTCTATCTTCTGGGAATTTTTGAAAAGTAAGGTTTAGTGATGAAAAGTTTATCTCAGAAAACTCAAGTGATAACCTTTTTTCTTCAAGAGATAATGCATGTGATATTGGAACTCTCATATCAGGATTGCTCATTTGACATATACTTGAACCATCCCTATAAGTAACTATAGAATGAATTATGCTTTGAGGATGAATCACTAATTCAAAATATTCTTCCTCTAGATTGAATAAATATTTTGCTTCAATGAGCTCCAAGCATTTATTTACGAGCGTGGCAGAATCTATGGTGATTTTTGAGCCCATCTCCCAATTGGGATGGTTTAATGCTTCTTTTTTTGTAACACCAGATAGATCTTTGACGTTTTTACTTAAGAAGGGTCCGCCAGAGGCTGTGATGATAATCTTTGATACATCATCAGTATTTTTATCTGAATCTAAGCATTGAAAAATAGCATTATGCTCGCTATCAATTGGAATAATTTTTGTATTATGCTTATCAGCAAGTGGAAGAATTATATCACCAGCAACTACAATGCTTTCTTTATTAGCTAATAAAATTATTTTTCCTGTTTTTGATGCCATATATGTAGTTTCTAGACCAGAAAATCCAGATATTGCAGATATTATGATATCTATATTGTTATGATTTAATAAAGACTCTAGTTCAGACTTCTCTTTTAAGAACTCTTTTCCTTTTAAATTCTGTATAGAATCTTGAATAGAATTTAGATTGATTGATGATTCACAATAAACATATTTAGGATTAAATTCATCTATTATGGAAATTGCTTTATTTATGCTTGAATGAAAGGCAATTCCAGCAAGATTTAATTTATCGCTATTCTGTTTAATAACACTTAAAACGCTATCACCAATACTGCCTGTAGCACCCAATAAAAGAATATTTTTCATATACTTTCGGATATTATAGAAATGAAAAGCATAATTGGAGTAGCTAACAGATGAGAGTCTATTCTATCTAAAATTCCTCCATGACCTGGCAAAAAAGAACCAGTATCTTTAATTCCTTTTTCTCTTTTATGGAGACTAATTAAGAGATCGCCAAAGAAAGCAAGCAAACCTCCAAGTATACAAATTGGAACAAGCCAGTATTTAAGATTAGAAAAATAGCAAATTAATAAAGCATAAATAAATACAGCAAAAATCCCTCCCAGAAGCCCTTCAAGTGTTTTATTGGGGCTTATATTTGGTGCGATAGGAGTTCTTCCTATATTGGAACCAAAAAGATATGCAAAAGTATCAAAAAGAGTTGTATTGATGATAACTATAGAAAAAAGATAAAAAATAGAAATTGAATTATAAGATTCTATTATATTAATTGAAGGGAAAATATTAGAAGCCGCTCCAACAAAATAAACTAATGAAAGCCAAAAATACAAAAAAATTAAGCTTGCACCCCACAATAAAGGATATCTAAAATTATTTTTTATCCATTCATAAAAAGCAATGATACAAATAAATGTAATCATCATAAAAAAAATCCAGTAGTTTTGAGCAAGAACCATTAATACCAAAGGCACAGATATAATCAAACCAGTTATTGATCGTTTTATCAGATTTAAGTTATATTCTTTTACCAAACCTTCTACTCACTTTTTTAAAATTATCTAGGCAGTTAATAAAATCTTCTTTTTTAAAGTCTGGCCAGTATTTATCAACAAAATTTATTTCAGTATATGCTATTTGATATAGAAGAAAATTGCTTATCCTTTTATCCCCACCCGTTCTAATTAATAAATCAATTTCTTCTACTGGACAGCAGGATACTTTAGAAATTAAATCCTCATCTATTTCATCAATATCAATATTATTCGAAAGAACTTCTTTGGAAATATCTTTAGTTATATTTACAATGTCTTGTCTTCCACCATAACCAAGTGCAATATTTAAATCTAGAACTGAATTTTCTAAATCTGTTGCATTTTCTGCTTCAGCTATCTTTAAAAGTATCTTGTCTCCGAAATCATCTAAATTTCCAAAAAATTTTAATCTTACTTTCTGATTTATTAGATCCGGAACTTGATCATTTATAGCTTTTACAATTAATTTTTTTATAGCATCAATTTCTGGTTTTGGCCTTGACCAGTTCTCTGAGCTAAAGGCATATAGAGTGAGTGATAAAACTTTTTGATTAACTGACTCTTCAACTATATCTCTAACAATTTCAACTCCTCTACTATGACCTTTGCTAATATTAAGAGAATTTGAAATAGCCCATCTACCATTACCATCCATAATAATGGCAACATTTTTTGCTGTCTTGGCAGATTTATTTTTTATTATGTTAGCCATTTGGCTTCTATTATATTTCTAAAA
>Ga0213868_10005955_pt1 | contig 10866 bp, 8 predicted proteins | sample PICome_9_FD_160087 | JGI IMG/M metagenome (GOLD analysis project Ga0213868, IMG submission 160087) | Coastal seawater microbial communities near Pivers Island, North Carolina, United States - PICO127 | ecosystem: Environmental > Aquatic > Marine > Coastal | place: USA: North Carolina | collected...
ATTCCCCGATATTGATTTTCCCTACGTCGCCTTTCCTCAAGAAGGGTACGTTCCCTACCACATCGTTCATCCCCGGTGGTCGTTTGCGATAAACGGAGCAAACTTCTCTGCGGCTACCGTTTCCATGACCCGCGACGGTTCTCCCATCGACGTAGCGCTTGAGCCCTATGATGCTCCTGGATTAGGAAGCAATACACTTGTCTGGGTCTACGATGGACTCAACGCCAACGATTCGCATAACCACGCAAAGCCCGACAGCGACGTCACCTACTCTGTAACGATAGATGGGATTCAGAATGCTCCAGAGACGAGCTACACCTATAACGTAACGGTCTTTGACCCTGAAGCGCCGACGGGCGGAGAGAACACCGTCACAACCCTCACCGGCCCCGCCGCGCCTGAAGTAGGCACCGCGACGGGATACAGTGTCGCCCTTCCGGATTTCGCTGACTTGCCTGGTAACACCAATGTCACCGGCATCCGCTTTAGATCCTTCACCACCTCCAGTGGCGACTTCATCGAAGGAGCTGAATCAGGTATCGGCGACTTGATCGTGAGTGTTTTTGGAGACTACAACGTTATTGACGAGAGCTTCGCGAGTACGGGTAGCTCGGCATTCCATCTTTCAACGGGAGAAATCGGAACCACTCAGACGATAACTTTTCCCTATGCCTTTCTAATCGGCGACAGCAGTAATCTTTCTTTCCAAAGCATGGTACGTGCTGCCACCGACACCCAAATCGCGAAGGTTAATATATCGCTGGATAATGGCGTATCTTGGATCAATAAATTTTCCCAACCCGGACTCACTCCTCAAGGAGTGAACGGTGGACCTGACGAAAATTCGTTTTCTGAAAAAAACATCGATCTTTCCGCATACGAAAGTCGCACGATCCACATTCAGTTTGAATACGACCACGTGGACGGGTTCGCATTTCCCGGATCAGATTCCAATGTCGGCTGGTTTTTTGACGACATCAATCTAACGGGTGTTCAAAGTATGAATTCGATCAAGACATCGGATCTCATCACAGAATCTACCAGCATTGATTTCACACCCGGAGCTGTTGGCGACGTATCATTGCAAGCTCAAGGGATGCTGCACGATTTCTACGAGATGGAATGGGGAAGCGTCCTTTCGGTATCCGCTGTGGAAAAGGTAACCGCAATCGACGATACCGATTCGATCAATGAAGGCTCTATTTCGGTAAGCGGCTCCGTTACTACGAATGACGATAAACCCACGGGCGAGACCCTAGCGGTGGATCAAGTAAACGGAGTTCAAGGGAATGTGGGTAATCGTGTGGCAACTGCATACGGGCACATAACTATTTCAAGCAATGGAGATTACTCCTATGAACTCGACAATGCGAATTCTGAAGTCGCCGACCTTCTTGACGGTGAAACCCTCGAAGACTCCGTCACCTATCGCGTGAGCGACTCCCAAAACCTTACCGACAGCGGAACTCTGCGGGTCACGATCAACGGGGCATCAGTTTCTATCAATAACGACGAGGGGGCCATCGATGAAGGAGAAGGATACATCAAAGGATCTGTTACAGAAAATGACAACAAGCCGAATGGGGAAACCCTCACCGTTACAGAAGTTGATGGCGAAGCCAACAATGTCGGGACTCGTATCAAAAAAGACCATGGTTACCTTGTGATCGCAAAGGATGGAAGCTTCGCTTATCAGGTCGATCCTGATGACCCCGATGTCGCTAACCTTAATGATGGTGAGACCCTAGAAGACACGTTCACCTACGCGGTTCAAGACTCACAAGGGAACACAGACGTGGGAACCCTGCGAGTCCGAATCGATGGTGAGACAACGGTCGAATCTACTGGAACTTCGCAGGTAGTGAATATTTCGACTCGATCTGAAATCCTAACGGGAGCCAATGTAATGATCGCTGGATTCACAGTCCTTGGGAGCGATCCACTGGATGTATTGATTGTTTCCGAGGGACCCGAACTTTCCTCGCTTCTTACAGGGGCGATAGAGAATCCAAGAATCGAACTGTTCAAAACCGATTTCACCCAAGAAGGTTTTCCATCGATCTCAGTAGATATTCCTCAGAATCCGAACACTAAATGGGGCGGGTCGGCAGAGCTTTCCGATTCCATGACCTTATTAAGAAACCGATCACTTCCGGTAGACTCATTGGATGCCGCGATGCGAGCAACGCTTACGGAAGGAGTATATACTCTTATTGTTAGTGGAGTTGATGACGGGACTGGTATCGGAACAGTCGAAGTATACGATGAGTCCTATCAGACTAACCCAGACTCAGACGGTTTCCTTTTCAATATTGCTACTAGAAGTTTTGTGGGATCTGATCAGGACTCCGCTATGATCGCCGGATTCACCGTAATTGGGGACAAGCCGCAAAAAGTCTTGATTAGGGCCCAAGGTCCAGGCATCGGGCTGCCTCCCGGAACAACCGCCCTTGCCAATCCCAAAATACAGGTTCTTGAGACATTTCCGAATGTCGAGGCCCTCCACGAAAACGACGACTGGGGAGATGAGGAAAACAATATGGCGGAAATCCTCCTCGTGGCTGCTGCGGTCAATTCGCAAGGCTATGTGACGGGAAGTCTAAATTCAGCCATGGTAGTCGACCTGGAGCCGAATAAGGTCTATAGCGTGATTCTATCTGGGGGGGCCGGAGAAAGCGGCGTCGCCTTGGTAGAGGTCTTCGTACCCACCGATCTTTAGACTCCGAGAGAATTCAATACTCAATGGCCTCGCTGCTCTTGGAGCAGCGAGGCCTTTTGCTTAGTTCAACTGTTTTCCCAAAACGCAATCAGTACGCCAAAATAACGATCGATGAGCTCGTTGAGTTCGAACTTAAGCCTTCTGATTTAAATGGGATCCCACGTTCTCTTGAGATCCAGGCTCCCGGTTTGAACCGAAGCCAGAATCATCCGAAGCCGTTTCTCCCCCACTCGCGGTCGGCTCCGTTGACTGGGCAGTAATACTCGATGCGTCATTACTCATATTCCCCATCGGGTTGAGAGTCGCATTGACTATACTCTGTATCGCTGGAATATCCATAGTGTTAATCCTCTCCCTACATTCTAACAGATTTAGATCACCGATTTAAATAGAGAATGCAGCTCGTTCCTCAACGAACAAAGCTCACATAACAGGAAGGCCTTAGTATATGGCCTCTAAGGAGCACCCAATTCCTGGTATGGCAACGCTCGCTGGAAAATCTGTGCAATTGCCATTGCAATTCGATCCACTCTGAAAGATGAAACGAACATTATGAGCAAGGTTGTAATCATCGGGGCCGGAGGTGTCGGTCGCGTCGTGGCCCATAAATGCAGCAAGCTACCTGAAGTCTTTTCTGAGATATGTCTCGCCAGCAGGACACTGTCTAAATGCAATTCGATTGCCAGCGAGCTAGATAGAAACATTTCCACAGCTCAAATTGACGCTGACAACGTCGCTGAAACGGCGGCTCTACTCAAGGAGTTTAAGGCCAACCTTGTCATAAATGTAGCTCTTCCCTATCAAGACCTAACAATTATGGATGCATGTCTTGAAGCAAGTGTCCACTATATAGATACGGCCAATTACGAGCCAAAAGATGAGGCCAAATTCGAGTACCACTGGCAATGGGCTTACCAAGAGAAATTCAAAGCGGCAGGCCTTATGGCTCTGCTCGGATGCGGCTTCGACCCGGGAGTGACAAACATCTTCACGGCTCATGCTAAAAAGCATCACTTTGACCGGATCGACACGCTCGACATCATCGACTGTAATGCTGGAGATCACGGCAAACATTTTGCAACTAACTTCAACCCTGAAATCAACATACGAGAAGTCACAGCCAACGGCCGATTTTTCGAACATGGGGTATGGAAAGAAACGAAACCTCTCTCGGTACATCGCTCGTTTGACTTCCCAGAAGGCATAGGCCCGAAGGAAATGTACTTGATGTACCATGAGGAAATGGAATCCCTGGCCAAGCACATTCCCGAAATAAATCGTATCCGGTTTTGGATGACATTTTCAAAACAATACCTTACCCACCTGCGAGTATTGGAGAATGTTGGGATGACACGAATCGACCCTATTACTTACCAAGGACAAGAAATCGTTCCTCTACAGTTCCTCAAAGCGGTTTTGCCTGACCCTGGTTCTCTCGGAGAAAGCACGAGGGGTCGCACCTGCATCGGTTGTGTTGTTGATGGATTGAAAGAGGGTGAAAGGAAACACTACTATATCTACAACATCTGCGATCACGAACAGTGCTTTGCAGAGGTAAAGTCGCAGGCAGTGTCCTATACCACTGGGGTTCCGGCGATGATTGGGGCCATGATGCTGCTAACCGGTAAATGGAGAGGTGAAGGCGTTTTCAATGTCGAGCAATTCGATCCCGACCCTTTCATGGAGCAACTGAACTTGAATGGACTCCCCTGGAAAGAAGTCTTTCTCGCAGAAAAGCCCTCCATTCTCGTAGACTAGCATGGACCATATTGTCTACTACAACCCCACTCTTCCGTCAGGAATTCCCTCGCCTTGCTTCGTGGTAGATCTTCAACGACTCGAGTGCAATCTAAGTATCCTTGACTCAGTACAGAAGGACGCGGGCTGCAAGATTCTTTGCGCTCTTAAAAGCTTCGCTATGCATAGCGTATTTCCTCTTCTTTCAAATTACCTCGCCGGTGTTTGCGCCAGTGGCCCTCACGAAGCCCAACTGGGATCAGAATTCTTCGGTAAGGAGGTTCACGTATACGCTCCCGCTTTCTCCGATCGTGACATGGCAGAAATATTGCCAATCGCCCACCATATTACCTTCAATTCCTTTCGGCAATTGGAGCGACATCGAGAGGCAATTCACAATTCAAATCGTAGCATTTCATATGGTCTAAGGGTTAATCCTGGATACTCTGAAGTCGAAGTCCCACTTTACGACCCTTGTGCCGAGGGAACTCGACTTGGGATACCCGTAGAAGCGTTCCAGGATCGTAGTCTTGACGGAGTTGAAGGGCTACACTTCCATGCCCTCTGCGAGCAAAATTCGGATACATTCGTGAGAGTGCTTGAGGCATTTGAGGCACGATTCGCTCAATGGCTTCCGGAAATGAAGTGGGTTAATTTTGGAGGAGGGCACCATATCACCAGCACGCTTTATGATCGGGACCTCCTGATTGAGACACTTAAGTCATTTAAAGGCAGGTACCCGAATTTGACAGTTTACCTTGAGCCCGGAGAGGCGATCGCCATGAACACCGGCATCCTACTGGCAACGGTCCTTGACATCATTCCTGGCAAACAAGACATAGCAATTTTAGACATTTCGGCTACCTGCCACATGCCCGACGTCCTCGAGATGCCCTACCGTCCCGAGATTTTCGGGGCTAGTCTACCGGACGAAAGAGCCCACACTTATAGATTGGGAGGACTCTCCTGCCTCGCTGGAGACGTAGTCGGTGACTACTCTTTTGATCAACCGCTCCAACCTGGAAGCCAGATTCAATTCCTCGATATGGCGCACTATACAATGGTGAAAACAACGACCTTCAATGGCGTCAAGCATCCTTCCATTGCTACCTGGGATCCTCGAATAGGCGAGCTCAATATTGTTCGGGAATTCGGATACGAAAATTACAAGAACCGATTATCGTAGATTCAAATGAGCACAGAAACATCCCCCTTCAGCAAGCCTCCCGCTTTTCACTCGGACGACATCCCTCCCAGCCCACCCGAAATCGCTGCGTTTCATATTATTCCAGCACCTTGGGAGACGAGTGTATCCTATGGAGGCGGAACCGCCTACGGCCCAGCAGCGATCCTACACGCATCTATCCAACTTGAAGCCTACCTAGACGGAGGGGTTCCAGGGGCATCAGGAATCTACACCGCTCCATTCGTCAACTGTGATACCGATCCTGAAGCCACTTTAAAACGTGTTCGCGAGCCGATAGGAATTGCCTTGAGCCAGGGCAAAATCCCAATCCTTTTAGGTGGCGAGCACGCAGCTACTCTAGGGCCGATTCTCGAGATCAATAGCCGCGGCATTGATTTCGGTGTCGTACAGTTTGACGCCCATGCCGACCTTCGCAAATCGTACCAAGGGAACAAATACAGTCACGCTTGTATTATGAGACGCATTCACGATCTCAATATCCCTATATTCCAAATTGGAATTCGATCTCTTTCAGCCAGCGAAGCTAGATTCAGAGAAATTAACCGAATTCCCCATCTTGATGCTGACGAGATCGCTAGAAGTGGTTTTCCAGAAACACTGCTCCCTACGGGCTTCCCCAAGAACCTGTACATCACATTTGATGTGGATGGTTTGGATCCCTCACTTGTTCCCTGTACTGGGACACCCGAACCCGGAGGACTTAACTGGTATCAGGCCATCGAAGGATTGGAGAATGCGATGAAAGGACGGAAGGTAATCGGAGCCGATGTAGTCGAACTTGCCCCTTTGCCTTCTCAGCATGCCTCAGATTTCATTACGGCTAAACTTGTCTACAAAATGATGGACCTCATCTTGAAAAACCGATGAAGCAGTATTAAATCCACTCCTGGCTCGTTAGAGCGGGCAGAGCCTAGATTAACCTCTCGATTTTATACTCCATGGGGCCCATTCAAGTTCTTGCCATACACGCACTGTTCATCACCAATACGAATTTCCTTAACGCAAACACGGTGAGAGAAGTAAGACCACTTCTGATCGGCGCAAAGATACCTTCAGTAGATGTCACCACCCAACAGGGTGAACCCATAAGCTTGTAGGATTTCCTTCAAGGTCGATCATCAGTCGTAATATTTTACCGCGGAAGTTGGTGCCCCTATTGTTACACACAATTGTCCGAACTAGCCTCTATCGATGACGATCTACAAAAACGGGTACCAGATTATAGCTATCAGCCCTAACAAACCGGAAACGCTCGATATCACGAACGCAAAACACAATCTCAGCTAACAACTAATATTTGACAGTGATTACAGAGCCATGGATGCGTTCGGCGTCAGTTACGAAAGTAAAAGGCACGAAAAATTGCCTGTTCCTTCAGAACTCCTAGTTACACCTGAGCTGGAAATCAGTTTCCAGTACGTGAAACCAAAATACAAATACCGAATGTCTTCCGATTTGCTACTAGCCGCATCCAACCCAAAAGAGCATTGACCCCAATTTACAGGTAATTCTGCAAATCAAGTCATGTCTACCGGCACCGTCGCCAACGCCTCTGGCAAGGTTGTTATACCGTCCTTGACCTTAAGTAAACTGTCCTGATGGAGTGTTTTCATTCCTCCACGCATTGCGATTTTTTTAATTTCGGATGTATCTTTCCCTTTGTTGATCGCTTCGATCAGCTCGTCACTTGTAGCCATCAACTCGTGGATACCGATTCTGCCTTTGAATCCCGTATTGCTACACCGAGGACAACCTTTGGGTTTGTGCTTGAATATCGTACCACTCCAATTGATACCTGTCTCTAGAACCTCCTTCTCACGCCCTTTTGGCTCATATTGAATCCTGCAGGTCTTGCAAACGCGGCGCATCAATCGTTGAGCACAGACACAGAGGAGCGAAGACGAAATCATGAAGGGCTCAATGTTCATGTCCGTTAAACGTGCAATTGTACCGGGCGCGTCATTTGTATGCAATGTGCTGATAAGCAAGTGACCCGTCAGAGCGGCTTCAACCGCAATATTTGCGGTTTCCGTATCTCGAATTTCTCCAACCAAGATGATATCTGGATCCTGACGCAGGAACGCCCGCAATGAGCTAGCAAATGTCAGACCGATCTGGCGATTCATCTGCATTTGATTGATCCCATTCAATGTATACTCGATCGGGTCTTCCGCGGTTCTAATTACAATACGAGGGCTATTAATCTCATTTAGAGCTGAATAAAGTGTCATCGACTTACCCGATCCGGTCGGACCACAATGGAGGATCATACCGTAGGGTTGCTTGATACTTTCGCGGTATTTGAGAAGATTCTCTTCCGCAAATCCGATCGCAGGCAGAGGCATTGTCGATTTCTGCTTATCGAGAATACGCATGACGATCCCTTCACCGTGGTTTAGGGGAGCCGTGGCGACACGTAAATCAATGTCTATGTTTTTTCGATTGAACTGCTTAAAAATGATGCGGCCATCCTGGGGTAACCGTCTTTCCGCAATGTCCAAGTTAGCCATTATCTTAAGACGCGCAATCAGCGAGCCAGCCACCTTACTAGGCAACCTCAATTTCTCCTGGCAAACACCGTCAATGCGATAGCGAACGACAAGCTCCTTTTCCTGGGGCTCAATGTGTATATCACTCGCTCCCAGTCCATAAGCATCCTCGACAATACGATTGGCTAGCTGAATGATCGGAGCCGACTCCTCGTCATCAAGACTGTCATCATCGAATTCTTCCACGGGGCCGAATTCAATCCCAACCGCTTCAACCACATCGTCGAACTGAGACTCTTTCCCAGAATTGGCATCCTGATTGAGCACTTCCTTTATATCCCTCTCAGGACTCAGAAGCGTGACCACCTGTTTCCCGCTAATCTCAGCGATCATGTTCGAAATCGTCAGTTCAAAAGGATTCGAAAAAGCGACAACGATATATTTTCCCACGCAACTCACAGGGACTACCCCGTTTTCATTACAAAACTCCTGGTCTAGAATTTCCCAAGTCCCTCGGTTGACGTCCAGCCCCTTAACGTTGAACGGAGCGACTCCATAGGCCTTGGCTTTGGCGACGTTTAGCTGATGCAGCGATACACTGTAATCCCCGAGCAGCAACTCATCAAATTCGCTACCATTAAGATTCGAATCAGTTCCCTTCAGCTCTTCTAGCTGCCCGGTATTCAAATGCGATCTTTCCGCTAGATTGTCGACAATCGCTCCCTGAAGTCTTCCCAGTGCCATGATTCTCAATTCGTAGCCGCTGCGACCACTGATGATTCAAATTTTTCCAGAAAGTCCGTCAATGACTCCACCGTTGATGCAAACCAAACGACGTGCCCATCCAATTTTTCCTCCCAGTAGGTCCGAGCTGCTGGACTCAAATAGTAAGCGCTCGCTAGATAGGTGGTATCTTCGAGATGATCAAACGGTACGGTCAATGTCGCCCAGCAAGCTTTTGTGTCGAGAGTCTTCTTTAAAGAATCCGGATACTCCACATTTCTCACATCTACTAGACCTAGCCCGTGATCCTCGACGAGCAACTCGAGCAGGTCATCCTCGCTGATCGACTGCTTTTCAGATACAAGAATAGACAACAGATTGACCTGCATAGAGTTGGAGTCAGACGAAACGAACTCCGCAAGCCGATCGTTGGCCTCGTCAAGATCATCAATCGAGACAAGCCCTTCCTCCACCAGACTGGCTCCAAGGAGTCGATTGGCACGCACAATAAGTGGCTTGAGACTGGCCATTGAGGGATTGGTTAAGGCTTAGTTGCTTGAGAATCGTCGTTAGCGGTTTCCGCTCTTTGAACTCTCGGCTTCTTTTTCCTTAGCTTTAGCCTGAGTTACCTTTTCCCATATAAGTTCTTTTAGTTCAGCTAATCCCTCCTCGGTCAAACATGAGACCGGCTGGATCGCAACATCGCGAGTTTTCTTGAATATTTTAATATTTTCTACCGCCGATTCTTCATCCATCTTATTGGCTACCACTAGCTTAGGCTTTTTTAGCAGCTCTAGATCATAAGCCCCCAACTCTTGTATAAGCTGGTCATAGTCAGCCCATGGCTCCCGACCATCAATTCCCGACATGTCTATAATAAGGGTAAGTAAAAAACAGCGTTCGATATGCCTCAAAAATCGATGCCCTAAGCCTCGATTTTCGCTCGCACCGTCGATCAGCCCAGGAATATCAGCTATTTCTAATGTCTTGTAACGTTCTGGGTATTCAATAACTCCAATTTGAGGGTGTAGGGTCGTAAACGGGTAGGCCGCCACCTTGGGCCGTGCATTTGTTATCAGACTTGTCAAGGTTGATTTACCCGCATTCGGGTACCCCACCAAGCCGATATCCGCGATACTCTTAAGAATTAGCTTAAACTCTCCCGACCCGCCCGGTTCGCCTGGATTAGCTCTTCTGGGGGCTCGATTCACCGAGCTTTTGAATTTTTTGTTTCCCCAACCTCCGTTGCCTCCCTCAAGCAGGACCTTGGTTTCGCCGTGCTCCAGGATTTCGGCCACAATTTGGCCCGTTTCCAGATCCACCACTATCGTTCCCGGTGGCACCGTCAGCACACAGTTTTTTCCTTGGGCACCGCTCTGATCTGAACCCCGACCATGTTCGCCGCGACCGCCGTTCCAATGCGGCTGAAAACGATAACGGGTGAGGTTGTTCTCGTTGCTGGAACCCTCCAGAATGACGTCCCCTCCTTTACCGCCATCTCCTCCATTGGGTCCTCCGAAAGCTTCATACTTTTCACGACGAAAACTTACACAGCCTCGGCCGCCATCTCCCGCTTGCAACTTCACTTTAGTCTCGTCGACGAACATGACGCAGAACCAATAGGACACCTTCTACATAATGCAACCCCTGCATAGGGTTAAAGTGATCCGCTTGGAGTTACACGGATTATCGGTCTAATCCAAATTATCTGAGTTCGAATACTTCGATCAACGCGATTCCTTCATCTCCTTCGAATCCTCTCGCTATCGCCGTATATAGGCCCGGTTCCAACCAGACCAGCATCGCCGAGTCCTTCGAACCAAAATTCAAAGGCGTCGCACCCGAGGATTCGAAGGCACTAATTAAGCCCCTCGCGGGTCCCCTTACCGCATTCCCATTCGAACTCGGCCGAGATCCTTCGCTCCAGTCATCATTGGCAGCAATTGGCACCGACTCGGAATACAGTTCAATCCAAGGATCTGCCCGGGTTT